>Ga0209930_1004782_pt1 | contig 11667 bp, 18 predicted proteins | sample ThiBiot_500_biof_2_FD_183948 | JGI IMG/M metagenome (GOLD analysis project Ga0209930, IMG submission 183948) | Wastewater bioreactor microbial communities from Cape Town, South Africa - Thiocy_cont_500_biof (SPAdes) | ecosystem: Engineered > Bioreactor > Thiocyanate-remediating >... | reverse complement strand
TGCTTGCTTGCTTGCTTGCTTGCTTGCTTGACGAAGCTCGATCTCTCTCTCTCGAGTATCGCCTTGATGAACACATTCACAATATCAATGACCTCGAGAATGTGAGTGCGTGAGAGAGTAAGTGAGGACGAGTGTCTCAGGTGATCGACTTGTTGATTGTCGAGAGCAATCCCGTTCGAGATCAGTGATATTCGGTACAATTGAATGAGATATGACGTGGTATTCATACATTCATACTTACTTACATTTGCGAGTCGTAACAAACACTCATTCCATACATTCATGAAGTTGTGCACAACACAAACAAAGAACACCATACCGTCAATCTCTTGATTACAAGAACACACACATTCATGTGGCTTCTGCTGTGCTCCCAGAGCAAGATCGGTACCGTATCCGTGCACTGCATCCCACCCATCAGCCATCACCAACATCATCAATCTATTATCGAGACTGAGAGAGAGAGAGAGAGAGAGACTGGAGAGATCGACACAACAAACAGAATGAGACATCGACAGGTGCCATTCAACGACAAGACTATCGGTGGCTCTCACACACACAATCACACGCTCATGTTCGTGGCTCGCCCACACCTCTCCATCAGACAAGAGATACACAGGCAGTACAACCCTCGATCATGTGCGGCAAGGCGATTTGCGGCGCGCTCTCGAGCTCGACGAGACACAAATACCTTCTTGGATGCATGATTCTTTCTTGGACGAGAAGTGCTTCATCACAAGGGAATCACATTGACGACTCCTCCTCCTCCTCACACTCTCCATCAGCTGAGATGGTTGTCACACACAGATGGAATCCGTGCGATTGTCGCCCGAGGCATATTCTCATTCGACGTGCTCACCATCGTTCGCCTCGAGATCCAACTCATCGACAACAATGTCTTGAATCACGGTTGAGACACGGCAGCTTCCATGCCGATACAAGTCTGCCACACAGTGAAAACGGACGCGAAAGCAAAAAACAGCTTCGCCCACCACCTCGTTCGTTTCCCTCGTGCTCTGCGTCGCTGCTCTCCTGGCTCGCTCCTGCTCTGCGTGCCTTGGTGCTTTGGGGGATGGTGGGGCAAGGGGCGCTGCAATGCATGATAGTGTGCCCGAGCGCATTCGTGGCGCAGCCGACGCGCTGCGCGTTCAACCCGCGAAATTTCCGACCCTCTCGTCGTGCGCTCTCCTCGCCTGCTTCGAGCTGCTTCGCGGCGCGCAACCGCTGCCGCCTTCGCGAGCGTGCATCGCACCAATGCCCAGAGTATCGTCGATCATATGGCAAATGTACTTGGTGAACAGCGCGAGAAACACAAACGAACACGATCAAATCGTGTCACAAACACACATGTGCAGGTGAGTGACTACGTGGCACAGTGCACGATGACAACCTCTGGTTTCGTGTTGGTGACCGACGCAACTCGATGCCCTGCTTCCGCACTTGCTTCTTCTGCTGCTGCTGGTTGTTGTGGTTGTTGTTTCATCGAGTGGGTATTCGATTGTTGCATCATCAGCCACACAAGCTGCTGTTGCAGTTGAGAAATCTGTTGTTGCAGCAGAGCAACCTGACGTTGCAGTTGGGCGATCTCTCGTTGCAGCTCCTCTCCTTGGTTTGCTGGCGCGAGTTCCGGTTGTTCCTGCCGCTGCTGCAGCTGCAGGTGTTGCGCCTTCTGCTGCTGTTGCAGTTGTGCAATTTGCTCGTGCAGTCGTTGCATCTCTTGTTCTCGGTGCTCCTCGGATGGAGCGCTTCTGATGCTTGCAGCATCGCCACTCGGTGCGTGTGGTTGCGCAACCGCTTCGGCTTGATGGATTGGCTGTGGCTGCGGCTGCGGCTGCGGCTGCGCCTTCTTTCTGGATCATCCAAGAATGAGAGATGTATGAGTGCAAATGTGGTGTTGCCAGTTCGCGAATGTCGTTCGTTGCGCACCGTGATGCTGCTCGCGTGCGTGCCGTTGAGGCTGTGGCGCTGGCTGCTGTTGCTGCTGTTGCTGCTGCTGCATCATCTTGTTCGTCTCGTTGTTGGGCCGTTGCACTCGTGCGATTGCTCCTCGAGCGTGTGATCGGTGGCTTGGCACGAGAGGGTTGTTTCCTGGTGGTGGTCTTCTTGATTGCTGTCGTCGGCGCCAAGCACTTGCTGCGTGATGTTGACTTGGCTGGCGCTGCGCTGTCCGCCTTTCCTCTTCCGCGCTTGCTTGTTGTTGTTGTTGTTGTTGAAGCCGTGGGTGCCGCAGTCGTCGTTGTCGGAATCGTCGACAGAGCTGTCATTGATGACGGCGCTGCAACTGTTGTCAGTGACGGTGGCGCTTGTTGTTGTGGTGGCGGGGGATGTTGTCGCCTGAGAGATGCAATGCCGAGAGTGCCTCGATCACTGCCGAGCACTGATGACACAGAGCCGCCGTGTGACTCGTGAATCGCAGCAAGAGTGTCCTGATATCAATCCAACAACCAGCTGCCGAATGAGCGAATGAATGAATGCACCGATGCAGCAACAGCAACAGCAGACACACATGTCATACCTTGGTGTGTGATGCACTCGTTGGTCGTTGTGTTCGCCTCGATCCTGCGCACGCCTGCAACGAGCAACACAGACACAAAATGTGTGCCAGTCAATCATAACAAGCTCGCGCTGAGTGTGGGAGACCATGTGCATACTGAGTTGTTGGCCTCCACACGGCGCATCAATTCGTGCAGCACGTCGGAGATGCACGCGTCGGGCGGCAGGTAGCTGTTGACGAATGCCTTGTAGCTGAGAAACTGTGGATCAATCTCCTCGTTTGGAGCGTATTCGACCACGTCGCACATCTTGACGAGGTTGTCGCCGAGTTCGAGAACGAGTACCGAGCTCAAGTCGTTGATTGCTCGATGTTCTCGGCCAACCATGATCGAGCAGCAGCGGCGGTCCGATTTCTCAGAGTACGCGAGTACCGTGCCTCCGAATGGATAGTACTCGCTTCCGCCGACGTCTTCCGAGCACTTCATTCACCAGAGAGTCATTGTGAGTGAGAGAGATGCAGCTCGAGCAGCAGGAGCCACGAGGGAGCATCACACGGACGCGCGCACGCACCTTTCGTTCATGCCAATCATCTGGGATCAGCGCCTGCGGCACAATGCACTCGTACTCCAGCTCCACTTCTTGGTGCTCAATATCGCGCAATGCTCCCGATGTTGCTCGGTTGTCGTTGTTGTTCGACACATTCTGATGACGACACCGCAACAGGAGAAGGAGAACCACCACAATCTGATGCGATCTCTCGTGGTGATTGGGCGGCCATCGTCAAAGCACAACGGCGTTGATGGCGGCTGCTGGAACCTGGAGGAAGAGCGACGACGACGACGCGACAACAGCAGCAAGGCAGCGAGCAACAGACTGTGAGAAGGAGACGGAGCCACTGAGAGAACGCGAGCGATTGTCGTTCATTCGTTCTCTCTCGTGCGTGGGTGGGTGCCGCAGTGCTCGTTGGCGCGTGACTCGATTTCATCACTCGAACCACGCACAATGGAGTGTGATTTGGTCGAGAATAGTGTGCCGAGTGATTGCGGCAGTGTTGGTACACTGACGATGTGATCGAGAAGGGCAGCAAGCGCGCTCGTGTGCTGTCTCGTTGCTCGGTGCTGCTCGCGATGGCTCGCAAGTTTGGATCATCGATGCGACCTTGCTGCTCGCACAACTGTTGCTTTCGAGACAACGTGCAAGATATCGTCGCCATGCGTGAGTGGTTGCCAGTTGATGAGAATGGACGCACCGAGATGATTGCAGCAATGGTTCAGCCAATGTCTCACGACGGCAAGTGGCACTCACCACACGCACCCGCGCAACAACTCGCTCTCTCGATCTGCCGCGCTTGGCTGTGCTTTCTGCTCTCGGCATCTGTGGCTCCAAGCTCTCAACCGCGGTTCGCTCCCTCGATTGACCTCCATCTCGTTCGTCGGGCATGAGCGGCAGGTGCGTGAAGCATCGCGTTTCTTTGTTGTGCGAATGCGCTCATCGTCGTCATCGTTGCGATGCTGTTGCTGCTGCTGTTGCTGTGAATGCTCGTTCAGCGTTGATGACGAAGATGACGATATCGATGATGATGACGAGGGAGATGATCAACACCTCATGGCAGTGCGGCAGCGAAACAACCAGCAGCAGTACGAGCAAGCCAAGCGCTCAGGTCGCGATACCGATGCCAAGCTCGAGGCCAGGTCCTGGTTGCACGACTTGGCCATGCTCTTGGAGCATGACTCGTCGCACACCTATCGTACGCACACATCAATCACAAGCGCCTGGTCTTGGTACATTGCACGAGAGAGATTCTGATTGATCTCTCGTGTGCGCAGCCGATGCACATCCTCGCATCAGCACCAAGAACCACAAGCCGTTCGTGTATTCAGGTATCGCACACACCAAGCAAGACTTTGACCATGCCTTCTTGAGCAGCCGTGAAGCTCAGGTACCACGCCGCGAATGCAAGCACACACACGTATTGATGATCTTGATCTTGGTCTGGATGATGAGAGACATGTGCTCATCGCATCACATGCCACACACGCATATGTGTATCTATTGGCTCACGATCGAGCTCGTTGGACGTATCGACAGGCGCAATCGCATTCCTCGTCTTCATCATCATCTTCGTCGTCGCCATTGCAACAACAACAGCAGACACATCGAGCCGTATCTCCAGAAGCATTTGACAAGATACTCGCCGAGGAGTTTCGGCACTTGCTGCCATGGTCGAAGCGTGTGTGTCCCGTGCGAGTCGCTGTGCTCCGATCGCAACGACACAGCCGACCAAGAGACCGAGAAGAGCGCCAAGCGTTGGCACCGTCGTCAAACACTCGAAACAGAGCGAGTGTTTGCTGTCACGCTCCGTGCTGAGGCGAGATAAGCACAGAGTGCGTGTCGTCGCGTGTTGGCGCACTTGGCGATGACGATGCTGATGCTGATGCTGCTAAGAGTATTGCGTTTGTGTGCGCCGACTGCATGACCCGCTCTGGTATTCCTCATTACTCGTGTGGATTGCACGCGGCACACGCGATACCAGTGAGGATCGGAGGTGTTGAATCAGTCATCGGTGCGACATGGTTGAAGGCGCACGCTCTCAATGTGAACACCGAGAGCTCCAACACGGTTCTGTCGTTGGTACGTGTCCAGCACCCTGCGCACACACCAGCCCACCAACACCAAGAACTGAGAACAGTTTTGCGGATGCGTTGGTGGTACCGGATGATATGGATGAAACTCGCGCTTCAGTTGTACATGCATTTCCGTGATATCGTGTGTGCGGACACGAACCGCGCCCACCTCCAATCCATTTCAACTCAAGACCTACCGTCTGTTTCACTTGACGCAAGATGGTTTGCGTGCCAGCACTGCATCCAACCTTCCGTTCACCGATCGAGTGTATCGGCTTCTTCGCAGCGCCCCAAGAGGCCGGCCGGCCGTACTCGCACAGGAGAACCTTGCCGGAGCCAGGCACGCCATCAGTGTGCATGGACGTCGATTTTCCACCGAACGTTGCCGTCCCCGCGTCAGCGGCGATGGACAGCGAGAGCGAGTTTGTTGTGACGAGTATCACCGACTGCCGCTTCCGAGGCCTTGCGCACTTTCGCGAACAAGCGAAAGTCTTGCAAGACTGGGAGCAGGGCTTTCGTACGGCCTAGCGGATCATCCGGATTTGTCGCCAAAGCAAACCGAGGCTCCCATCACCGAAGGATGAAGCCCACGCCTGCTCTTTGGAATTGCTCGTCACGATTCGCAGGTGAAACGCAGGAGAGACGCTGCCCTGTACCGCTGCGGTAGGCGTCTTTCTGTCGCCCGTTCTCCTCTCGCACAATGTCGCTCACATCTTCGACGACGAGCTCAGGACAGCAGAATCTCGGCGTAGCTCCGAATACCGTAAGCAGTTCGGTGCCGGCGTCGATCTTGGACGCCTTGTCGGCCAAGGCCGGCGCGCTCATCCAAACGCTGGACAGAATCAAGCAGCGCAGTTGCTTGTCAACGCTCAAGCTGGTGTTCCCACAAATCGTTGTTCTTGGCGAGGAGTCATCGGGCAAGAGCTCGGTGCTCGAGCGCCTCTCAATGTGTGAGTTCTTTCCACGCAGCGAGGGTATCTGCACTCGAATGCCGATCGAGTTCGAGATGATCCACAAGTCCGAACAAGAGATGCGTGACTTTTGCACTGCCAACAAGTTACCGTTCGTCTCGAACGACTGCCACTGTCTGGTGTCATCGAAGCGCAGCACCGGTGAAGTCCGTGAGTACGGACTGTTCGGAGCGACTGAAGTACGCGATAAGGTGAAGCCGATAATGGATCACGAGGTCAAACGCCACAACGGAGGTTCGTCGTGTTGGTGCTGCTCGTTCGTCACACGTGTATCTCACCCTCGGCGAGTCACGACGTGATCACCAGATGTCCGAGGAGTGATCGACCAAGTTCTCAACATTGCCATCATCGGCCAGCAGGTTCCTGACCTGAAGCTTCTCGATCTTCCAGGCATCGTTCAAGGTCGAAGGCAGGGCGAGCCGGCGGACATGAACGAGAGAACCAGAGCTATGGCAACCAAGTACATTCAAGCTCCTCATTCATTGGTATGACCTCGAGCACCGTTGCTCAGTTTGACTTTTGACTTACGTGCGCATTCATAGATTCTGATGGTCGTTCCAGCTTACCAGCAAATCAACTGCTCGCCTGCTGGCTTGCTGGTTCAGCAGTACGGCAAGGAGTCGATGACTCTGGGAGTGCTGACCAAGGCCGACAAGTGTATGAATGAATGCAGCGCCCACATATCTTGTTCTTGTTGTAGTTGCTGAATTGGGGATGGGTTCACAGACACGGTTGCAAAGGCGTTTCCGATCGAACACCTCTATCGAAAGCTGGCCGGCACCAGCGAGGACTGCATACACCTGCCTCATGGCTATGTTGCAGTGGCAAACCGAGACACTAGCCGCCCTCCTGTGCCGTCTCTTGTCGAGTCGGCCGCCGCCGAGGAAGCAGTGTTTAGCGCGATGCCAGCTGCACTTCGAGATCGATGTGGCAATGGGGCATTGATGACTCGCGTCGTCGACTTGCTGTGCGACTACACCAGCAAGACTTGGGCACCGCAAGCCGTACAAGAGATCGACCACCAGATTTCAACTCAGCAGCGATTGCTTGAGTCTCTTGGCATGGCCCCGACCGATACACGACTGCCTCAAGCAGCTCTGGACGTTGCAGTGCAGCTCGTTGAGCACGCAGTCTCGCGCACCGAGGTCGGAGCATGCCCTTGGCCGCCATTTCCACGCTTGGAAGGGGTCAACTACCCCCTAGTGGCAATGCCAACGATCGCAGCAACTCGCATTTGTAACGCCAACAAGACTGCCGCCGAGAAGTGGCTGCGCGACAATCTGATGCGCTCGAATTCGACCATTTCGTCGGCGGTCTTGGCCGAGCTGCGCAATCATCGAGTACTCCCAACAGCGTTGCACCGATTCCACAAGCTCAGAACTGAGATTGGCACCATGTTACAACGCTCGGTCGACCGCTCGCATGCTCGAGTGTGCTCTCTTGACAACATCGGACGCAAATTCGAGGCGATGACCGCGGCGCTCGAGGCCACCAACCAAGAGAGTACCCTCGAGCGTGCCACCAGTAAGCTTGCTCGAGCGCTTCAGAACGAAGCATCAATCGACGCGATGGATCAGTTTCTTGGCGATCTGCCCAAAGTATTCTCGATTGCAGGAATCTTTTCGGAGGACAACGCGACCTCGCAGAAGCGCCGTGAGCTGACGCAATTGATCGCGGAGCTCACCGAAGTTCGCGGACTGGTCGAGTCGCTCTCCAAGGACGACGGTACAGCCAGCACGTCCCGCTCCACCGGGGCGAGTATGGAAATCAGCATGTACGACCACGAGTGTGTGGGTCTTGGCGCCGAAGTCACAATCCGTCTTCGTGTTCGCAACGTTGGTTCTGGCGCGTATGGCGGAGGAAGGCTTGTGATGCGGCCCAATGGCTACTTCAGCATGTCGTCAGTCTCTGTTCCTGCGATTGCGTCCGACCGCGAGGTCACCGTGAGCCTCCATGCGAGAATAACGGGCTCCAAGGCTTACAAGGACGTTCCATCGATGTTCGAGTTCGAACTTGATGGTCGTTGTGTTGCCATCTACGAAAGTCGACCAGGTTCGTTGCTGGCGGCGCTGTTGATGGCTGTGGTGTGTCCTCCCGCACTCCGATGAGATTAACTGAACTGCGCTGCGCAGGCCGGTACACTGCAACTCTTCGAAGGATGGCACCTGTCCCAACCAAGCTGGGACATCCCGATCGCTTCAACATCTTGGTCTTTGGCCTCGCAGGAGCATCCAAGTCGTCATTCATCAACTCTGCCATCACGTTGATGAGCTGTTCGGGTGAGATCTACCGCGGTGTGCAAGCAGGAGGAGGCCTGAGGCACAACACCACGAGGCTGGCCAAGTACCAACTTGCCGACACCAACATCGCATTGGTCGACACGTGGGGCCTCACGAAGGAGAACTACACTGGAGGCGAGCTTCGTGCGATGCTTGAAGGAGAACTTCCTGCTGGATGGGACATGGGATTCTCGATCGATGCGTTTGGCAGGATGCTTCAAGACCAACTGTCAAGTGCGTACCTGCGCAAGATCCATGCCGTGTTGTTCTTTGCACCACAAGCAGCGATGAAGGATCCCGCTCTCAAGCCTGTTCGGGGTTTGTTGAAGGCAAACTTTGCGTTCATCTCGTCGCAAGGTGCGGTGCTTGAACGAGTCGCACATCACGGTGTTGAATGCCTGAGCTAAAGGGTGGCATTGATGGCGGTGGTACGGCAGGCCACAATCCGGTGTTGGTGTTGGCGATGGTGGACGAGCTGGACCCAGCGATCCGCAGCAATCCATCGGCTCCTTCTCAGGTCATCAAGGACCTCCGGGATCAAGCTGCGAGAGAGTTCGGCATAGCAGCTCGTCAGGTGATGTGGTGTGTCAACTACACGAGCGAGGACCGCTCCAACCCGGCGATCGGCAAGAACACCCTCGAGATTCTCGCCGCAGTCGTTCATGAAGCAAGTGACTACTTGGAACGCCACCACTCGACTTGAAGAAAACTGCTCGGAGACTCGCTTACATGAGTGGATCGCCACGGTACGGCCGCGTATCTCTCTCTCTCTCTCTCTCTCTCTCTCTCTCTCTCGCGTGCTTGCTCGCACTGACTGGGTTGCTGCGGTTCAGGCCGATGTGAGCTTGTTGCGGGGAGATATGCAAGCAGAGAGGCGTATGGAAGTCAAGGGGCAAGATCCTCGCAAGTGTGCGCAGCGTGGCATTCCATCCGTTTCTCAGTTTTTACCATGATCAGCCATGAATTAAATGATCAACGAATGAAGGCGTGTGTGCTGCGACAACGACGAGGAGCGAGGGGAGCGAGAGGTGCGCGCAACAGCGGACGACCATGCAGACGAACTAAGAGCGTCGGAGCTCGAAGGAGCCTCGCCACCACCATCTTGCAGCAACCATCGAGTTCCGAAGCCGATATGCGACTTGAAGGCGACGACGAGGGCCGACACACGAACAGCACACCTTCGTTCAGCCTGCCGAGTGCCTCTCGAATGAAGGTTTTATGAGCAGCGTAGTCTTGATGCGCAGGTTTGACACACGTTACTCCCGGCTTGATCTTTGCCAAAGAGCAAACGTGGGCTTTATTCTGCTCGTCGGTGTGCTAGGAGCCTCGGCTTGCTTTGGCGACAACAAATCCGGATATTCCACAAGGCCGCACGTACAAGACTTTTTTCCGCTCGGGGGATCTTTTTTGTTATTGCTCTCGTTCCACACGGCACTTCAAAGCCAGCACACTCGTTGGCCGCCCTCAATGTCTCGCGCAGCCTCATCGTCCTCGTCAGAGTCGCTCACTTCGACGACGAGCTTGGCTCAACTGGTTTCGCGCCAGGTGGTGCGTCCCGCAGCGACCTCGAGCTCCACAAGCAGTAGCCCACTGGCAATGGCCATACCACGCGGAAGGCCATTGTTGGAAGGACCGCCAGCACCCTCGATCTTGGAGGCCTTGTCGGCCAAGGCCGGCGCACTGATTCGAACGCTGGACAACATCAAAAAGCGCAGTTGCTTGTCAACGCTCAAGCTGGTGTTCCCACAAATCATTGTTCTTGGCGAGGAATCGTCGGGCAAGAGCTCGGTGCTCGAGCGCCTCTCAATGTGTGAGTTCTTTCCACGCAGCGAGGGTATCTGCACTCGAATGCCGATCGAGTTCGAGATGATCCACAAGTCCGAACAAGAGATGCGTGACTTTTGTACCGCCAAGAAGGTGCCGTTCGTCTCGAACGACTGCTACTGTCTGGTGTCATCGAAGCGCAGCACCGGTGAAGTCCGTGAGTACGGATTTTTCGGAGCTGCGGAAGTACGCGATAAGGTGAAGCCGACAATGGATCGTGAGGTGAAACGCCACAACGGAGGTTCGTCGTGTTGGTGCTGCTCGTTCGTCACACGTGTATCTCACCCTCGGCGAGGTCACGACGTGATCAACAGATGTTCGAGGAGTGATCAACGATGTTCTCAACATTGCCATCATCGGCCAGCAGGTTCCTGACCTGACCCTCCTCGATCTTCCAGGCATCGTTCAAGGCCGAAGGCGAGGCGAGCCAGAGGATATGAATGAGCGTACTCGAGCGCTTGCAATCAAATACATTCAAGCTCCTCATTCGTTGGTATGACCTCGAGCACCGTTGCTCAGTTTGACTTTTGACTTACGTGCGCATTCATAGATTCTGATGGTCGTTCCAGCTTACCAGCAAATCAACTGCTCGCCTGCTGGCTTGCTCGTTCAGCAGTACGGCAAGGAGTCGATGACTCTGGGAGTGCTGACCAAGGCCGACAAGTGTATGAATGAATGCAGCGCCCACATATCTTGTTCTTGTTGTAGTTGCTGAATCGGGTCATGGTTGACTGCATGCCACAGACACGGTCGCAAAGGCGTTTCCGATCAAACAACTCTATCGAAAGCTGGCCGGCACCAGCGAGGACTGCATACACCTGCCTCATGGCTATGTTGCAGTGGCAAACCGAGACACAAGCGGCAGTTCTGTGGCCTCTAGTGCCGAGTCAGCAACCGCTGAGTCCGCCGAGCCTACCATACCCTCTCTTGCTGAGTCGGCCGCCGCCGAGGAAGCAGTGTTTAGCGCGATGCCAGCTGAGCTTCGAGATCGATGTGGCAATGGGGCATTGATGACTCGCGTCGTCGACTTGCTGTGCGACTACACCAGCAAGACTTGGGCACCGCAAGCCGTACAAGAGATCGACCACCAGATTTCAACTCAACAAATATTGCTTGAGTCTCTTGGCATGGCCCCGACCGATACACGACTGCCTAAAGTTGCTCTGACGGTAGCAGTACAGCTCTATGAGCGGACGGTCTCGCGTCCCGAGGTCGAAACATGCCAGTTGTCGGTCTTCCCGCACTTGAACGAACTCAACGGTGCCGACAAGTGTGTATTTGCGCTCGACGCCTACTCCCATTCACCGCCACCAACTAGGGCATCGCTGCCAACGATCGCAACAACTCGCGCATGGAATGCCAACAAGGCTGCCGCCGAGAAGTGGCTGCGCGACAATCTCGTGCGCGCGAATCCTGCCATTTCGGCGGCGGTCTTGGCCGAGCTGCGCAATCATCGAGTACTCCCGATGGCGTTGC
>Ga0209930_1004778_pt1 | contig 11675 bp, 11 predicted proteins | sample ThiBiot_500_biof_2_FD_183948 | JGI IMG/M metagenome (GOLD analysis project Ga0209930, IMG submission 183948) | Wastewater bioreactor microbial communities from Cape Town, South Africa - Thiocy_cont_500_biof (SPAdes) | ecosystem: Engineered > Bioreactor > Thiocyanate-remediating >... | reverse complement strand
TGTTTATCTAAGTTTACATAACGATGTAAAATTAATTCTCTCTACTTTGAAATATCGAAAATATGAGTCGATTGATCACTGTTATCAATGAACCAAAGTATTTTATTTTAGACTAACACATTAACTCAATTGTAACCTATGGCACTCGGTCGAATTCATAAGGAATTACGACTCCTTGAAAATCTTCCAGACGAAATTGTTGAACTATGTCCTGATAGTCCAAATAATGATTTGTTCCACTTGACAGCAAAGATCAAAGGACCTGTTGGAACACCATATGAAAATGGTATATTTACACTCAATATTGTGGTTCCAGAAAACTATCCATACAAACCACCAAAAGTAACATTTCAAACGAAAATCTTTCATCCAAATATTAATTCAAAAGGAAATATATGTCTGGATATTTTTGATTATCAATGGAGTCCAACATTTACTTTAGAAAAAACGATCCTATCTATCTGTTCGTTACTTGACGGTCCATATACTGGTGATTTTCTTGTGCCTGAAGCAGCATATTTATACAAACATAATCGAGATGAATTTAATAAAAAGGCAAAAGAATGGACAGAGAAATATGCCAATCAGAGTGATCAAACAGCAGAGATCGATGAACTTGTTACTGAAGTGAATACGATAAATTTACCAACATCGCCTGATATTGTATTGCATAGCGAAGGCCGTGTTGAGAGATTTATTGGCAGTCAATCATTGCAGAAAAAAATATTTGATTATGGAGAATCTAAGGAATATGTTCCGCTTGTTGCACAATGTTTTAGTTCTTTAAACAATGATAATAACCAAAAAAACAGATTTAATTTAGTGAGAATGCACGTGAAGAATTTCGATGTCGATCAAATTGAAGGATTTATCGATGAAGAAATTAATTCAATTATCGAACAATTAGAAAACGAAAAATATTCAGCAACACAACTAACAGAAATTCAAACATTGATTGACAATTTCTGTAGATTAATAGTTTTGACTCCCGATGAGATTGCACAGGGATGTTTTGATATTTATGCAAGAGATATTTTATTTTGCCATTATCTACAGCGATTTCTCGGTGAACAAGATGATTCACAAGTCCTCAAATATGGATCGTTTGTTCGTCTTCTTTATTTCTCATTCCATCGTTCATGGACAAAAGAAATTCATGGAATCGAAGTTTATCGTGGAGGAAATTTGACAGAAAACACGATCATTTCATATAAAACGGCACGAGAAAATGGAACAACATTTCGATGGGTTAGTTTCACTTCGACAACTCGAAATTTAGAATTCGTTAAAACATTTGACACAAATACTATTTTTATTATTCGATTGAACAAGATTTATGAAGATGATAAGAAAGCAATTGATATTAGTCCATTTTCGGATTATCCAAATGAAGAAGAAATCCTTTTAAAACCTGGTGTCGAATTCACAGTTGGCAAAGTCATTGAAAATGAAGACGATCGAAAATTTTATATTCATCTTAATGCTTATGTTTAACATTTTATTCGAAGTTTTCTTTTTGTATTCTATTTTCATATCAATTAGTAAGACAAACAATTTTATTGAGATACATAAATAATAAAAACAATATTTGAAGAACACCAACGATCAATGTCTGATTAACATTCGAGAAAGTCAAAAAAATTCGCTATGAAGACATGAAATAAGAATAACAATATCATTTTTCATTGTTTGAATTCGTTGCTCGACTTGATTTAATTGATCCTGTTCGATTTGTAATCTTTGATAAATCGAATTTACTTGTGAATGAACATTGTTCATCGTACAAACACACACAATTACTAAACAACTGTAAACAATCATCAATACTAAACAAATCAAAGATTTTCTTTATTGAATCATTACTATTTGAGAACAAACTTTCTTTTGTATACGTTCATCTAGAAGAAGAATTTTCATTAATTGAAATCATTTCGAATCGAATAAGATTACCTAAGACGTTGTATCGATCATCTTTTCCAGTCAAACATTGATTGTATGAATCGGAATATGCTGACATTACTTTTATCTACAACAAAAAAGAAAAAGAATCTTTATGCGTTTTTTATTCATCTTTAGTTTCAGCGATATTTAGTATCTAGGGTTAATGATTTGACATTGAAGAGAACACCAACATTTAAGAAGTATCGCAATCGATATCATCAGAATTGATGAATCGAATATAATGAGTACCTTTGGATTTTGAAAAAAGAACGCTCCAAACACAACAATCAAACTTTTTAATGCAATAACAAATACAAATAATGACCGCTCATAGATGTAAAAGACAACTATTAAGTTTATTAAATTCATCATATTAATAAAACCACGACCGAATTTCATTTGATTATTTTCATGAATATTACTCTGTTGTTGTTCGATTAGTTGTTTTAACTCATCAAATGTTGTTAAGTTTGTTACGCAATGATAGCACAAGTACGCATCATTTCTAATAGAAATAATAAATTTATTTGATTTTTCTTCGACTTCGTTGTTGAGTAACTTGGAACCGAAAGTTTTGTATACTGACGGGGCAAAAAGAAAAATAAGAACGATTACCGAGGGCGATCAATACGGTCGCCGTGATGGTACATAACAGTAGCGTATACGGCCATTTTACACAGTTTACAGCCGTGCTAATTCGACCTGGGTATTTGAGCAATATAAATTATAAACAAGATCAATTGAATGTATGATAATTGTTCAGCATTGTTTTTTCTCATTCATATTCAGATGATTTATATTTCATAAACTTTGTTCGAACAACATTTGTATTTGTTCGTTTTGTTCAACAATCGACATGTTTGAAACGAATAGCATATCTTGAATTATTTAATTGTTTTTAGTTGTTGTATCTATATGACATCTAGTTCTGACTCTATTCATTACTAGTTCGTTTTTCAATCAAAACAAAGTGTGGATGATAATAATATCGGGTTCAGTTTTTCTTTACGACAATTTATGTGTGATGTGAACAAATAAATAAAAAAGCTTCAGCAATAGAAAATAAATATGTTATAAATATCGGATTACTGGCAAAGATAAGCATCGAACTGAGAGAGAATTGGTGGATAGCCAGATGTTTTCGGAATATTTAATCGTATTGCTTGAACAAAGACGGCTTCACCGAATAAGACGATACGTTTATTTCCGATTGATTGACCTTTTGCTGAAGGAATATTAATCCAACAATTCATGCAATCTCCCCACATCATTAATGCATCAATAGACCATTGACGAATGCTAGCACCCGATGAGCTCAGTAGATTTTCTCTTAGAACAACTCGGTCGACTGTTTGAGTTGATGAGAATTGAAGAATGCAATTATCTGTTGAACAAGTGAAATTTCCAGGAATTGAAGTAGTATAACAATGACGAATATAATCACCGAATTGTTTGTAGAGCATTGCATGTCGAGGATCCACAGTACCATTATAATCGACAGCTAAATCGAATACTAATTTACAATTTCGTCCGACAGTTGAATGATAGACATCGATGAGTTCGGTCAATGGTCGAAGAGGAAATGTTTCACCGCCATAAAACCATCGATCAGTTATTTGCAACGTTGTTGGACATTCAGGTGGAGAAAAATAAGCACCATTTGGATCTTCTTCACCATTGCCATTCACAGTTAACCATGTATCTGAATCAGCAAAGCCAAATTCATTGCCAATATTTCGAATGCTATTATTCGTTAGACTGAATCCATTGAAAATAGAAGCAGTCGATTGATATTTTTGCACTAGAGCTAGAATTCTTGATTTTAATGACTCCGAATATCCACCATCAAACCAAATTTCTAGTAATGGTCCATAATTAGACCATAGTTCTTCTAATTGTTGTAAAACAATTGATTCGTACGTTTGTTGATCAATTGAAATTTGACCAGGAGCTACGGGTCCTGGTCGAACTCGAGAACCTTGAACATTTAGCCAATTATTCCAAACAACAGAATAGTAGACACCAGTTTTAATTTCAGCACGACGACATGATTCCATAAAATTTCCAACAAGATCAATTCCTGCTTTGGGACTAAATCCTATCGAATAATTATAATGAATTGTTTCATTTGTAGTCAATTGAAATTGAACTTTAGTTGGCCATGTCGTAAAGCCACAATTATGTTTAGCAACAAGAATAGCATATTTCGCTCCTGCATCCATAAATGTCTGTACCCACGCATCTGTATTCAATGTCGACGGATTAAATAGATGAATATCGGGTACAAGTGTTGGATTACGATTGCAACCATCGTATTCAACGGGTAAATATGTTGCCATATTATAATGAATTAAGAAGCCAATATCTGATTGTTCCAACCATGATAATTGAGCAGGAGTAGGTTGAGGATTAAGAGTTAACACATTATTGATTAGAAAATAGAAACATATAAATATCCAAAGAGGATTCATTTATTATGATCTGAAAATGAATGAAAAAGTTAGTTAGTTGTTTATTTATGGAAAGCCAACAACAACAGGAAAATGAGTTGTTCCGGGAACAACTTTCCAAACTTTCATTGTTAGATTATTAACTCCAAAATCAATGACAAACATTGAAAAAAAGTAATCTTCACCATCACGAAATACTCTATGATACTGTAAACCGCATCCATATTTCTTCGCTGGTTTAAATGCCGGATTGAAATGTACTTGTTCCCATTCGCCGGATCGAGCACTCAATGTCGGCGATCTCAACAAACCCAACACCCAATTCTGTTCTCCTAATTTCGTATCACAACCCAATGTATCATCGGGAGCTTCGATTAAATGATAAAAATAATCTCCCGATTTCACCATACTGCCTTCGCCACCGCCAATACATAAAGTCTTCGGATTCCATGATATATTCCAACCGTTACAGTCCAACGGCGAGAATAGAGCATCATCGGGCAGATCATAACCTGATACATCATAATTAACAAAATCTCTTGTTCGAGCAATACCTCGAGCAGCTCGATTGTTCGGTGCGTCCCATCCATGAAAAGTAACGTAATACCAACCATTGGCTTTTTGTACGATTTCAGGCGTTCCTTCATCGTACATTGTTAACGTACAATGTTTACCCTTGCCAGCGCAAATTTGACTCCATAATTGTCCACCTTTAATAACGGGATTTTTTGGATTAGGTGTAAATACTCCAGACATCGGATTTGGACCAGCACGTGAATAATGACAAATCGACCATCGTTTATTACTGCCAATACATTGAGCGAGATAATGCCACCAGCCAGTTTCATTATCGTAGAAAGGTGAACCATCAAGTGCTGCACAATTTTCAAATGTTCCACTTCCTGGCAGTGCTACAACAGCGGGTAGAGACCATGTTTTACCGTAATCAGTTGAATTTCGAACGGCAATTCGTGTTAATGGAACAACACCATTACAGAAATCAGGTGTTGGTGCATAAAAACCTTCCCGATAGAAAACATACCATAGACCATTCATAGGTTTGATATAAGTACCAACATTCCACATTGAAGACATACCTGGCGACACACCAGGTGTTGGAAATATCGATGAACTAACAAGTTCTAAACCTGCTTGTCCAGTAAAAATGCCAGCTAGTGGACCACCATCTAATTCTGAGACTACAGTTTTATAATGAACAATTTCACTGCAACAATGATAGAAAACACGAAATTCTAATTTATGTCCAATTACACTATTAAAATAGAGAGAAAACACTTGTGATCGTAGATTATTATAACCGAAATCTACACGTGTAATCTCTCGGCTTGTTAAGATACGATTCGCATCTGCATCATTAACATCCACAGTGACTACAATCTCACGATCGGCAACATTATTATCAACACCCAAGTAGAAATCAACTCGCGAAGGTGCAGTTGTTTTCCAATCCGTTGTATACGGTCCATAGGTCATATATCGTTCTGCTGGATCCTTAACTGTTGTCAACCATGAAGTATTCTCAAAACGACTACCAGTCTCATGATTTGTCTCCAAGCCTGGATAGAACTCAAGTTGAAGAGCGTTTCCATGGCAGAATATCAATAGAATCAACAAGAGATCGGTATACATTGTTGTAATACTTTTCTCCTTGTCGTATGCAAATTTTATTATTTACCAAAAGAAAGAACTTTTTAAATAGGTTACAAAGATATGTGCACACACCCATTCTTATCTTGAGTATATTTACTAAGTTTAGATACGAGAAATTAAACATCTAACTTAAATTTCTTTTGAAAAAAAAAGAAAAATGATTTCAATTGCATTTTTTCGGTTGAAAACCTTTCGATAAATAATTCTATTTCAAGAAGAAAAAGTCATTCATGTATGAGTTGTTCGTTTTTTCAAGGTCATAATACTTCTTTTTTATAAAAGAGAGAACCGTCAATTAATTTCTTTCCTTTACAGACGAGAAAAAAAAATATTACAAGGACAACAAGAAAACGACGAGAACACAATTCATTATTTGTTCGTCGGGTCTCCTTGAGCAGCACGTTTTCATTCATATATATATGTTTACGGAAGAATTATAAGTGAATTCAAGGTAACAAACAGATATTAGATTACTTTTTTTTCCTTTACATTACACACATATTTTGCGTTCCTGTTAACAGTATGAGATCATCACGTGGATTTGAAACAAATGATTATCACAATGGAATGACCTTTCATGATTTGGATCAAATAAAACAGCAACCGAATCGAAGATTTTCACCGATACGATTAAGTTCGAACAGTCGACAATATCTAAATGAAGATCATACTTATCGATCTGCTACTGAACCGTAACCATTAGCATACTTAAAAAAAACATTCTTTTCTTGTTTTAGTAAAAAATCAAATTTCTGTTCGAAAGCATGTTTGATTGGACTTTGTATTGGTTTATTAATCGGTATTGCACTTGTGATTGCCATTGCAGTTCCGATTGGTGTTACCAGATGCGGAGGAAGTAGGGCAATTAATCAATTACAAACGTTTATTTCATATATTTGAAAAAAAAACAAAACTAGATTCAATTGAAGTTACTCAAGCAACAACTTGTCCAAGCACAACAACAGTATCGACGACAACAGGAAGTTCATCGAATTGTATTGGCGTCATATCTTCAACACCAAATTGGACAGGAACATTTCTAATGGATAATGCATGTTATGCAAGTTCAGCATGCTGTTGTCTATATAATTTAATCACAGTAAATCAGACAGCTGCATATCAAATAATTATATCAGGTTATGCGACGGGATCGTGTGCGAGCAGTGGATCTATTGTTTCGTTCACAATTACAACTCAAAATGGTTTTCAAGCAGGATACTTTTGGAATCTCGAAGGTATTCGTGTTCAATTAGGTCGAGATAATTCGTATTTATCATTTGTCAATACTGCCAAACCATATTGCAGTGCTACGGCATTACGACGATCTTAAACTTCTCAGTATCGAAATCTAACAATTCAACAGTTTTTTTCCTTTATCGCTGTATTATTTTTTTTTTTTGCACTTTAACCCTTTTTTTAGATTTAAAAATCATTTTCTTCTTGGAAGATCAAGGAAAAATTACAAGTAAACATTAAGTTTCACTTCGGAATATTGAGCTCCTGAATTAACATCTCGTTTCGATGTGACCAGAAATCGGTAACTTGAGTACCACACCGTATTATTCAACACTGGCTGAACTGCGCCACAACTCAATCGACTTAGGACAGACTGCAGACCAGTCGAACCATTGTAAATTAATGTCCAACTCGAACCAAGAGTGAGCAATGAAGGAGACTGATTACTTCCTTCGATCGTTATCGTAAATGGATCACGCTCTGGATTATCATTACCAGTGCAAAACTGTACAGATAAAAGTAACGATGGACCTTCGACTGACGTAAAATAAAAGCCAGTATTTTCACCACATTGAAGCGAATATGTACTAGATACTGCGTATATGCATGCGCCGAAATTTGTATATTTTGTACTAGTATTATTATCAAATACATTATTTGGCGTCTCACCTGGATAATAGTTTCCCACGCTCGTGGTTCCAGATGTTGCCGCAATGCTATCGCCACCAACAGTTGTATTCCATATACCATAGACAGTTATATTTTTGGTTGCTAATAGCGTCATTTCTTTGAAATAAAATCAAACGAATTTGCTAGATGATGAAATATGATAAAAAAAAATCTACTTGTAGTCGTTGATGTCGTTGTTGTTGTTGTTACTGTTGTTCTAGTTGTGGAGGTTTCTGTTACAGTTGTTGTTTGTTTCTTAGTCAATAATCCAACCAGTAATGCAGCAAGAGCTGTAGCGATTAGAAGTGCACCGATTATAAAGAAAATAGTTCGTGAAAGACGACAACATGAACAATACTTCCAAAAATAACTAGATAAAATATTTATCAATAGAAAACAATGAATAATTTGAGAAATAACTCACGATAATTTTTTATTTCGGATTCTTTTTTTATGATGCTCTTTTGTAGAAAAATTGCTATCCGTTAAAGTTGACGGTGTTTTTCTTTTAGTATCATTGGTATTGATATGTGATCTACTTATCTTGCTTTGAGTATCAATAGGTCTATGATTTTTGATAGATCCAATGGTGACATGAATGATATTTTTTGATTCCTCGCCGGTTACTGTTGTAGTTGATGAAATTTGAGAACGAGCATGTCTTTTACGACGATTAGTCAATCGTATAACATGTGCAGAAGGTTCGAGTTGGTATTTTTCATTCGATACTTTCTTTTCCATTAACCTTTAATAAAAAAAATACATCGGGAGCAAACAACACCTTTTATTTTCATACAATAACAATATTTTTTTTTTCTTTCGACGAAATTTAATTTCTCGAAAGGCTTCCTTCTGATTAACTTTCTCAGGCATGAATTATATTTGCATTACAACAATAGTAAAAGTTCATAACGAAAGTGTAAGCGGACTGGATGTTTATAAAATTTCTCCTATGTTTATTATTCATTCACAAGTCGTTTGTCATCGCCGAACTGTCGAATGCTTACTGAATTGCGTAGTTATACAAGTTTTTAATCAATTTTTTTATTCATTGCAAATAACAAGTATTTTTATAGCGCTGACAAAAAACGATAATACCCTCAACATCCTTCACAAGATGTTTTAAGATTTTCTTTTATTTGATTTTTTCCTAGGTGAATATTCTTCATCATCATCATCATCATCGTTATTTTTATTGATTTTTCTCTTGTTTGTTTTCATCTTTTCAAATCCTTCTGTTATTCTATAGAAAATAAAATCAATACATTCAATAGCTTTTTGTTTTTATCTCGAAATCGTACCTTTGTTTATCTGTTGCTTTCAATTGATTGAAATTGTGCACTTCATGAACACCATTGAGCTTACGTGTTTCAGGATGTTTCCAAAAACAATCGAAATGAGTCCAAGATGTACTTTTATAACCTTCGATATCTTGTAACATAAGAGCTAATCGTAATTCATTCTGTTCAATATTCGTTCCACACACACGACACATTGCTTTTGAAGATTTGGCATAATCAGCTGTACAATCGTAACCAACACGGCGACTAGCCGATTCACCTAATTCATTACTCTTAAATCTCTTCAACATCGTACCAATGTAAGAATGAAAAGTTTTGTTTTTTGTCTATTTAAGTGATTGCTCGGATATGGTGTAATTACATTCGATACGTACAGACAGACAACGATTGAGATTCAAGCGCTACGAGCGATGTGACACTTTCGTAATCAAGGTATTAAGACAGCTGTAATTCTTCTCATGGAAAACAAACGAACAATAATATTCGATTTTTTCGAATTTTAAAAATGAAATCAATTATCTATTTTCTTTGCGCCTTATTCATGAGTATGCTATCCTTTTCATTATCATCTTCTCCAACTCATTTCTCCACCGATAATGATCTAAAACCAGTAATGATTCTCCGAAGTTTAATAAATCTAAATCTTATTAGATAAAAACTAGTGCAAGGCGTTTGACCATTAGATAGTTATCTTGTATCCAAAAAAAGACAGCTCAAATAATGCTTGTGCTGTAGGTGTGCTTGAAGATAAAAGTATTTTATTTCGTTATACTCTGTTTTATCATCATTTTATCACTATGTTTCTCCTAAAAGGCATTTTTTCCTTATGTCTACTCGGTTTAATTCATTCTCTCAATGTTCATCTTGTTTGTCATACTCATGATGATGTTGGATGGTTGAGTACTGTCGATCAATACTACATCGAACAAGTTCAATACATTCTTGATTCTGTCGTTTCGGCTTTACAAGATAATCCTGATCGAAAATTTATCTATGTTGAACAAGCATTCTTTCAACGATGGTGGCGTGTTCAAACACCGTCCAAACAGAATATTGTTCGTCAATTAGTTCAATCAGGACAATTGGAATTTATCAATGGCGGATGGTGTATGCACGATGAAGCAACCACACATTTCATTGATATGATCGATCAAACAACATTGGGACATCAATTTCTTCTCAATGAATTCAATATCATTCCTAAAACTGGTTGGCAAATTGACCCATTTGGTCATAGTGCAACGCAGGCGTCACTTCTGACGAGTGAAGTCGGTTTTGCTGGTCTATTTTTTGCTCGAATCGACCCAGCTGATAATACGAATCGAAAAGCAAACAAAGCTTTAGAATTTATATGGCGATCATCGGGATCACTTGGTGCTTCAGCACAAGTATTCGCTGGAGCATTTGCTAGTGGTACATATGGTCCACCTGCAGGACTCTGTTGGGATATTAATTGTTGGTTGGATACTGCACATCCCGTTCAAGATGATCCAACATTAGAAGAATACAATGTGCAAGAACGAGTCGAGACTGCAGTTCGTACAGCACGCGATCTAGCATCGGTACAACTCGGTGACAATGTTATGTTTACATTAGGTAACGATTTTGAATATCGAGCTGCAAATGAATGGTTTAAAAATTTGGATAAATTGATTAAATATGTCAATGCTGATGGTCGTGTCAATATGTTCTATTCGACACCAACTCAATATTTACAAGCTAAACTCAAGTCAAATATCACATGGTCATTGAAAATCGATGATTTATTTCCATATTCGGATAGTCCACATTCCTATTGGACTGGATTCTATACATCTCGACCAGCTCTTAAACATTACGTTCGATTCAATTCAGTATTTCTACAAACTGCACGACAGATCGAAGTGTGGGCTGGTGGAAATGGAACTGGTACATTTTTACTTTGGGATGCTTTGAGTACAGCTCAACATCATGATGCTGTGACTGGAACCGAACTGCAATGGGTTGCATTCAATTATGCTCTTCGTTTAGCACAAGGTGCTGCACAAGCATCTGACACTGTGAGCGCAGCTTTAGCTAAGATCACAACCAAATCCGGTGGTTCATTACCTTCGTTTATCTATTGTCCATTGGCAAATGTTTCATTTTGTCCGCCATCACAATCATTAGCAAGCAATAGTCATACGGTAGTTCTATTAATTTACAATCCATTAACTCGAACTCGTTCGGAACTTATTCATGTTCCAGTCAATTCGAAAACATCTTGCAATGTACGTTCGTCAATAGGACCTATACAATCCCAACTCGCGCCAGTCATGTCTACGCCAGCGTTGAATACATCCGTAGCTGCTCCTTACGTTTGTTCATTCTTAGCTAATGATCTTCCACCAATTGGCTATGCTACATATTGGCTTAGTAATGATCAATC
>Ga0209930_1004776_pt1 | contig 11678 bp, 10 predicted proteins | sample ThiBiot_500_biof_2_FD_183948 | JGI IMG/M metagenome (GOLD analysis project Ga0209930, IMG submission 183948) | Wastewater bioreactor microbial communities from Cape Town, South Africa - Thiocy_cont_500_biof (SPAdes) | ecosystem: Engineered > Bioreactor > Thiocyanate-remediating >... | reverse complement strand
CGGTTCGCAACAAGTTAGTGCATCGAATGATGGCGGTTATTGAGCGGCAGACGGTCTACCAACCCGTTTGGGAGAAAATTGTATAATTTTTAGGCATTAGAGCTTGTTTTGTTCATAGGAATCGACCATGAGGGTTGATGGATGAGGAAACCACTCCAGACAGCGAACGGAGTCACAACCTTTACACCCTCATTTGGTTGGGCTGCAAACCTCACCTCGGGACGTGCTCCCTGTCGCCAGACAGGGTGACAGACGCAGAGCGTATCACAAGGCTACGTAGCCACTTTTAATTGCTTGCCAAACTCGCCATAGCGATACAACTTGTTATCCAAAGGACTCACAATGAAATCTTTGTGAACCGTCCCAACGACAAATAATGACTCAAAGTTGATAAATTTCTGCTCTCTCAGGTCAAAAACTTTCGAGTCGTTAATGGCAACTTTGTCGGCTACGTACCAATAAATGACTTGGTGGTACTCTTTCAACTTGGTGGGAATACGTTGCTGAATTTCTTCGTAGACCTGAGCCCAGTCCGAACCGACTTTGGTTTCCAGAAAACGCTTCAACAGCGAGGTGTTAATTTTGCCGTTGTAGAATTTCACGGATTGGCCCATGCCTTCAAATTTGGGCAACTCCTCCAAGTCTTTTGCTTTAACTTTTTGTCGGTCTTGGGCATAGGATTGGCTAAAGACGTATCGGCGCTCACTGCCGGATGTCTTGAGCCGACTAATCAACCATCGTTTGTTATGCCTTAAGTTATTTGACATTTACAAGCCATTTTTTTGCCTAACTGGGGCGTTTCCTTTATCGCAGGAGAGCCCAAAATGGAAGCCTCTAAGTCCGTTAATTCAGGCGATTCTTGTGTCGACCGAAGCCGAACAATGAGCCCAAACCGACCTGTCTCGGGACGTGCAGCCTGTCGCACGAAGCTCACAAACACACTTTTTAATGCTTTTGGCTTGCACCCAACGACCATGAGGGTTGATGGATGATGACGCTACGTGCCTGAACACGAATAACTCCCAACCTTTACACCCTCATTTGGTTGGGCTGCCCCAACTTGCCCTCGGGACGGGCTCCCTGTCGACGGAAAGCGACCCTACGCGGAACTGACTAACGAGCCTCCTCACAAACTGACTTCTGTTTATCCACTGTGTCTCGGAAGTCCACCAAATAAATGTTAGGCTTTTTAGGATTGTAATAAATCCAATAAGTGCCTTTACCAGATTTGTTGTCTCTCAAGTGCTGGGCAATTTCTTCATTGTATACATTTGTTTCAAGAATAATCTCTTTATAATCAATCTCCATTTTATGCTTGACTACGCACTTGTACAAATGGGAGCCTTTGGGATTGAAATCAATGGAAATGACCTTAGTATGTCGTTCTTGATAGTTTTGAGGTAGGGTTACGTACCCATAATTTTTTGGGAGTACTCGAACACAATAAGCTGCCGCCAGAATTCCCAGAGATGCGAGGACAAACGTAACAACTCGTCTGGTAACACTGATAGGCAAACCCTTTTGTTGGCGATTTCTAAACTGTAGATAAATAATAAGTCCCAGTACAATAAGAACTAAAGCGATTGCTGCTTGCACCAGCAACCATGTCCATGTGTAACCACTAAAGGGATAAAACTCGGCCGGATTACAATTCACTGCAAAAATCTAATTTAATGTCTCCTAAACTGAGCGTTCCCGTTGTCAAACGAGATGCGGAAATGAAAGTTAAACCTACCTAACCGAGAGTGGCTCGTGTCGACCGAAGCCGACCAACGAGCCAAAACCGCCCTGTTACGGGACGTGCTACCTGTCGCCCGTAAGCTGGACTTTGAAGCACTCACTGTTTGGCTGTTCACCCAACGACCATGAGGGTTGATGGATGAGCAAGCTACGTTACTGAACAAAATCAACTTCCAACCTTTACACCCTCATTTGGTTGGGCTGCCCCGCTTGCCCTCGGGACGGGCTCCCTGTCACCGGAGAGCTACCCCGCGCGGAGCGCACAACAACGCACTAACCGATTAAACCGAGCCCGAAGCCAAGCGTGACCCGCCCCGACAGGCTGGTTTTGGTTTTCACGCCGAGCGCGAAGCCCAAAACTGGCCTGTCGGGGCGTTTCCGGTGTCGCAGGTGACCCAAAAGCGCCCCCATGCCGGTGTTTATTTTGTCGACCGAAACCGCCAAACGAGCCAAACGAGCCAAACAGCCTACCCTGTCAAGACGTACGCCCTGTCGACCGGACGCTGGCAAACACACTTTTCATTTTGGCTGTTGTGTCCACCCAACGACCGCGAGGGCTGATGGATGAGCGAGTAATATAACTGAACATGAACTGCTTCAACCTTTACACCCTCGTTTGGTTGGGCTGCCCCAACTTTCCCTCGGGACGGGCTCCATGTCGCCGGAACGGGGACAGCGCGGAGCCAATCAACAACCGGTACGCCGGGGCGGCACGAAAACCGATTAAAGCCGAGCGCAAAGCCTTTTTTTACTACGTTGCAGACCCGCGCCAAGCCTTTTCACTACGTTGTCGCGGAGCGCTTGCCCTGTCGACCGCTACGTGCCCAACTCGCTTTTATCAGCCTGTCCGACCGGGGCGCTTCTGGTGTCGACCGCAACCCGACTGGCGAACCAAAACCGTTCTGTCGCGGGACGATGACCCTGTCGACCGAGACACGGCCACTACGTTGTTTTCGCTGTTGAGTCCACCCAACGCCAACGGGTGTTGATGGTGAGCACGCTACGTCCCTGAACAACAGCCACCTGAACCTTTACACACCCGTTTGGTTGGGCTGCTAAGCCTTCCCACCGGGACGCGCTCCCTGTCGCAAGACAGGGAAACTACGCGGAGCGGATCAACAATGCACACAACCGATGAAAGCCGAGCGCGAAGCTCTTTTACTACGTTTCCGAGCCGCGCCAAACCTTTCACTACGTTGTCGCGGGGCGATTGCCCTGTCGACCGCTAGGTGGCACACTTGCTTTTGTCAGCCTGCCCAACCGGGGCGTTTCTCCTGTCGACCGAGACACAGCCACTACGTTATTTTTCAGCTTGTATGTTCACCCAACATAGTATTGTACGCAAAACTGCGGAACTACTTTGCTCTGAAAATCAGTTGTTTTTAGTTCTGTAGTGAACAAATCTAAACAAATCAGTAAATTGCCTGAAGGTCTTTCCATATTTTTATCAATGAAGTGATTAAACGGTATATATATCAGTCAATAGCGCGAACCTGGGATATTGAGGGGTACCCAAACTACTTCTTCGATGAAAAGGGTGTTTTCTACCGAATCACCAAACAAGGCAATGTAGTCCGACTTCGGCGGGCAGTCAAACGGTATACGCAAGGCTACGTTCTAAAAAGTCGCTTTTACAGCCTCACTCAACTCCGTCCATTGCTCCACCGGCATGTACCTACAGATCATCCAATGGACTTTTGAGTGTGCTGATTGTATGGGAAGTCACATGCGTATAACGCATGGTGGTTAGAATACTCGCATGACCCAGCAATTCCTGAATGTAGCGAATATCAGTACCCGACTCCAACAAATGTGTTGCAAATGAATGTCTTAGTGAGTGGATTCCACCACGCTTCTGAATGCCAGCCGCATGTACGGCATTGCTGTAGACGAACTGAATAGTACGGTTGGCTATTGGCTCGTGATTTTCAGCGTTCTCAAATAAAAACACCTGTGGGTTATACGCTGTCTGATACTCGGCAAGGAGCAAATCCATTTTTTCCGTTAACATAACCACCCGGTCTTTTTTACCTTTTCCTCCTCTAACTGTAATCAATCGTCGAACACGGTCAATGTCTGTCAGGCGGATACATGCCACTTCGCTCAAACGCAGGCCAGTTGCGTAAACGAGCTTGAATAAAGTCCTGTATTTCAGACTGGTCGTTGCACGAAAAATAGTTTTTACCTCCGCCACACTATACACAGTAGGCAATTTATGAGCCTGCCGAGGGTAGCTGATGTCGTAAAATTCTTTTTCCCGCTGCAAGACTTTTTCGCAATAGAACTTCCAGGCATTGATATGAACGTTGAGGGTCGAAGGGTTGTACCGTCGCTTTTCGACAAGAAATAACAAGTAGTTCTGATATTGAGCTTTGATCAACGAGTCGACAGAGTTTGGCTGATAATAACGAATCAGGCTAATCAACGCCTGCTTATAATTCTTTATGGTTTTATAGCTATACCCACGGATCTGCAAAGCGTTGCAAACAGCCAGAATAACCGGATGCTTATCGAACTGACGGATGGGTGGCTTATGCCAGAAACCAGCTCGGCGAAGTTTCTCTGTCTGAGTGTGCCTGTAAAATCGTAGCGATTCAGCCGGAGGCCAAGGGGGATTGGTGGCCTTCTCAATCTCCGCAGGCGTTGCTTCGGGCTTGTATAAGCGAACAACACGTTCGTCGAAACGGCAATACGCTTTACCAAATAATTGACCGATTTTCACAACCGAGTAGCGGGTATTGGGTACTATCCAACACCGACGGGAATAGCTCCAGCGCCGGCCCGGAACCTGCCGAATCAGGTCATTCCCGACCGGATCTTCAGGAAATGAAACCGCTAATAAGGTGACGTCTTTTTCGTCGATTTGAATCGTAATCATGCCCAATGAGACTTCCCAATGCGTTAAAAGTCTCTATTCGGCAGGATGTACAGTAGGGTTGTATGCTAATCCTGTACATCCTGCCGAAAGTACTATTACAGTTCAAATGTGATACCCTGAGCTAACGGCATGGTTATACCGTAGTTGATGGTGTTGGTCTGCCGACGCATATAGGCTTTCCAGGCGTCGGAGCCCGATTCACGGCCTCCACCGGTTTCTTTTTCTCCTCCAAAAGCCCCTCCAATCTCTGCACCCGAGGTGCCGATATTTACGTTGGCAATGCCACAATCGGACCCCGCAATGGACAGGAACCGCTCTGCTTCGCGTAGGTTTAGTGTAAAAATGGCCGACGATAAGCCTTGAGGTACAGTATTTTGCAGTCCAATAGCTTCGTCTAAAGTGCCGTATTTTAGTAGGTATAGAATAGGGGCAAAGGTTTCTTGCTGCACAATAGGCCAGTGATTTTCGGCTTCGGCAATACAGGGCTTTACGTAGCAGCCCGATTCAAAACCTGGGCCATCCAACACGCCCGGTTCTACCACAAATCGGCCACCCGACTCACGAATATCGTTTACGGCCGTCTGATACGCTTTCACCGCTGCCTGATCGATCACGGGCCCAACATGGAAGGTTTCGTCTAACGGGTTTCCTATACGCAACTGCGTGTACGCCTTATTCAGTCGATTTTTTACGTCGTCGTAGATACGCTCCTGTACAATAATCCGGCGGGTGGTAGTGCAGCGCTGACCAGCCGTACCGACTGCTCCGAAAACGATGGCGGGAATTGCCAGATCCAGATCAGCATGTTCCGAAACGATGATGGCGTTGTTGCCCCCCAGTTCGAGCAGGCATTTACCCAATCGACCTGCTACCGTTTCGGCAACGGCTTTGCCCATACGTGTACTTCCAGTAGCCGATACCAGGGCTACGCGCGGGTCGCGGGCCAGCCATTCTCCTGCATCGCGGCCACCCGTAATAAGGCATGATACACCTTCGGGTACATCGTTATTGCGTAAAACTTCACCAATAATCTGCTGGCAGGCCAGCGCCGTCAGCGGTGTTTTTTCCGAAGGTTTCCAGATGCAAACATCACCGCATACCCAGGCAATCATCGCATTCCATGACCAAACGGCTACAGGAAAATTAAAGGCTGAAATGATGCCTACAATACCGAGCGGATGCCATTGCTCCATCATCCGGTGGGCTGGCCGTTCGGAATGCATCGACAGACCATATAACTGACGCGACTGCCCCACGGCAAAATCGCAGATGTCAATAATTTCCTGAACCTCTCCCAGTCCTTCCTGCAACGATTTACCCATTTCATAGCTCACAAGCGTACCAAGTTCGCGCTTGTACCGCCGGAACTGTTCACCCATCTGCCGCACAATCTCGCCCCGACGCGGTGCCGGAACCAGGCGCCACTGTGCAAACGCGGCCTGGGCCGTTTCGACTACCTTATCGTAATCCGTTCGGGTAGATAGATGCACACGGGCAATGAGCTGACCATCGGCTGGCGAATACGAGTCAATCGTCTTTTCGCTCCGGTCCGTTGTGGAGTGCCAGAAATGCTGCCCTGTACTGGTTCCTGGCTTGACGGGCTGGGTGGGTAGGGGAAGAATAGACTGCATATACGTTTGAATTGTGGTTTGTTGAGACGTAGGCAAATCTACCCGCCTTTAGGCAAACAATGCCTATTTCACAACAAACTTTTTGGAAGCGATCGAGTTAAACCTGAACAAATGATATGACCAACTAGCCTTCATGTACTGCTTGGGATTTTGGCACTTCAGAAAGTCAAAAGCACCTATCCTGAACACGACAGGATCTGAAGAACATCTGGGCCAAACAACTAACGTTATGAAAATCAATAAAACGTTGAGCCTGGTAGCGATTGGCATCGCACTGGCTTCTTCTTCGACCTGGGCCCAAACAACGCCCACCGGAACCGTCTCGTCAAGTTCCATACCGCAGGGAGCCGTTGCGTCCGACTCAACACCCTCAAAATCAGCTACCCGTAATCAAAAACGGGCCATGCGTCAGGCTCGCCGATCGATGAACCAGAACAGTACAAACGGCACGGGTAACACCACAGCCCAGGATGCACAATATCGGCAAAGCTCAGCCAGCGACGGTACGGCTATTAACAACAGCAATACGACCAATTATAACAGTAACAACGTTACCAATGCCCCTACAGGTGCCGGAAGCAACCCCAACACCATGACAAATTCGGGGAATACGACAACGTCAACTCCTGCTACTAGTAACCGCAGTGGCATGAATCAAACGGATTCAAATGCAGGTACAGTGGAAGCCGTAAAAGGCGCCCGAACTACCGCAACGCCAGCTGTAAAAGCAGGAAGTACCGTTCGTAATTCAAGCGTAGGGGATTTTATTGGTTCCTCACCCAATTACATAACGCTGCAAAACGCCCTTCAGTCGTCGGATCTCTACGAGATGCTGAGAGGCAGTGGACCTTATACGCTTTTTGCACCGACCAACAGCGCGTTTAAGAAACTATCCTCCAGCATTCAGGCAGGTTTACTGGATGGTAGCCATCGGGATGCGCTGAAACAATTATTGTCTTACCATATCGTCAGTGGGGGTCTCAATTCGGATGAACTAAGCCAGCAAATTAAAGCAGGTAATGGCAAGGCCCAGTTAAAAACCCTTTCGGGTGAAACGCTTACGGCAGCCATGGATGCCAACGGTAAACTAATACTCACCGACGAACAAGGCAACACAGTCCATGTTGAGGGTAGTGGCAGCAGACAGGCAAATGGGATGGTTTATGGTATCGATAACGTACTCATGTCTAAAACGGGTGCATCTTCATTTAAATAAGATAGTAAAGCAGTAGAAACGGGATGACGGGAGTGATGAATGCTAGCTATTCTGGTTTCCATTGCTTCTCTAGTCCCTTTTTGCTGTTATTTTTCCCGTTTTCTAAAAACAACAAGCTTATTCGTGCCGTTAATAAAATGATATTGACGTTTATATGTCCGTTCATTTTTTAAAATTCTTATATATTTGACCCAATTAATACTCTCTGCGTGAAACGCCAGTCCTCTTTAGTGTCAGAAAGCGTCCTGATCGAGAAACTCACTCAACGCGATCAGCAGGCTTTTCAGTGGCTTTACGATCAGTACTCTCCCGCGCTATATGGCGTCGTATTGCGCATTGTCCGCGACGACGAACAAGCGGCTGATCTTCTTCAGGACATCTTCGTTAAAATCTGGAAAAACCTGGATGCGTACGATGCCAGCAAAGGGCGTTTGTTTACCTGGATGCTGAACATTGCCCGCAACAGCGCTATCGATTCCCTGCGAGCACGCAAAACCCAGCCTTCGGCAGCAATCCGAACGGATGAAGAGAACGTACATATAGTTGACAGGCAGTATAATACCGAACAGCCTAACCCAGAATTTATAGGTATTCAGGAGGTTGTCAGCCAATTGCGCCCCGAGCGCAAGCAGCTGATCGACCTGGTTTATTTTTCGGGCTATACGCATGAAGAAGCTGCTGAAAAACTGAACCTGCCTTTAGGAACTGTAAAAACGCGAATACGTGCGGCCTTACAGGAGCTGAAACAACTATTTAAATAATGAACGTAACTAGATCATGAACATAACGGAATATATAGCGTCAGGCATCCTGGAATCGTACGTAATGGGCGCGGTAAGCGACCAGGAACGACGCGAGGTGGAGTGCCTTTCGTCTATCTATCCTGAGATTCGTCAAGAAATCGATCAACTCGCTGAAGCCCTTGAAAACTATGCCCTGCTACATAGTGTCGAACCACCGGCTTCGGTCAAGGATAAACTACTGAAAGAACTGGAATTCGGGCAACCGAAAGAAATAGAACGAGAACCCATTATTCGTGAGTTGCCTACCAATGGCCCAACGTACCGGGTTACCTGGATCGTAGCTGCTTCAATGGGATTGCTTCTGCTGCTATTTTCCTTTTACCTGCTGTCCGAATTACGTACCAACCAGAAAACACTGGCGGCTACTCGCACGGCAAACGACGCACTGCAGCTTGAAATGCGCCAAATCCGGGATAACCAGTCCCGCACAGAACAGACGTTGGCGTTGCTTCGCCAACCCGGTTTACGAACGATCGAATTGCGCGGCAATGAGAAAGCCCCTCAGGGCGATATGATTGTTTTCTGGAATACGCAGACCCATCAGGTGGCGGTAGATGTTCGGTCTTTACCCAGTTTACCGGCCGATAAACAATATCAACTCTGGTCGATGGTTGATGGAAAACCAGTCGACGCTGGTGTATTTGACGCCACAAACGGCACAGAGCTGATTCAGCGACTCAATCGTACCGTTACCAGAGCCGAAGCCTTTGCCGTTACGGTCGAAAAACGGGGAGGAAGCCCCATCCCTACGACGTCTACACTGCTTGCCTTGTCGCCCGTAAACGCCTGAACGAGTCCATACATTATCTTGTTTTACGGTAACAGACCAACGTGGTGTATGGGAAGTAGTATCCCCAAACCCGTTTTGGCAGTAATCTGTTTCCGTAGTCGTTTGGTAAGACTGATTTCTCGGGGAATGGGCTATCAATCCAAATCCTAACGTTCAACAGAAACGTATATCTGGGTATAACGCTTAATCAGAACAATTCATGAAAACGCTTTTGTTATTCGTATTATCCGCCTGCTTCGTGTCGGCCATTCATCTTAGCCACCCGGTTTCCCAGCAAGAAGAGCCGCCTAAGAAAGTGGTTAAAACCGATGCCGAATGGAAGAAAATCCTGACGTCCGATCAGTATGCCGTTCTGCGTGAACATGGTACCGAACGAGCCGGTACAAGTCCACTGGTGGAGGAACATCGGCATGGTGTCTTTTATTGTGCTGGCTGCCATAGTCCTCTTTTCTCGTCCGATACCAAGTTTGAGTCGGGTACCGGCTGGCCAAGCTTCTACGCACCTATTTCGAAAAATGCAGTAAAAGAATCGGTCGATAGAAGTTATGGCATGGTGCGCACGGAAGTAACCTGCTCGGTATGTGGTGGGCATCTTGGACACGTTTTCAACGATGGGCCTAAACCAACCGGTCTTCGTTACTGCATGAACGGCGTGGCCATGACATTTGAAAAAAAATAACGCAAAGCTAGAAAGGCCAAACGGCCCCCAAACGATAACAGACTAAAAAGGAACCGGGTTGTGGATACAGCCCGGTTTTTGTATATCACATCGGCCGAAAATACGTTATCTTTGGGGTTCGGTCTGGATAGTGCCGCGAGGGTTTACATCGACCGTTTTTTCTGTCAGCAGCAGGCCAATTGGTCTCGGGCTGTAAATACTAGTTATAGAGAGTTTTCTTCAACACAACGCATGAGTCAATATAGGGAGCGATTCCGCGCCGTTCGGCACGCTTTTGGTGCATTTCGACAACGGATTCGACAACGCCAGAGTAAGCTGGGCAGCGTCAGACGTGGAGTAGGCCGACAAATCGTCAGAATAGCCGGTGAAGAGCGAGTTAGTTCGTGGATAAATACGTATCAGGAATACCGAAATCGCTTACGTACGTTTATCCATCAGTACATTGATCCTGACTCCTGGTATTATCCTTACCTCAAAGGCAGCGTTAAAGGTTTTCTCTGGGCATTTCTGGCTCTGGGTATTTATGTGTTCATCCTGAACTATAACTTCCTCTACCTCACGGGCTCCATGCCTAGTGTTGAAGAACTGAAGAATCCTAAGCTTAATCAATCGTCGGAAATTTACTCCCAGGATGGGGTGATGATCGGTAAATTTTACGCTGAAAACCGGACCCCGATCAATTACGAAAACATTCCCAAATCGCTCATCAATGCGCTGGTCGCAACTGAAGATGCCCGATTCTACGACCATGGTGGTATTGACCCACGTGCGATCGGCCGGGCAGTCATTAGTCTGGGCCGAGAAGGAGGGGGGTCTACGATTACACAGCAGCTGGCGAAGAACCTGTTTAAAACCCGGCGAAAAACGGAAACAGGGCTTCTAACCCGGATTCCACTGATTCGCAAAGTCATTTATAAGTCGAAAGAATGGCTGATGGCGCTGAAACTGGAACGAAATTTCACCAAAGATGAAATCATTACGTACTACTTCAACACGGTTGATTTCGGTAGTAATGCGTTTGGTTTAAAAACGGCCGCCCGAACGTTTTTTAACAAAGTGCCCGATAGCCTCAACGTTCAGGAAGGCGCTGTACTGGTCGGCTTACAGAAAGCGACAACCAGCTATAACCCGTTGCGGCACCCCGACCGCTCGCGTGAACGGAGGAATGTGGTACTGGCGCAGATGGCAAAGTATAAATTTCTTACCAAACACCAGGCCGACTCCATCAGCGCCCTACCCCTGGAAACCGATTTTACGCCCGAAAATCCGTATTCGGGCCCAGCCAGCTACCTCAAGAATGCCGTTCAGGATTTCGTTAAAAAATGGGGTGAGGAAAATGGGTATGATGTGTATACCGATGGCCTGCGCATCATAACGACCGTCGATTCGCGGATGCAGAAGTATGCAGAAGAGGCAACCAGTGAGAAAATGAAGCAGTTGCAGCGTACGTTCGACAACCACTGGCGCGGTCGCAATCCCTGGACGGATGAAGATGGTAATGAACTTCCCGGCTTTATCGACTCTGTTGCCCGGCGTACCGAGCGTTACAAATCGCTCAGCCGACGTTTTCTTCCTCTCTATCCCGACTCTATTATGTACTACATGAAAAATGTGAAGTACAAAATGCGGGTATTCAGCTGGACCAACAAACGAGGCTACGATTCAACCGAAATGACGCCTTACGACTCCATTGCCTACTATAAGCATTTTTTGCAGGCCGGTATGGTGGCTATGGACCCGCGCACGGGCTATATCCGGGCCTGGGTAGGCGGTCTGGATTATGACTACTTCAAATACGACCATGTGAAACAGGCCAAACGGCAGCCTGGGTCAACCTTCAAGCCGTTCGTCTATACGACCGCCATCGACGATACCTTGATTAACCTAAGCCCCTGCGACCGGGTTCAGGACCGACCGTTCCGCAAGGAATATCGGGAGAAT
>Ga0209930_1004771_pt1 | contig 11685 bp, 15 predicted proteins | sample ThiBiot_500_biof_2_FD_183948 | JGI IMG/M metagenome (GOLD analysis project Ga0209930, IMG submission 183948) | Wastewater bioreactor microbial communities from Cape Town, South Africa - Thiocy_cont_500_biof (SPAdes) | ecosystem: Engineered > Bioreactor > Thiocyanate-remediating >... | reverse complement strand
TGACTCGCACTCACTATCACACGCACACACCAGCGTCGATTGTACATCATTCTTTCTTACTGTGACATATCTATATACACGGCACAACCTCGATATATGCTTCCTCATTGCTGAACATTCACGATTGTTGGTTGCCATTGCTCGCCATTCCATCGATGAGTCGATTGAGGAGAGGATGGTTGCTGTTCTTGAGCTGCATTTGCTTGTTCGCCTGCTCTCGTGAAGTGCTCGTAAAGCCAACCTCCATGTACGCCACTCGAAGGCATCTCGAGGCACGACAAGGCAAGAGCGCTCCCGATAGACTCGCTTATCTGCAGCAGCTGGTGAATGAGTTCCAATGCGCCAAGAACCCGACGAGCCAAGAGCAGGTGCGGCAGACTCTCACGCATGCATGCCTGATTCGCGCGAGTGGTGACTGCTGACGCATCGTGCTGGGTATGACCTCAAGACCCTGGCGCACCTCGCCAACTTTGCGTACGATCCTATCAACTACGAGCATCTACGGCAGTTGAACGTCGTGCCTGATCTATTCCTCGATGCGCTGACCGAAACGAATACCAAGCTGGTTCGAATCGATCTCTCTGCGCCAGATGAGACTCCCAACGCTCATACTCATGATCGCCGTGATACCGTCTCCTCCTGGTCGCGTTGTAGGTTGCATTCGGTATCGGAGGCCTCAGTAACTGCTGCGTCGATCCCCGCAATCGGGACTTGATTGTCGAGGCCGACGGCATCCCGCTGATTGCTGCATGTCTCGACAGCGCCGACACCGAGATCGTCACGTCGGCCATCTCTTGCTTGACGCTCATGATGCGTGGAATCGACGGTAAGGCGATCGATCTCTCGGCAACAAAGATGCCAGGAGCAGGGGGAGCCGTCACCAGCGTGGTTGCGCGAGTGAGCGCTCTTCGAGACTCGAGCGACGCCACGATCGCGAATCTCGCACATTGCTTCATGGAGGATCTGCAGGCTCTCCAACGAGCAGGCCACACGTTTGTACATCTCACATAGCCCACGAAATATACCGTGTGTTTGTAAATTGTCATGTTATCGATTGGAGATATCGAATCGCGAGAGGGGGGGGCTGGCGTTGAAGTGTGGGTTTGTGGATGTGGCCTCGGCTTCCGAGCGGATCGCATTCGTTCGATGATCGCGCGGTGCTTGTTCGCATTGCTCCTCTCTTCTCGCGCACAACCAAGCTCCGCGTTCATTCTCGAGCAAGTCGTCGTTGAGATGGCAATGGCGTCGAACACATGTCGTGCAGTGTCGGTGGCGTTCGTGATCATCGTGGTGTTGAGTGTGGCAGTGCGTGGCGCTCCCACCAAGCTCCAGGCCTACAATGTGGCGCTCACCAACACCTCGGTGTCGGGTCTCTCGTCGGGTGGCTTCTTTGCCGTCCAGCTGCACGTGGCCTTCTCGTCCTTCATCCGAGGCGCTGGTACGTATTGAGTGAGAGCGAGAGTTGGCAGATGCATGTGTGTGAGTGCCGTTGAATGTGGGTGGGGTCGCTGTTGGTGCGATCGGCATATCGCGCACAACAATATCTCGCTTCGGCCCGCGCGCATCGCTTCGTGTCGTTCTACGTGCCCAGCGCCCCTCACACCACCACACACCTATCAATTCATCGCACTTGATCATGATCATCATTTGGAGGGTTTATTTTCGAGCCATTAGAGTTCAATCGCCCACACACGAGCACGCAACATACGACCACGCTCGCACACGACGAATCTTCCTTCCACCGTTCCGTTTCGCACTCGGTCCGCAGCGTAATCTAAGCTGGTTTCGCGAGGGTTCGCTGCCAGTCACCGTTACGAACGATTGCAAGATACAGCAAATCAGCAAATCATCAATCAGAAGAGATACTTTCATTTCTAGTTGTGCTAGACGAGTGAGAGATAGATAGTATCTCGTTAGATTAGTTAGCACTGAAGATATTTTCGGTTGATGATATTTCTCTCTATCGTACCGAATATCCGTTAGACCCACAAAATATCTCTAGTCTTCTCGAGACCTCCCTGTAACCTTACTGATGTAATTTTCAATGTCTGTGTGGTGGTTAGGCGTCTTTGCTGGCGGTCCGTATCACTGTGCCGAGGGCGACATTGACATTGCCAAGTCGCAGTGCATGAATGCCTTCAAGCAACCGCCGGTGGCCGACTTCATCCAGATCACCGACTCGCGTGCAAGCAAGGGTCAGCTCGATGCAACATCGAACATGGCCAACTCGCGGGTGTACCTGTTCTCGGGTACGGCCGACACGGTCGTGCGGCAGCCGGTGATGGACGGACTCTACACGTACTACAAGAACTACGTTACGGGTCCTGCCGGCTCGATCGTCTACGTCGACACGCTCAACGCCGCTCACACGCAACCGACCGACGATCCCATCAACAAGAACCCCTGCAACTGGGGCATCCCACCTTACGTTTCCGACTGTGACTACGATGGCGCGGGCCTCGCTTTGAACCAAATCTACGGCAACTTGACGGCCCGCAACAACGGCCGTCTGAGTGGCTCGCTCGTTCAGTTCGATCAGACCGAGTTCATTTCAACTGGCTTCGGAATGGCATCGGCCGGTTGGTTGTATGTGCCAGCCTCGTGCGCCGCTGGTGCAGCTTGTACGGTACGTTTGCACAAGCTCTCTCTCGCTCTCGCTCTCGCTCTCGTTCCTTGGGGGTCTTGCGTAATTTGGAACGAGGCACTCATCGTTGCTCTTGGATGCGGGCAGCTCCATGTGGCACTTCACGGTTGCTCGCAGAATTATGAAACCGTCGGAAACGCCTTCATCAATAACACGGGCTACAACAAGTGGGCCGACACCAACGACATGATCATCCTCTACCCACAGACCACGGCCACGTGGGTCACGCCGCCCAACCCCAACGGCTGCTGGGATTGGTGGGGCTACAACAACGACCCTTCCACCTACGACTTGCCGGTCGGCTATCAGATGGCTGCCATCAAGAAGATGATCGATCGCATCACGTCTGGCGGCGTCGGCCCGGTCGACTCTCCCACTGGCCTCACCGTCACCGGATCGACCACTTCGTCCATCTCGCTCAAGTGGCTCGCCAGCACCTCGTCCGGCGTCACGGGTTACAACGTCTATCGTGACCAGACGCTCGCCACCACGAGCCCCGTCACCGGCACGACCTACACCGACTCGGGCTTGCTCTCGGGAACCAACTACACGTACTTTGTGCGAGCTCTCGCTGGTACGGTCGAGTCGGCTCCCTCGAACTCGGTGCAAGCTTCGACGTTGGGATCGCCGCCACCACTGACCGCTCCACAGAACCTCCAAGTCAAGTACGTTCGGCTTTCCTCGAGAGGGAAATGCCACACTGCACTTCTAACTCTGGAATAACACTCAGGGCTGCGACCGCAAATTCCGTGACCCTCACCTGGAGCGTGGTCGGCGGTGCCTCGAGCTACAACGTCTATCGTAACAGCACTCTGGCAGGATCGTCTGCCGGCACGACTTTTGTCGATCATGGCCTCGCGGCCAACTCCACGTACCAGTACACGGTGCGAGCTGTGAATGCTCTCGGAGAAGGTCCGGCCTCGACTGCCGTCACTGCCACCACGAGCTCCAGCTTCGTTTGCACCTCTACGACCTCGAGCAACTTTGATCACGTTCAAGAGGATCGCGCGTACTCGAAGCTCGGCTACGCATACGCCGTCGGCTCGAACGACAACATGGGACTGAACAACATCTTTGTCTACACTACGTTGGCTGAGATCGAGCCCGATTTCTATATCGTTGGCGATTGTCCGAGCCAATAGATGTGGATCAGCGAGTCAATCTATTGCTCTCGAATCGAGTAAATTGAACCAATACATTCATTCATTCAATCGATCAATCATTCAAAACTTACATGTAAACTTACATTATTCATTCAAGCAGTCACTATGACAGGTTCATCCAAGACTCGACACCCGACCAACTCGATGTCAATGACGGCAGGAGTGGTGAGTGAGGTATCGCAATATCCTCGAGCTCGGTCGAAGCACCGGTTGGAGTGGAGAAGTACAAGTGAGCCATGTCGTTCGAGTCGCACGATGGTGGGAGCCCACCAAAGGCGGTCGAGAACGTGGTATTAAAGGGCGGAAATGACGGGTTGCTGACCGGTGTCACATTCGGTACTGGAGACGACCTCTCGTCCGTGCAGACGCTGATCGTTGGAGTAGAAGCAGTAGCAGTAGCGGTAGTGGTGGTAGTAGTGGTAGGAGCGGTGGTGGTAGGAGCAGTGGCAGCCGGGAGGGTTGGCTCCACGAGAAAGCGCTGCACGTTCGGTACGATTTGCTCAAAGGCTTGAGGAATGTACAGGCGTTGATCGGGAAACATGGCCTTGGCCTCGTTGAGCAGCGAGTGGTTGATGGCAAAGAGTCGGTGAATGCCGAGCAGCTTAAAGACGTAGCACGCAAAGTAGAGCGGGAAGATGATGTAGGCTGGCGCGAAGGCGAGAGACTCCGACGCGAACTTGAGCTCGAGTAAGCGTGTGGCACGCTTGGAGCTCGCCAAGTAGCTGGCAAGGTTGCCTGCCGCCAACTGCACCGACGATCGAACGTAGGCGTGCGTGATGTTGATCCACGAGAGCGGAGGCAAGTCGCTCGCGACAAAGTCGAGATTGTCGATGATCGAGAGGTACTGCATTGCCACGTGTGGCGCGAGCGGAGGCGCACGGAGCCATTCCGATGGATCGGTCGATTGCAGTGCGGTGAGAGAGCGGTCCTTGGCGAAGAAGAACGAGCCTATCGCGCGCCCTAGGCCGCTCGGTACCAATGGAACGAAGCATGCCGACACGAGCGACCACTGCACCAGTCGTGCTTCCTCGGGTGGAGGCACAGCTGATGGAACGTAGTTCCACGAGGCCGGCAGCTCCTCGGTGGTCATCTGGGGCGCCATCATCAAGGCCGAGACGCTCGACGCTGAAGGTGCGCACATACTCGACGTCGTGAGGCCAAAGAATCGATCGGCCTGGTGCAGTAGACCGTCCATCTCGTCGTTCACCGGTCGAGGTCCATTGCCGAGCTTGGATGTGTCGACCTGATACGTCAGGAGAGAGAGTGTGTCGGTGTAGGGAGCGAGATTCGGTTGCAAGCGCAGTAACGCGAACAGCTGTTGCGCGAGTGCCGCGAGCTCTTGCGTCCGCTTTGCGCTGGTGCCCCAAAAGTAGTTTGCCAAGGTCGCGAGAGCGACAGCGATCTCGAGAGCCTCACGAACGATCGATGGCGATAATGTCGCACCATCGGAAGGCGATGCGATTGATTCGACTTGGTGCGGCATGGTGGTCGTTGCGAAATGAAGGATCGATTCGATCGATGGCGTCAGAACCGAGATGAGCGCGAGACATCGAGTCTCGAGCAGCTGGGACATGTCTGCGTGCTTGAGACTACGAGCCGACCACGCGAGATGTGCATAGTAGCACAGTCGAAGAGCCACCGGAGCCACGGGACTCAGGGTCCAAACGCTCAATGGTACGATGAAGTGAATCGGGTCGCACAAGGTAGCGAGCTTGGTGTATCGGACGTCGAGATACACCTGGCGCATCGATGGCGGCACGAGCTGATCGACCTCGTCGACAATGTAGCCTGATGGCGGAACGAGAAGTGGCAGCTCGTTCGCAGTGATGTCGATCGAACCGTGTGGAGCGAGATTGATGCCAAGAGGTGAGGTTCGATCGAGTGCCTCCGTGGTATCGACCAATGAACTACTCATGTCGACGTGCTGCTCGTCATCGTCATGATTGGGCTCGATGCAGTGGTGCTAGTGGTGCTGGTACTGCCACTGGTTCTGGTGTTACCAGTGGATCGCGGTCGTCCACAGCGCTTCGATACCGCCAGTATGCACTCGGTGCCGGCCTTGATGCATCGCATACACGGCACTGATCCATCGCAACGGACCTTGCGTCGACGGCATGCCTCACACGAGTGGTTGACGCTCACTGCTCCAGTCCGCTTCCCGGCGCCGCCGCCGCCGCCTCCTCCTTCCATGACGTGAAGGTTATATCACATGTAACCCGAGGTTGGTTGTGTGTTGTTGAGGTGGTACTATTGATGATGTTGAGGTGGTGCTATCGATGATATTGAAGTGGTTCTATCGATGATAGCGAGGTGGTTCTATTGACGATACTGAGGTGGTTCTAGTGATGATATCGAGGTGGTGCTATTGATGATATCGAGGTGGTGCAATTGATGATATTGAGGTGGTGCTATCGATGATGTTGAGGTGGTGCTGTCGATGGTGGAGAGGAGTGGGAGGGAGAGGGGCAGCAGCGAAATACCTCGAACCAACGCCGCTCATCCGCCATCCATCCGCTGTGCATCCGCCATCCATCCGCTCTCCACGACCTGCCCCTCTGATAGTGCGCCACCCACCCAACCTCATCTGTCCGTGCCATGATCGATATTCCAATGGACGCGCCAATACACCAAGCGCAGCACTGACATTCACGATGTTACAGTGGAACTACGGCCAACACATGAGTGATGCGCGATCTGTCGTCACAGTGTCGCTCGCTGTCTCGCTCTACAGCCACTTGAAGATCTCGAACAGAAGCTCGTTCGGTAGCGCCGACACGACCGACGTGACTTCGATCGATCGAATCATTGTCATCGTGTAGACGGCCTGCTGAACACTGAGCGGCTCGTTGTGGAGATTCTCGATCGACCAGGTGACCGCTTATGCATCGATAGAGAGACCGAGATGCCCAGATGGCCTCGAGTTAGTAACGATGGTAGCTGCATCATGACGCTCGATGAGTGTACGCATGGCATATGATGGCGTACGTCTTGTGAGAATCATCTGGCGAATATCCTCGTTGGCAGCACATTGGTCTGGTGTTCCTTTCGTATAGCTGCCCGACTGTGTGAAGAGAGATATTCGATCGTCAATGAATCGATCAATGAATGAATCAATGTCTCGATTCAATGATGAATCGAGACTGGCCAGCGATCTCAAGTGAACGAGGCCCACCACGTACGGATATGATGGTTCGGTCGGCTCCAGCATCGAGCATGATGCGCACACAATTGATGAATCCCTCCTCGGAGGCGTAATGCAGCGCCGTAGCGTTGCTTGTAGTGGTGGCATTGAGGTCACAGCGAGCATCGACCAACATCTGCGTCATCGCTTCGTAGCCACGCCAGGTGCTACGATGCAGCGGTGTCTCCATTCCAGCGTTGCGATACGATGGGTCAGCGCGTCGGTCCAGTAGCGAGCGTACGTCGGAGAGACTGTTCCTCACGACGGCCTCATGTAATGCTATTCCAAGCTTTTCGGTGGTATCTTGGGCTTCATCGGGGGCGCTCATGGCGAGGTGTTGGATCGATGGGAATTGATGGTGTTGGTGCTGGTGTTGGTGTTGGTGTGCGAGGGAGATGGATGGAATGGCTGAGTGAGCGAATGCACCGATGCTCTTGAGGCACCACTCGTGCAATCCAATCCACTCCGATCCGGAATAATCCGACCTGCCAAGCTCAAAGTCAAGCTCGATCTCTCTCGTTCTCGAGGCAAGGATTCATGGCTTGTTGGAGTTCGGAGTTCGGGTGTTGGATAATTATCAGCCGGTCAGTTGTTGGATATTATGGTGGTCGAGGTTGAGCGTAGAGCGAGGAAGAGGGAAGGAACCAGGAACGTCGCGGAATCACGATATCTCGTCGATGGTGACTCACATTCGCTCAGTCACACACACGCACAGTCACACGCAGTCATCGATCGGTGGTGTGTGTGACGTGCTGTCCCTGGAGGAAGGCAGAAGAAGTCTGGCTCGAGAAGGGAGTGGGAAGATATCGGGGTTCAGGTTGGCAGGCAGTAGCGTCAGTTGCTTGTCTGCTTGCTCGCACGCGCGTCTCGTCTCGTGTCTCTCGTCTCGCTCATTACACAACGAACGACAGCCAGACACGCACAACGACAGACAACTCGCAAGCAGACAACGACAATCAACTCGAGTCAGTCATCATTCAGCAGATTGGATATCGAATCAAGAAGGCTTGGTTTAGTGATTGCTCATACTCGCTCGCGATCAGTATCATCGAACGAACGAACGAGTGAACGACAGCAAGCAAGAGTGACCATCGATTGATGAGTTGATTGATACACGCAAGATCCCACCAACGAACGAACACATACACACGACAAGCAACCATGAAGAGAGGCGCCAAGGGTGCATCCAGTAGCCATGCTGCCTCACTGCTGGGCAACACGGGCTTCATTGGCTTCTCGTCTGGACGCATCCCTGGTTCGGTCGCTGTCGAATCCGTACGACGACATACTCGACATCACGCCAAGCTTGCAAGCACTTCATTCAACACACGCGCGCGTTGCATCGAAACCTGCTCGAATCGATTGATTGATTCATTGCGTGCATGCTTCTTCACAGGTGCTGGATCAGCGCCTGCACCTTGCCTTCAAGAAGGCCAACAAGAAGGACTCGACCACCAAGCTCAAGGCCTTGTCCGAGCTCTCGGAATGCTTCGTCTCGATCGATGCTGAGACCGTCGTGTCGTCATTGAGTCATTGGGTATGCACACTCTCTGGAATTCAAGCAATCAAGCAGTCTCAGTTGGCTCAATGGGTTAATCGCGATGCATCGATGTGCACGACAGACGCACACGTACAGCAAGCTCTCGATGGACAATGACTGGCGAGTGCGCGAAGCATTGCACAACACGTTTGCTGTTCTGGTACATACTCTGTCTCTGCGACATCGATATTGGCTGCTTCGTAGCATGCATCTCACCTGCAAAGATAATTGGACCCAACCTCTGCTACAGATCGGCATCGTCGGTAAGAAGCTTGCGACTCAGCTCAAGTCCTTGATTGGACCTTGGTTGTGCTGCCAATTCGATCCTGCCACTGAGGTTCGAACGATAGCCAAGTCGACCTTTGCAGTATGTCGAACTCTAGCAATCCAGCCAACCATCGCACTATCTCGCTCGTTCGCTCGCGTGATACTTATCACGCCTTCGATCAGAGTGCTATCCCACCCAAGAAGCACCAGGAGGCCATTCTGTTTTGCTCCGAGTCGTTGTTCAAGTATCTCGCATCGAACTTGCGACAAACGCCGCAGTCGCTTTGTATGTGACAGCAGCTCGTTCAGCATTCGAGGGAGGCGCTCGCTCGAGAATGCCTGCTCATCCATCTCTCGATATCGGATTCGTGTAGCTTCGGAAGGCTCGTCAGCATCGGAGAACCAGGAAAAGTACGATCGATTGGTCTCATCGACACTTCAAGCGTTTGCATTCGTTCTTGGTATGCGATACGGCACGAGCTCGACGGTTGTTGTTGCACGAATCTTGGTGCTGATGCGGCGCGTTGTAGATCAAATCGGTCACGAGAACGCCATCCAGAAGCTCGACGACATTATGCAGGTTCTGAACGTGAGAGTGGAGGGAGTCTCTGGTTCCACGCAACAAGCCGCTGACGGCGCGGGAAAGAAGCGATCGAAGCGCGCTGCCGAGGCAGCGGATGCTGCAGCACAAGAGCCGCGACAGTCGCATTCGATTTGGAGCTTCCTCGATTCGAGCAACTACTCGATCCGCAGCGCTGCCTATCGGTTGGCGCAATCCCTGTGTGCTACACTACCCGAGGCATTCGAGCCCAACCAACGAGAGATTACGACGGCGGTCTTGCAATCGATCGGCGACAAGGACGCTCGCAGTCATGCTGCATTCTGGGACTGTATCTTGACGATCCTGCACAGTACGTGCACACTTTCTTTCAATCTCTGTCTCGCGCTCGTGTGTGACCGACAAGTATTGGCACAACGCAGAGTATCCAAACAGCTGGAGCACCGTGCCTGTACGACAGATCATTCCACGAGTGCAGACCTTCCTCAAGAATGCTTGCTATGGATCGACAGCAGCAAGCTATCCCTCGTTGTTGCCACTCGTGGCGTCGCTCATTCCAGAAGTATGTAGCATTCCAGCAACCTGAAAGCCTACTTGGTATCACTAACTCACTCTTGCTTGCTTTCGCTCTCCATCAATAGTTTGTGCAATTGAACGGTGCTGTTCTGCGCGATACAATCACGAGCGTGTGGAAGGGACTTTCAGCACAAGGAGTCAACAGCAGCACGGCGAGCACCATCATTCAAACCTACATGGAGCTTACGATGTTCCTATCGATACAGTTGTCGTATGTTCTTCACAGTCCTCTGTTTGTGTTTGTCTGTCTTGTGCAGTACAAGATGCTCACCGCCCATCGTTTTGCAGAGCCGACAGCAAGGCTGTTGCTGCTATTACACCTGAAGCACAAGAAGCATTTCGCCAAGTGCTGGTCGACTTGTTATTGTATCCGCTGAAGCAAACACTCGCGAATGCTGTACGCTCTCTTGCTCTTTGTACTTGCCTGCACACTCTCGAACGATCGGATTGACTCATTCAGCATGGTGCAGTCGTTGAACTACCAAGTGCACAACGTGTATGACAACTACAAGCAACTCTTCAAGACGTTGTTGTCTCGAAACTCGGCACATCTCGATGGTACCGCTATGCTGTGGGTGCACTTCTTGCGCCTGCCGTTTGGCACTCACACGCTACCGATGATGATGATGATTGTAGGTCTGCTCTTGGAGTTCACTGCGCAAGCTCATCGATTTTCGATCGAGCTACTGAGTGAGGGCGACCACACTGCTCCCGCGGATTCCAGCGAAACAGCCCCGCCACAGAACAAGCATCACATGCCCGAGCTGTGCACTCGACTGGGACCCATGATCGCAACGTTGCATCAAACCGCATCTGCCGTTCAAACCGACGGTGCCCCACGAGTCGCGCAAGCCGTGTACGAATGGGCCGTGGCAGTGATCGATCTCGCGTTGCCATTCGCCAAGCGTCAGCGATCGTCATCTCATCTGTCGCTGGTCTCGTCGCTCACCAACTCAATCGGCTTGGACCAAATTCGAGGTATGCCTTGGTACTTTGAGGCCGCATCGTAATGCTCGTGGCCACTCACTCATGGAATCGTGCAGCGAGTGGCGGGTCAGTAGCTTCGTCGCTCGGCATCAACGAGCTTCTTGCATGGGTGCAAGAGTGGCTCGCTGCCGATCAATCGTCAGTCTCAGGACCGCTGGAGTACCTCTTCCGACTTGCTCGGGCGTTCGTCACTCCTGAGGTCGTCGATGCAGTGGTGTTGAACGACTCGTGGGTTCAATTCCTCGATGCTGTACTGCCAAGTGCCTCGTCGGTGCAGGTCATCAAGCTTCTTCGCACGGTACACGGTTTGCGGCTCGTGATGAAGATTGGCGTGATCGACAAGCGCTTGCTTGCTCACAAGGTTGGCGATGGCTGGCAGATCTGTGGTGGCAGTGATTCGGGTACTCTCGTCGATTGGAGATGCCAGCCTCTCGATCAATTGGCATTGCGTCTGAGTGGCCAGCTTCTCGCTGCCTCTGCTGCTGCGGAAGCCAATATCTCATCGCCATCGGTGTTCGTCTCGGATCTGCGGCTCCTCGAGCTCCTATTGCGCGGCACTGGTACACAAGGTATGGCAGGATGCCACAGCCGTTCGTTCGCCATCTCTTCCTGCTGCTAATTGCGAGTATGGTTGCACGTAGCTTCGCTCGTGAGTGAACCTACGATCGAGCAAGTGACCACCACCATCCTCGAGGTCTTGAAGGGCGCTTCTGCTGCCTCGACCTCGAATGACAAGCCCACGCTCCAGCGCCACGTGATTGCTATCAC
>Ga0209930_1004767_pt1 | contig 11692 bp, 6 predicted proteins | sample ThiBiot_500_biof_2_FD_183948 | JGI IMG/M metagenome (GOLD analysis project Ga0209930, IMG submission 183948) | Wastewater bioreactor microbial communities from Cape Town, South Africa - Thiocy_cont_500_biof (SPAdes) | ecosystem: Engineered > Bioreactor > Thiocyanate-remediating >... | reverse complement strand
AGTCGAATGCTATAGCCAGATCCACTGATTTAACTGAAAATGCAATTCAGGTAATTGGTGAGGCCGATGGTCGGTTCGATGCGGAAGATTATGTGCTGTTTTTTGGTCAAAGTCCCCATGTAGTTCGATACGATTCAGTAAGCCAGCGATTTACGCATCAAATCAATCCCTATTCCGACACTACCTTTTATTTCCTGACAATTGGTACTTCTGCTGGACTCCGAATTACTGAGCGATCAGCAGGAGCGGTAGGAGGGGCATCTACTGTAACTACCTTCAACGATTATCAATTTCATGAGCAGGATCTGACCAAAGTGCCAGCCGTTCGCTCAGGCCGAGAGTGGTTAGGTGAATACCTGACTACCGATACAACAAAGGTCGTTTCATTTGATGTGCCGGGCCTTGTGGCCAACACACCTATCCGGCTAACCGCTTCGGTGGTGGCTGGGGCTACAGTGGCTACGCAATTTCGCGTGCAACTAAACGATCAACAGATTGGAACAATGCCAATGGCTCCGGTCTCAGGGTATGAGTATGATTATCAGGGGATCGCAAGAACCGACACCTTTCTGACCAGACTTGCCGCGGGCGATAGTCCTATTCGGTTAGCGGTAACCTTTCGAAAAAATGGCTTGTATTCGGCGCAGGGCTATTTGAATTATCTGGGTGTACAAACCCAACGGGAGCTACGGCAAGTTGATCGGCCAACGTGGGTGCGTCGGTCTCCGGCAGGGCAGTACAAAGTCAGGCAGGCCAGTAGTAGTCTGCGTATCTGGGATATTACCAATCCGTTAGCTCCTATATCGCAGGCATATGAGTTGTCGGCTAGTCAGGAAGCGGGTTGGGGAGCCACCAAACGAAGTGATTATTTTCTTTTTACGGATACTCAACTGCTTTCGCCTGTTTTACTGACAGTGGTTGCCAATCAGAATATACGTAGCCAGGATACCCCCGATTTGCTCATTGTGACGCCAGCATCCTGGAAAACGCAGGCTGATCGGTTGGCCCAATTTCGACGCGATCATGATCAGTTGTCGGTGATTGTTGTAACAACACAGCAACTGTATAACGAATTTGGGTCTGGTTTGCCCGATCCTACGGCCATTCGGGATATGGCCCGCTACTTCTACCAGAAGCAGCCTACGAAACTCCGCTACTTATTACTTTTTGGTGATGCTACCTACGACTATCGGAATATAGCCGGACAGGTTAGTGCGTCGCAACTGGCCAATATGGTGCCAGTATATGAAAGTCGGGAATCACTTCATCCGGTATTAAGCTATTCCTCCGACGATTATTTTGGCTTTATGGATGTCAATGAGGGTGAATGGCCCGAGAACGATCAGGGGGATTATCGGATGGATATTGGCGTCGGTCGTCTTCCTGTGAAATCTGTAGATGAAGCTCAAACGGTTGTTGACAAGCTGATTCGGTATAGCTCAGACCCGTCTATCACGGGCGATTGGCAAACAAAAGTAATGTTTGTCGCCGACGATGGAGACTATAATATCCATCAACAGGATGCCGATCAAATGGCTAAAATCGTAGAGAGAACCTCTCCGGCCTACCGGCCCGAACGAATATTTCTGGATGATTTTGTGCAGGAAAATACATCCAGTGGACAGAAAGCTCCGCTAGTTAATCAGGTTATTGATCAGGCCGTTACGAACGGCCGGCTGATCATCAACTATAGCGGCCATGGTGGAATTGTGGGCTTGGCCGATGAGCAGATCGTAACCCTTCAGGATATTCTTGGGTGGCGAAATAGCCGTTTGCCGTTATTTGTTACGGCTACCTGTCAGTTTGGGCGATACGATGACCCAAGTGTTACCTCGGGTGCTGAACTTACGCTATTAAGCCGGACGGGGGGCGGAATTGGGTTGCTGACAACAACACGGCCTGTGTATGCCAATACGAATCTGCTCCTGAATGAAGCCTTCTACAATGCTGTTTTTACGCCTATCAATGGCCAGATGCCCCGGCTTGGCGATGTAATGAGGCTGACAAAGAACAATAGTTTAACCGGGCCGGTCAATCGGAATTTTGCGCTACTGGGCGACCCCTCCATGCGATTAGCGTATCCAAAGGCCCAGGCTGTGCTCACGCAGGTAAATGGTAAGACTATTTCTGCAAACCGAATAGATACACTGCATGCCTTACAAACGGTTGACCTAACAGGACAAATTCAGCAGGCAGGCCAGCAAATAACTGCGTTTACAGGCACCGTCCGTTTGTCATTATACGATAAAGCGGCTACCCACACCACGCTTGGCTCTGAAGCCGGGGCTCCCAAGATGACATATCAGGCATTTAGTAATCCAATTTTTACAGGGCAAATCCCCGTTCAACAAGGGCAGTTTACAGCACGCTTTACTATTCCTAAAGATATTGACTATACAGTCGGGAACGGAAAGTTGTATCTCTACGCCGTTCGGGCTGATAGCCTGCTGGATGCGGTCGGGAGTTATGATAGTTTGCGGATTGGTGGCAGTGTATTTACTGATAGTATCGATACGCAACCACCTTCAATGACGCTGGCTGTGGTTGGTGGAACAACGGCAGGTGAAAGTGTACGGATTGCCGGCCCAGACGTAACCCTACGGATACTGCTTAAAGATAATCGGGGAATAAACATTGCCCGTTCGGGTTTAGGACATGAGCTAACAGCCCAATTGGCCTCGCAGCCAGCGGTTATTTTAAACGACAACTATGTGGCCAATGGAGCCGATGGCCGACAGGGTGAAGCCTTGTATACATTCCGAAATTTGTCGGCCGGTCAATATACAGTACGGGTTAAAGCCTGGGATATTAACAATAATTCAAGTGAGGGTACGTTGACCATAATAGTTTCTGACCGTCCTGGATTAGCTTTGCGGGCGTTTCGGGTAAGCCCGAACCCAATGACTGAACTGGCAACGTTAACGGCTGAGTTGAATCGGTCGGGTGAGCCACTGGATTGGGTGCTGAGTGTATATGACTTATCCAGTCGGTTATTGAGCCAGAAAACAGGGCAGTGTACGAATTGTGATGCCGCTATAGCAGTGGGATCATGGAACGGCCGAACCGATGCCGGTCAGCTAATGCCAAATGGATTATATATCGTCCGGCTTGACATTCGCTCAGCGGTAGACGAAACAACGGCCATCGGCACTAGTCGAATTGTAATAACAAGATGAATTAACGCCTTAAAATCACTCATTTTTTCTAATCCAAGGATTCATTGTAATTTTGACCGCACAGCCCTGCCGTACTTACCACAACCAGTGGCTGTCGTTGACCAACACTCTTTGTATGAAGCGCACTTTTTTCCGTGTTATACTCGGCGTCTGCAGTTTCTTCCCACTCGTCGCATCTGCTCAAAATAATCTTAACGGCCAGCCTCTTAATGTTCCAACTTCATCTGTTCCATTTCTGAATTTTACGCCTGATGCTCGTTCGGGTGCATTGGGTGATGCGGGCGTGGCTTTGGGCGATGCAGACGCTAACTCGGTGTTCTGGAATCCATCGAAGCTGGTTTTTGCCAAAGAGAGTAAGGGGGTAGCGCTTTCATATACACCCTGGTTGCGGAATCTTATCGGCGATATGTATTATACGTATCTAAGTGGTTACTCAAAAGTGGGTAAAAACACGGCTATATCAGGATCGCTGCTTTACTTCGATCTCGGAACCGTGGATTTTACAACTGCCAATGGGGTTGCAGCCGGGACGTTTAACTCGCGAGAATATGCCATTACAGCTTCGGTTTCTCAACGGCTTTCCGAAACGTTTTCTCTTGCCGCCAGCTTTAAGTACCTTAACTCTAACCTGGCAGCAGGCAGCAGCAGTCCAGGGCTGAAACCAGGTTCAACTGCTGCTGCTGAAATCAGTGCGTATTATCATGACGAAGCGCGTGATAATGCAACGGGTAAAGGTGTAGGCTGGGCCTTTGGTGGTATGATTTCTAACTTAGGAGGTCGACTGAACTATGGCGGTACGCAGAGCTATTTCATTCCGACAAACCTTCGCTTAGGGACTTGTCTGACCCTGTTTGCCGACCAGTATAATAAATTCAACTTCGTGTTGGATGCTAATAAACTGATGGTCCCAACGCCAAACTATCAGACTGTCAATGGGCAATTGGTTAATGTAAATGCCAACAAAAATTATTTTGATTCGATCTTTGGGTCGTTTGCTGATGCACCGGGTGGATTTAGCGAAGAACTGAAAGAGATTACCTTGTCGACAGGGGTTGAATACTGGTATAATGACCAATTTGCAGCACGGGTCGGCTATTTTAACGAATCGAACGAAAAAGGAGGGCGCAAATACGTAACAACTGGTATTGGCCTTCGGCTTCAACAGCGCTTTGGCGTCGACTTCTCATACCTAATTCCGGTTAAACAAGGTAGCCCGCTGGCCGATACGTTCCGTATTTCGCTGGTTTTCAACTTCGCTAAAGGAAATGGTATCGGTGGTGACGACGAAGCCTTAAACGACGAAAATTAAAGAGTGAAATAGCGAACGAGTGAATGAGTGAAATAAGCTTTCTTTAGCATTTTTCACTCATTCACTCGTTCGCTATTTCACTCTTTCCTTTTATATGACTCTCGATAGAACACAATCTCCCGCCTTTCAGGCCATTCACGAAGTACATTTACCTTCTGTTCAATCGCATCGCTTAGACAATGGTGTTCCGCTGCACTTAATTTCGGTAGCGCAGCAGCCCGTCCTTCGCCTGGAATGCGTTTTTGAGGCTGGAACCTGGTATGAGCAAGTGCCAGGCAGTGCATTTTTTGCCGTAAAGATGCTTGCTGAAGGAACTGCATCGCGCTCATCAGCTCAAATCAGTGAATACATCGATCGATATGGGGCCTTTCTGGAACTGAATAGTGGACCCGATCGAGCGAGTGTGGTTATTTACTGCCTTACCAAGTTCCTGCCGAACGTTTTACACTTATTGAGAGAAATGCTCAATGAGCCAACCTTTCCGCAAAAGGAACTGGAGGATTTACGGAATATTACACTGCAAAATCTGCGAGTCAATTTTGAAAAGAATGCGTATCTGGCTGGTATTCTGCTTCGCGAAAAACTGTTTGGAGCCGATCACCCCTACGGACGTAGCCAGCGACCTGCTGCTATTGAACAGTTAAATCGTGATCAGGTGGTAGCGTTCTATGAACGAGTCATTCAAAACCGACCGTTCCAGATCATACTGGCTGGGCAGGCTACCGAAACCGAAGTAATACTTATCAATCAGGTATTGGGCCAGTCGTTTATCCGAACAGATAGTTTACTTCCTTTGGCAGATAAGCCGTCAGAATCAGATGAGCGGGTTGTGCTGGCAGAGAAACCGGATAGCCTACAATCGTCCATACGGATAGGGCGTCGGCTGTTTACACGTTCTCATCCCGATTTTTTTCGGATGCTCGTGACAAACGAGGTACTGGGAGGTTATTTTGGTTCGCGACTAATGAAGAATATTCGGGAAGAGAAAGGCTTTACGTATGGTATTTCATCGAATATGCCGTCGTTCCGACGTGATGGGTATTTTATGATCGGTACAGATGTCAACAAAGAAAATACTCAACAGACCTTAGACGAGATTCAGAAAGAAATTCATACGTTGCAGACGGAACTGGTTTCAGACGACGAACTTGACATTGTAAAAAATTATATGGCTGGCGAATTTGTTGGCTCACTCAACACTCCATTCGAGATTGCCGACCGCTATAAGGTGATTTTACTGGATGGTATGCCTGCCGATTTTCTGACAACGTATATTTCACATATTCGATCTGTTACCTCGGAAGATATTATGGAAACTTCTAGGCAGTATTTAGATATAAATAGTCTAAAAGAGATAGTTGTTGGCGGTAAATAGGAGTTGATTATAACTTATTCGCTATATGACCTTGGTTTGTAATCGAAAAAAATTGGCCGTTTAGTAACAATCCCTTAATTTTGGGGTTACATTCCTTTACAGAACCTGCTGTTTTTGGCGGACAGTTTCTTTATCCAATAAGTACCTACTTTAGTTGAATTGATGAACGTTCTGTTAATTTGCCTTACCACCGTAGTAGCTTATTTGTTAGGCTCAATCCCAACCGCAGTTTGGTATGGGCAGGGATTTTTTGGAATTGATATCCGAAAATTCGGAAGTGGTAATGCTGGGGCGACCAATACGTTTCGGGTACTTGGAAAACGAGCTGGAACCATTGTGATGCTGGTTGATGTGATGAAAGGCTACACAGCGGCTGTTTTGTCTACCCTTCTATGGTATGCCGATGTAATCACCGAGACCGAAATACTTACGTTTAAAATTGTTTTTGGGCTGGTTGCTGTAATTGGGCACCTGTATCCGGTTTTTGCCAATTTTAAAGGTGGTAAAGGCGTGGCTACATTGCTTGGTATGGTGCTGGCAACGCACCCCGAAATGGCGCTGGTGTGTATCGGAATTTTCCTGCTTGTAGTGATTGCCTCGCAATATGTATCGCTTGGCTCTATCATGGCCGCTTTAGCGTTCCCTGTATTGCTGCTTCTACAGATTTTCGGTCAGAAAGAAAATCCACTGCTGATTGTATTCGGTTTTGTGATTTTTCTACTGGTCGTATTTACTCATCACAAAAATATTGGTCGCCTGCTTCGGGGTGAAGAAAACCGAACCGTTCTGATCCGTTTTCGCAAAAAGCAGTAAGCCTTTTTTCTATACACTCAGTTTTGCCCCGTGGTTGCGCGAAAAGTCCGTAACTTCGGGGCAAACTTTTTTGGATGTATGATATATGATATAGGAAGTTTGATGTATTAATGGCTGAGCTATATCATACATCATACATCATACATCCAGATATGACTACCTACCTTGAAGCCAACAAACAGCGATTCCTGGACGAATTGTTTGATTTACTGCGCATTCCATCGGTTTCGGCTGATTCTGCGTTTAAAGCAGATGTACGTCGGGCGGCTGAGTTTGTAAGAGATAAGTTAACGGCTGCCGGCCTTGATAAGGCAACTTTGTATGAGACTCCAGGCCATCCGATCGTCTATGCCGAAAAAATAGTTGACCCTACAAAGCCAACGGTTTTGGTCTATGGTCATTACGATGTGCAGCCAGCCGACCCCTACGAACTTTGGGAGTCTCCTCCGTTTGAACCAACCATCCGTAACGAACGCGTGTATGCACGGGGCGCCTGCGACGATAAAGGGCAGTTTTATATGCACATCAAAGCGGTCGAAGCAATGGTAGCAACCGACGGCTTACCCTGTAACGTGAAAGTAATGATCGAAGGTGAAGAGGAAGTCGGTTCCGATCACCTGGGTATGTTCGTGACGGAAAATAAAGATCTGCTCAAAGCCGATGTGATTCTGATTTCGGATACCAGCATTATCTCAAACGAAACCCCTTCGCTGGAAATGGGCCTACGTGGTCTGTCGTATGTAGAAGTTCAGGTGACGGGTGCCAACCGAGATCTGCATTCGGGTGTATATGGAGGTGCTGTAGCCAATCCGATCAATGTGCTGGCCCAAATGATTGCGTCGCTTCATGATGAAAACGGACGGATCACGATTCCCGGTTTCTACGATAAGGTTGAAGACCTGACTGATGAAGAGCGGACTGAACTGGCGAAAGCACCGTTTGATCTGGAAGAGTATAAACGTGATTTGGGAATCAAGGATGTAATGGGCGAAACAGGCTATTCGACCAATGAACGTACATCGATTCGGCCTACGCTGGATGTGAACGGTATCTGGGGGGGCTATATTGGCGAAGGAGCTAAAACAGTTCTGCCGTCCAAAGCATCGGCTAAAATCAGTATGCGTTTAGTGCCTAATCAGACGCCCGACGAAATCACAGACTTGTTTACAAAGCACTTCCTGTCAATTGCTCCTCCGGGAGTTACGCTTACAGTGACCCCTCACCATGGTGGAATGCCTTACGTTACACCGGTCGATTCAGTCGAATTTGAAGCAGCCAGTAAAGCGTTTGAAGATGCCTGGGGTAAAAAACCGATTCCAACCAGAGGGGGCGGTAGCATTCCCATTACGGCGTTGTTTGAGAAAGAACTTGGTATCAAATCGATTCTGATGGGTTTTGGGCTGGATGCCGATGCGCTTCACTCCCCCAACGAGAGTTACGGCCTGTTTAATTTCTACAAAGGCATCGAAACCATTCCTTATTTTTATAAGCATTACGCAGCCCTGAAGCAGTAATCAGTTGTGCATCGCAAACCCTTCAAGCCTAATCCTGTCTTGTCTTATATGAAAAAAACGCTGTTGGCTCTTTCAATAAGTTTCATTGCTGCCAACTGGGCTTTGGCTCAGCAGGCTCCCACGTCGCAGCCGACTCGTGTCCTGACCCCCGCCGAGCAACGTCAGAAAGAAAAAATAGAGCGAGAAATTCAGCGGGAACGGCAAATTCGGGCAGAATGGTTGCAGAAACAGCGTGAGTACGAAGCCAAACAGGCTGAGAAAGAACGGCAGAAACAGGCCAAAAAAGCAGCAAAAGATAACCCGCAGCCGGAAACGGTCAAGCCGGTCCCGGCTGCGGTAACACCACCCGCTGCGCCATCAGTAGTTCCACCTGTTGTTAGTCAACCTGCCGAAACAACACCAGCAGTGGCTGAGCCATCACGAAAAGAGCTACGCGAGAAACGGAAGCAGGAAGAGCAGGAGGCCAAGGCTGCAAAAGCTGCACAGGACAAAGCCGATCGGGAAGCGAAAGCGGCAAAAGCTGCGCAAGAGAAGGCTGAACGTGATGCCAAAAAGGCTGCTGAATCGAGTTCGGCGTCCCCTCGTTCGTTTGCGCCACCAGCCCCAGTAGCACCGGCTCCAGTTGCGGCTGAACCCGTAGCTCCACCACAAACCGAAAAGGCGCAGCGTCCAAGAAAGGAAAAGAAAGCGGCTCCGGTTAAACCTGACTCCATAGCCGAAGTACTTGCCAATTCAGCAACACCATCGGTTGTTCGGGCCAATAAGGAGTTTTTGCCGAAAGGCCATTTGTTCGAGCCTATTTTGCTGGACCCTCTGGAAGCGCAAACATACGGTAGTGTTTTCCCTGCTTACTGGACTGAAGGTGAAAAATATAAAGGAAGTATAGTGCCTTTTGCGTTTGGTTTTGCCAAGCCCTTTTATCGACATACAAGTGCGCCCGACCGAGCCGAAGAATGGGTACTGGATTTAGCTTCATTTACCCAGTTTGAAGCCTACCATGACGCGGTGGCTAACAAAGCCCGTCGGCGGATTATGAACACGGATTACAAAATCAGTATCATCTATAATATCCGGCGGGGCGAGAACAATTACCGAATTCGGGTTTATCATCTATCGTCGCACCTGGGAGATGATTACATTTTTCGGAATCAAATAACGGCTCCTTCCCCGAATGCCGTAAACTACGAATTGCTGGATTTTACCTATAGCCGAACGGTAAACAACTGGCGGCTCTATGGTGGAGCAGGGGTTGTACTGCGTAAAACCGAGGAACGGAAGCCCCTGAGCGCTCAATTTGGTACATTTTACAAAAAGCCATCTACCAGAGCAACGCGATTAGTAGGTGGTGTAGATGTTAAATTCTGGCAGCAGACCAACTTTCGGCCAGGTATTCATGGTGGCATTGGCTTCGAACTGGGCCGTACACAAAATAATTTAACGTTTCTTCTGGAGGGGTATTCAGGATTCAGGCCGTACAGCCAGTACGAAGATCAACAAACAGCCTGGATTGGCCTGGGACTGTACCTGAACCCGTTCTGATGTAGGATATATGATGTATGTTATAAGCTGTAGGTGACATTATACTAAGCCTTATAGCATACATCCTACATCCTACATCACATATCATACATCATTTTATGAGTTTATCTGCATTAACAGCCATTTCACCAGTCGATGGACGGTATCGGTCTCAGGTTGAGGCACTGGCTCCTTATTTTTCAGAACTTGGCCTGATTCATTACCGGGTACGCATCGAGATCGAATACTTTATAGCACTTTGTGAATGGCCGATTCCTCAGTTGTCAGGTGTTGATTCGGTACAGTTCCCGGCTTTGCGAGCGTTGTATGAGAATTTTTCGGAGGCCGATGCCCTACGGATTAAGGAAATTGAAAAGACAACCAATCACGACGTAAAGGCTGTCGAGTATTTTATCAAAGAGAAACTGAAAGGCTCGCCAGTAGAGCCTTATCTTGAATTTGTTCACTTTGGGCTTACCTCACAGGATATTAACAATACGGCTATCCCGCTGCTATTAAGTGATGCCTGCGAAACTGAAATAAAACCATTATATCAGCAGATTTTTGTTCGGTTACAGGAACTGGCAGAACAATGGAAAGACGTACCTATGCTGGCGCGTACGCACGGGCAACCTGCGTCGCCAACCCGGTTGGGTAAGGAAATCCAGGTCTTTATTGAGCGCATTGAGAAGCAGTTGCACTTACTGTCGGATATCCCTGTAGCGGCCAAATTCGGTGGAGCAACGGGCAATTTCAACGCCCATTTTGTTGCCTATCCACACGAAGACTGGAAGAAGTTTGGCGATACCTTTGTCGAGAGCCTGGGTATGGTACGTAGCCAGTTTACAACGCAGATTGAGCATTACGATATGCTGGCGGCTACGCTTGATGCCTACAAACGCCTGAACACAATCCTGATCGATCTGGACCGTGACATCTGGACCTATGTGTCCATGAACTACTTCAAACAGAAATTGAAGGCGGGTGAAGTTGGCTCATCGGCTATGCCGCATAAGGTCAATCCGATTGATTTTGAAAACTCAGAAGGAAATCTGGGTATTGCCAATGCCTTGTTTGAGCACCTATCGGCCAAATTGCCTATTTCCCGGCTACAGCGCGACCTGACCGATTCGACCGTTTTACGGAGTATTGGTGTTCCGTTTGCCCATTCGGTTATTGCGTTGAAATCGTTGCTGAAAGGGTTGAATAAGCTAGAGTTGAATCAGGCTGCTATTCATGCCGATTTGGAAGATAATTGGGCCGTTGTTGCCGAAGGTATCCAAACCGTGCTCCGCCGTGAAGGATACCCGCAGCCCTACGAAGCCTTGAAAGCCCTAACGCGTACAAACGAGAAAATTACCGAGCAGGTGATTCAGCAATTTATTAATGAGCTGAATGTATCCGATGCTGTAAAAGCTGAACTTCGGGCTATTACACCGTTTAGTTATACAGGACTGTAATGTGAGCGGAAGCCCGCTTTTCTAAGCGTACATTTGTCGTGTAGTACAGTTAGAAAAAGCGGGCTTCTGTCCGCGTTACTAGCCTTTCGAAAGTTCGGTGGCCCGGATCTGGGCTGCCTTGATACCAGCAACTAACGTATCGGCCAAAGCGCCATTTTCAAACGTTCGTAGAGCGGCTTCGGTTGTGCCGCCTTTGGAGGCTACCGCTTTAATGAGATCATCCAGCGACTTGTCTGCATTATTGATCAGGTGATAAGCGCCAAGCATAGTCTGTTTAACCAATAAGGCAGAAACGGCATCATCGAAGCCCATCTGCCTGCCAGCATCAACCATTGCTTTTACCACATAGTAGAAATAGGCAGGGCCGCTACCACTCAAGGCCGTAACGGCATCGAGCATGGCTTCGTCTTCCAGAAAAATGGATCGCCCGGTGGCATTGATCAGGTTTTCGACGCGACGCAGGTTGGCTAGATCAACTTCTTTAGCAGCTGTGAAACCCGTAATACCCATACCCAGCATAGCGGGGG
>Ga0209930_1004761_pt1 | contig 11706 bp, 12 predicted proteins | sample ThiBiot_500_biof_2_FD_183948 | JGI IMG/M metagenome (GOLD analysis project Ga0209930, IMG submission 183948) | Wastewater bioreactor microbial communities from Cape Town, South Africa - Thiocy_cont_500_biof (SPAdes) | ecosystem: Engineered > Bioreactor > Thiocyanate-remediating >... | reverse complement strand
CTCGACGATTGTAGCAATCAACGACGAGCAGGAGATCTCGATGATGGTCGAACACCAAGCCGAACGGGGACTTGAACAGGCCATCAGCATCGCCTTTCTCCTTGGTGCCAATCGAGAGCTTGATTCGAGGATCACGATCAAGAGTATCGTCTCCCATCTCTTCCACTTCAATCTCTCCCAACGACAAAGAGATGTTTCAAGCTCCAAACTGCTCAAGCCAAGGAGATGAAGATATGAAGCTCTCACACACGAGACACGAGAGAGACACCAAGCAAGCAAGCAACGAGCAACAAGAAGCAACAAGAACCAATCGATGAAGGAACAAAGAACAGTACCTCGCTCACTCACACGAGCCTCTTCTTGATCTTCTTCTTGATGATTCTCGATGCTTGCGCATGCTCTTCCAATCGATATCGAGAGAGAGAGAGAGAGAGAGAGAGAGAGAGAGAGATAGGTTTGTGTGTTTGATGGCAATCCAATCAACAACAAGATCATGTGGGAGGTCTTGGTGTCGATGAACATCAAGCACTGATATTCGATGTGCAACCAAACGCAAATCAATCAATCCATTCATTGTATCTATGTATTTGGCTTGCTCTCTCTCTCAACAAAGAGATTGATTGAACGAATGAATGGAGATATGATGGATTGGATTGGAGGATTGGTGGTTGCTTGTGAGTGTGAGTTGCACGAATGACCAAGAATGATGATGACGATGAGAAGGAGGTGATGGAGTTCATATCATCACATCTTCGTGCTCTTCGGGATCGATTGCACATGGTGACCATCATCGTGATCATGATGTGATCGTTGCGGTATCGAATTGATGGATCATGATCAAGACGAATCATACCAGCTCTGACTCTGCATGGGCTCAAAGACGCGAGAAGATCTCGAACAACAGCTCGTTCGGAATCATCGACATTGCCGACTCATCGACCAGCGATCGAATCATCGTCATCGTCAATACTGCTTGCTTCATCCATGATGGAGCATGTCGATGGAGATCTGGACGCCATGTGAACGTGTCGGCAAGCCATTGATTGGCTCCAATCACATGCACTCGATTGCCTGTCGAGAAGGCGATGAGACCTCGATGCTCGTCGAATGCAAGTGCGATTGGCCTCTCGCGGCCACAATCGAAGGATGAGATGTGATGGCCTTCATGAGTGAATGCTTGCAGCCGATTGTTGGACCCGTCGGCAACGATGATTCGGCCATGGTTATCGACGAACACTCCTTCGGGATTCTTGAACTGGCCTGGTTGATTGCCTTTGGAGCCGAACTCGAGCAAGAACGAGCCATCGATCAACGACAGTACTTGCACTCGATGATTGCTGCAATCACAGACGATGATTCGATGTCGATCTTCATCGATCGCAATGCTTGATGGACGATTGAACTCTCCGGGCTGAGATCCTTGCTTGCCGACCGAGAACAAGAACGAGAGATCGATCGACGACAAGAACACCAATCGATCGTTGCTGGTATCGGCGATGATGATGCGACGATGATGCTTGTCGATCGCAATGCCTTGAGGATAGCTGAACTCGAGATCTCCTGATCCATGATGGCCGATGCACGACAAGAACGATTGCTCGCTCAATGACCATGATTGTACTCGACTATTGTGGGTATCAGTGATGAGGATGCGATCATGATCGTGATCGATCGCAATGCCATCAGGATACTGGAACTGGCCTGGTCCTTCGCCTTCCTCGCCGAAATTGGACACGAACGAGAATCCCTCGCCATCACACGAGAATACTTGCACTCGACGATTGTAGCAATCAACGACGAGCAAGAGATCTCGATGATGGTCGAACACCAAGCCGAACGGGGACTTGAACAGGCCATCAGCCTCGCCTTCTTCCTTGGTGCCGATCGAGAGCTTGATTCGAGCATCACGATCAAGAGTATCGTCTCCCATCTCTTCACGCTCAACCCCGATCTCAAGCACAATATCACCAACAAGAGATGTTCTGTTCCAAGAGCAAAAGATACACCCGAGACACGAGAGAGAGAGAGAGACCGAGATGCAACTATGATGCAGCAAGCAGCAAGCAACGAGACGACGAAGGCACGAAGGAACAGCAACCACCAACCAACCAACACGAGCCTCTGTCTCGATCATTCCATCAATATCATCACCACTTGATGGTTGTTCTTGAGCTTTCATTTGTTCTTGTTCTTGTTCTTGTTGTTGCTCGCAATGGCCCAACATCAATGCAAATGAAGAAACCGAATCAACAAAGAGAAAGAGAGAGAGAGATAGAGAGAGAGAGAGAGAGATGGAGGAATGATGTGAGGATCGAGACGATCGGCATCATCATCAGCACTATCACCGTCATGATCATCACGATGATGACGACGATCAAAGGAACGAGAAGATCTCGAACAAGAGCTCGTTCGGAATCATCGACATTGCCGAATCATCGACCAGCGATCGAATCATCGTCATCGTCGACACTGCTTGCTTGATCCATCGAGGAGCATATCGATGGCGATCAGGACGCCATGTGAACGTGTCGGCAAGCCATTGATTGGCTCCAATCACATGCACTCGATTGCCTGTCGAGAAGGCGATGAGACCTCGATGCTCGTCGAATGCAAGTGCGATTGGCTTCTCGCGGCCACAGTGGAACGACGAGATGTGATGGCCTTCGTGAGTGAATGCTTGCAATCGATGATTGTCGTAGTCTGCGACGATGATTCGGCCATGGTTATCGATGAACACCACATTAGGATCATCGAACTGGCCTGGTTGCTTGCCTTTGGAGCCGAACTCGAACAAGAACGAGCCATCGATCAACGACAGTACTTGCACTCGATGATTGTAGGTCTCGACGACGATGATTCGATGTCGATCATGATCGATCGCGATGCCTGATGGATACTGGAACTTACCAGGTCGAGATCCTCGCTTGCTGCCGACAGAGAACAAGAACGAGAGATCGATCGACGACAAGAACGCCAATCGATTGTTGCCAGTATCGGCGATGATGATGCGACGATGATGCTTGTCGATCGCAATGCCTTGAGGATCGTTGAACTCGAGATCTCCTGATCCACGATGGCCGATGCACGACAAGAACGATTGGTCGCTCAGAGACCATGATTGAATGCGATTATTGCCACTATCGACGATGAGGATGCGATCATGATCGTGATCGATCGCAATGCCATCAGGGTTCTGGAACTGGCCTGGTCCTTCGCCTTCCTCGCCGAACTTGGACACGAACGAGCCGCCATCATCATCATCACACGAGAATACTTGCACTCGGTGGTTGCTAAAATCACTGACAAGCAAGAGGCCTCGATGATGGTCGAACACCAAGCCAAGAGGCCTGTCGAATTGGGCATCAGCACCGCCTCGATGCTTGGTGCCAATCGAGAGCTTGATTCGAGAATCATCATCAAGAGTATCGTCTCCCATCTCTTCAACAACAAGCTATGTTCAAGTTCAATGAGATACACGTGAGAGAGAGAGAGAGAGAGTCCGAGATGTAACGCAAGAGCAACGATGATGCAGCAAGCAGCAAGCAACGAGACAACGAAGGAACGAAGGAACAGCAACCACCAACCAACCAAGGACCGTACGAGGAAGATGAGATTGTACGCCACGCAGAGTACGCAAGCCATCGAGATCGGGAACAGGGAAGTCGAGATAGATATATATAGTGTGTGCGTGCGCGGGTGCGTGAGTTGGTGGGTCCAAGTGGTTGCGTCAGCGGCGCAGGCGCCCACGCGAGAGTGTACAGGTACAAGATGCGCATTCGACCTAGGCAGTGGCACGAGTGCTCGCGTGCTCGCCGTCCTTCGATGCAACACTGGCGGCGATAGTGGTCATGGCAGCATCAACAGCAGTGACGGCGCTCGTGGTGCTGCTCGGCATTGGGTACGGGCCCGGATAATGACCTCGACCGACGATGACGCCCTGCTTGGCTCGGAGGTAGTTGAAGATCTTGTCCATGCGATGGTCCTCGTCGTGTGCCATGTGGTCGATCCAGTTAAAGTACTCGGGCTTTGAGAAAGTCGATGATACGTGAACGCCATATGGCGTCCGGCGAGAGCGCAACGCACGACATCGACACGTCAGTACCGCGAGATCGATCGATCGATCGTGCTGCTTGAGGCGTGTGGCTGCTGCTGCTGCTCGACGATGAGTCGGTACGTACACGAAGCAGATCGGGCTCGTACATGTAGCTGTACTGAATGAAGCAGCACAAGAACGCAAACAGCAGCGTCGAGCCGTACGGGATCGACGGCAGCCATCCAGCGGTCTCGCCAGCGTTCCACAAGACCGACATGGTTCGAGCCGCCGTGAACAAGGCGATCTCGCGTCTGCGCTGCGGCACCTCGACGAACAACGCCGTCCTACACACACGTATGTATGTGCAGAGAATCAGCGTGAGTCATCTCGACTACACCATCGAGCGAGTACTCTACTCGAGTGGTTCAAGCATTGGGACGCGTCGTATACCCAGCGATGAAGCCGGCAGCGAGAGGGTTCCAGCCATCGTCCTTGTGGCGCAGCAGCTTGAGAGCACAGAGTACGCCGTTGAAGATGCTCGTGACGCCGCCCCAGAACGCCGCGAACCGTAACGTATCGTTACCGAAACATACGGTCATCGTCTTCGAATCACTGATATCGCACGAGTAGACCAGAGAGCGAGCGAGCGAGCGAGCGAGAGCGATCGTGATAGTCGATCGAATCGATAGCGATGCATCAGTATCTCGTTCCAGGTGATAGATCGATCGATCTCGAGCTCTCTCGAGCTCGTTCAATCTATACCAACAAATACAAGATCATATTGAAGCTCCACAGATACGTACTTGACGAGTACTCGCTTGACGAAGACGCGTATCAGCCACGCGAGTGTGCCCTTGCCGACGTACGCCACCGCAAAGGCGCGAACGAAGCATCGCACGGTGAAGAGACCGCACGCTATCTTGGTACGGCACACATGCTCCGACATGCTGCTACGCTCGATAGGTGTCGCCACTCGTTGGTAGATCTGGTTCCAGAGATAGATGAGGCTGTTGTGGATGATGTAGCCCGCGGCGTGTGATGTCGGGTCCAAGCGTCACACTCTCTCGAACTCGCGAACTCGAACTCGCACCGACCAGATAGTTCTTGATGTAGGTTGGTTGTTTAACTATACAATACCAAGAGCAAGAAGGGATCTAGCGATATCGATGGAGATCAAGATCGAGATAGAGATCGAGATATTGAATCGATTGAGAGATATTGCGATGTGTTGATGGAGCGGCAGCCAAGAGAAGAGAGTGCGAACTGCTCTCGACTCGACTCTCATCGCATCTCGTCGATCTCAACAATCATCATCGCCGTCTATCGCTACTATCATCAGGCCCCCAACCCCCTCACACTCCGACACCGAAGCAAGCAACCGTCATGGCCGATCTTGACACTGACACGAGGATAGTGTACTCGATCGGTACCAATCTTCAAGGTCCTCGGGAGTGTCAGTTCCGTGACCCTTGCTTCGTGGCGTTCGACCATCATCGAGGTCTCTTGTATGTCGTCGATCGCAACAGCCATCGAGTGCAGGCATTCTCGTCGCTCGACGGATCGTTCGCGTTTGAGTTTGGGTCACAAGGAATCCTCGGCGGCCAGTTTCAGTATCCCGTTGGCATTGCGATCGACCACAATCATGATCGCATCTTCGTCACTGATACCGACAACGATCGGCTGCAGGCCTTCTCATCGGCGGACCATTCGTTCCTGTTCGCAGTCAACCTTCGCGACTCGTTCCCTTGCCCTGCAGGAGTCGCTTTCGATAGCGTTCGAGACCAACTGGTGATTGTTGGCATCGAAGGACAGAGAGTGCGAGCGTACCGAGCCACCGGCCTGCGCGATCGCTCGATCTTATTCGACCACCACGGTTTGGCTCCCGACGAGATAATGTGTAATGGATCCGACGCGGCGGTCGATCTCCAACGTAGTCGCATCGTAACGACCTACACCGAAGCCGATCGGATACGTGTGTTCTCAGCGATCGATGGCTCGTTCTTGTTCGAGTTCGGCTCGTATGGCAAGCAACCAGGCCAGTTCGAGTTTCCTCAAGGGGTGTGCGTCGATAACCATGGCCGAATCATCGTCGCCGACGGAGCCAACAATCGATTGCAAGCATTCACTCACGAAGGCCATCACATCTCATCCTTCGATTGTGGCCGCGAGAGGCCATTCGGAGTTGCATTCGACGAGCATCGAGGTCTCATCGCCTTCTCGACTGGCAATCGAGTGCATGTGATTGGAGCCAATCAATGGCTTGCCGACACCAAGTTCATGTGGCGTCCAGATCGCCATCGATATGCCCCTCGATGGATCAAGCAAGCGGTGTCGACGATGACGATGATTCGATCGCTGGTCGATGAGTCGTCAATGTCGATGATTCCGAACGAGCTGTTGTTCGAGATCTTCTCGTTCCTTTGATCGTCGTCATCATCGTGATGATAGTGCTGGTGATAGTGCTGATGATGATGCCGATCGTCTCTCGATCCTCAAATCGTTCCTCCATCAATCTCTCTCGTTCGCTCTTTTGTCGTTGTTGATTCGGATTCTTCATTTGCATTGATGTTGGGCCATTGCGAGCAAGAACAAGAAGCAAATGGAAGCTCAAGAACAACCATCAATTGATGATGATTGTGATGGAATGATCGAGAGAGAGAGAGAGAGAGAGAGAGAGAGAGAGAGAGAGAGAGGCTCGTGTTGGTTGGGTGGTGGTTGCTGTTCCTTCGTTCCTTCGTTGTCTCGTTGCTTGCTGCTTGCTGCATCATCGTTGCTCTTGCGTTGCATCTCGGTCTCTCTCGGTCTCTCTCTCGTATATCTCTTATCTCTGGTTCTTTGACTCGATCATCTCTTGTTGTTGTTGTTATTGTTATTGATATTGTGCTTGAGATTGAAGAGATGGAAGACGATACTCTTGATCGTGATGCTCGAATCAAGCTCTCGATTGGCACCAAGGACTATGGCGAGGCTGATGCCCAATTCAACAACTCATCGGGCTTGGTGTTCGACCATCACCGAGGCCTCTTGCTCGTGGTCGACAGCGGCAACCATCGAGTGCAAGTATTCTCGTGTGATGATGATGATAATGGCGGCTCGTTCGTGTCCAAGTTCGGCGCGCAAGGCAACGGACCAGGCCAGTTCCGCCTCCAGTATCCATGGGGCATTGCGATCGATCACGACCATGATCGCATCCTTGTCGCCAATACCGGCAATAATCGCATTCAATCATGGTCTCTGAGCGACCAATCGTTCTTGTCGTGCATCGGCCAACGTGATATACGATGCCTTGGATTCGCCGGTCCTCAAGGCATTGCGATCGACAAGCATCATCATCGCATCGTCATGCTCGACTTCAACAACGATCGATTGGTGTTCTTGTCGTCGATCGATCTCTCGTTCTTGTTCTCTGTCGGCCACAAGCGACGAACTCGACCTGGAGACTTCTACTATCCATCAGGTATCGCGATCGATCATGATCGACATCGAATCATCGTATCTGAGAGTAAACACAATCGAGTGCGACTATGGTCGATCGACGGCTCGTTCTTGTTCCAGTTCGGCGAGTTCGGCAAGCAACCAGGCAAATTCATGAGCCCTAAAGGAGTATGCGTCGATAACCATGGCCGAATCATCGTCGCAGACACCGAAAACTATCGATTGCAAGCATTCACTCACGAAGGCCATCACATCTCATCGTTCCACTGTGGTTATGCGAGACCGTGCGGAGTTGCATTCGACGAGCATCGAGGTCTCATCGCCTTCTCGACTGGCAATCGAGTGCATGTGATTGGAGCCAATCAATGGCTTGCCGACACGTTCACATGGCGTCCAGATCGCCATCGATATGCTCCATCATGGATGAAGCAAGCGGTGTCGACGATGACGATGATTCGATCGCTGGTCGATGAGTCGGCGATGTCGATGATTCCGAACGAGCTGTTGTTCGAGATCTTCTCGTTCCTTTGATCGTCGTCATCATCGTGATCGTGGTGATCGTGGTGGTGATAGTGCTGATGATGCCGATCGTCTCTCGATCCTCAAATCATTCCTCCATCAATCTCTCTCGTTCGCTCTTTTGTCGTTGTTGATTCGGTTGATGCATTTGCATTGATGTTGGGCCATTGCGAGCAAGAACAAGAACAAATGGAAGCTCAAGAACAACCATCAAGTGATGATGATTGTGATGGAATGATAGGGGGAGAGAGAGGCTGGTGTTGGTTGGTTGGTGGTTGCTGTTCCTTCGTTCCTTCGTTGTCTCGTTGCTTGCTGCTTGCTGCATCATCGTTGCTCTTGCGTTACATCTCGGTCTCTCTCGGTCTCTCTCTCTCGTATATCTCTTATCTCGTATCTCTTGTTGGTGATATTGTGCTTGAGATCGGGGTTGAGCGTGAAGAGATGGAAGACGATACTCTTGATCGTGATCCTCGAATCAAGCTCTCGATCGGCACCAAGGAAGAAGGCGATGCTGATGGCCAATTCTACTTTCCTCGAGGCTTGGTGTTCGACCAACATCGAGATCTCTTGCTCGTGGTCGACAGCAGAAACCATCGAGTGCAAGTATTCTCGCAAGGTGATGACGAGGGATTCTCGTTCGTGTCCAAGTTCGGCGAGCAGGGCGAAGGACCACTCCAGTTCGACAGTCCGTGGGGCATTGCGATCGATCACGATCATGATCGCATCATCACCACACACTCTTGCCGAGTTCAAGTATGGTCTGCAAGCGACCAATCGTTCTTGTCGTGCGTTGGCAAGGGTGGATCAGGAGATCTTGAGTTTGCTTCTGCTCACGGCATCGCGATCGACAAGCATCATCATCGCATCATCATCGCCGACTTCAACAACAACCGAGTGGTGTTCTTGTCGTTGATCGATCTCTCGTTCTTGTTCTCGGTCGGCGGCGGCTACCGCGGATCACTGCCGGGAGAGGTCAACCATCCATCAGCAGTCGCGATCGATCACGAGCGACATCGAATCATCGTCGCTGATAGCTTCAATCATCGAGTGCAAGTATGGTCGTTGATCGATGGCTCGTTCTTGTTCGAGTTCGGCTCGTATGGCAAGCAGCCAGGCCAGTTCGCCCTTCCTCTTGGAGTGTGCGTCGCCAACCAAGGCCGAATCATCGTTGCCGAATTCCACGGCTCTCAGCTGCAAGCATTCACTCACGAAGGCCATCACATCTCATCGTTCCGCTGTGGTTGTGCGAGGCCGTGTGCGGTTGCATTCGACGAGCATCGAGGTCTCATCGCCTTCACGGCAGGCAATCGAGTGCATGTGATTGGAGCCAATCAATGGCTTGCCGACACCAAGTTCGTTTGGCTTCCAGATCTCCATCGACATGCACCATCATGGATCAAGCAAGCAGTATCGACGATGACGATGATTCGATCGCTGGTCGATGAGTCGTCGATGTCGATGATTCCGAACGAGCTCTTGTTCGAGATCTTCTCGTTCCTTTGATGATGCCCTTGATGATACTGATGAATCTGTCGATGTCATGGAGGCACCTCGAGCGACTGATATCAATCCATGCTCTTTCGCACATGCTCACGCATCAATCCACACCATACGACAAGCACACACAAGAACACGATTGAATGAAACCTGTGTGCAACCATTCGTTCGTTGGCTTGGCGCTTCGCACACCTTGCTTGGTCTCGTTGCTGCTTCGTGTCGCGCTCTCTCCTCTCCTCGTTGTGTCGGTGTCGTCGCTTGTATCTTGTGCAGTGTATACTTTGCGATATGGGAGACGAAGCTCTTGTTCGTGATGCTCGAATCAAGCTCTCGCTTGGCAGCAAGGAGCAAGGCAGTTCTGATGGCCAGTTCAGCTTGCCTCGAGGCTTGGTGTTCGACCATCATCGAGGTCTCTTGCTCGTCGTTGATACCAACAACAATCGAGTGCAAGTATTCTCGTGTGATGATGATGGCTCGTTCGTGTCCAAGTTCGGCGAGAAAGGTCGCCAACCGGGCCAGCTCTACTATCCATTTGGCATCACGATCGATCACGATCATGATCGCATCCTCGTCGTTGAACACGCCAATTGTCGAGTACAATCATGGTCTCTGAGCGACCAATCGTCCGTGTCGTGCGTCGGCCATCATGGATCAGGAGATCTCGAGTTCAGCAGTCCTCAAGGTATTGCGATCGACAAGCATCATCGTCGCATCGTCGTCGTCGATTCCAGCAACAATCGATTGGTGTTCTTGTCGTCGATCGATCTCTCGTTCTTGTTCTCTGTCGGCGGCAAGGAAGGATCTCAACCTGGCGAGTTCAACTTGTCATCAAGCGTTGCGATCGATGAAGATCGACATCGAATCATCGTCGCTGATTGCAAGAACAATCGAGTGCAAGTACTGTCGTCGATCGATGGCTCGTTCTTGTTCCAGTTCGGCTCGTATGGCAATCAAGCAGGCCAGTTCCACAGTCTTCTTGGAGTGTGCGTCGACAACCAAGGCCGAATCATCGTCGCCGACAGCGGCAACTCTCGACTGCAAGCATTCACTCACGAAGGCCATCACATCTCATCCTTCGATTGCGGCAGCGGATGTCCAAATGGTGTTGCATTCGACGAGCATCGAGGTCTCATCGCCTTCACGGCAGGCCATCGAGTGCATGTGATTGGAGCCAATCGATGGCTTGCCACCAAGTTCGTTTGGCGTCCAGATCGTCATCGATATGCTCCATCATGGATGAAGCAAGCCATCTCGACGATGACGATGATTCGATCGGTGGTCGATGATTCGGCGATGTCGATGATTCCGAACGAGCTCTTGTTCGAGATCTTCTCGTTCCTCTGATCATGATGATGCCATTGTTCTCGTTGCCCCGTCGTGCTCGCAGCATCTCTCAACCTAACCCCAAGCCCAAGCCCAACCGCAAACCCCAATTGCCCTCACTATCAACGAACCTACAAACAACCACACTCCCATCTACTCACTCATTGCCATCGCACTAAGCTACTCTATCCCAAATGAATCTCTGCCATCAAACCATCATGCTCATGGTGCTCCTCTGCTTCGTGTCGCGAGCATTGTCGCAAGCACCAACCGCTTGCATCGACCAGCGGGCCCTCGTTGAACAACAGCCCACGAACGAGGTGCGATACTCGGATCTCGCTACATGTCTAGCGACGCGAGGCCTGTACGAGGAAGCCGCCACGACACTACATCAAGCTGTCGAGCTCGTTCGTGAGTCGTCGAATCGAGAGAATCTATCGCAGCTTCTATTCAACGTATGCTCGAGCCCATGCTCTCGATCGTGAGCACGACAACGACCCAATCCAGCTCACGAACTCGTTCGCAACCTCTCAATCTCTCTCTCTCTCTCTCTCAATCTCAATCTACAGTTGGCATACACGTATCAATATCTCGGTCGATATTCCGATGCGTTGGAGTATTACGACGAGGCGATCGGCGTCGATCCAGGCATGCTGCAGGCTCTTGTCAAGGCCGCTTGGATTCACTATACGACTGGCAACTACGCTGCCGCCGTACCGTATCTCGAGCGAGCCTTGCGATTGAATCCTCGGTATGTAGTGCGCTGCACGGGTCCATCAATGAGGTTGCTTGATTGCGTGATTGATTGATTGATTGATTCGATTGATTGATTGATTGATTGATTGATTGATTGATTGATTGATTGATTGATTGATTGATACGAACGAGATAGTGCTGCT
>Ga0209930_1004757_pt1 | contig 11716 bp, 10 predicted proteins | sample ThiBiot_500_biof_2_FD_183948 | JGI IMG/M metagenome (GOLD analysis project Ga0209930, IMG submission 183948) | Wastewater bioreactor microbial communities from Cape Town, South Africa - Thiocy_cont_500_biof (SPAdes) | ecosystem: Engineered > Bioreactor > Thiocyanate-remediating >... | reverse complement strand
ACGAGAAGATCTCGAACAAGAGCTCGTTCGGAATCATCGACATTGCCGACTCATCGACCACCGATCGAATCATCGTCATCGTCGACACCGCTTGCTTCATCCATGATGGTGCATATCGATGGAGATCTGGTCGCCAAACGAACTTGGTGTCGGCAAGCCATTGATTGGCTCCGATCACATGCACTCGATTGCCTGTCGAGAAGGCGATGAGACCTCGATGCTCGTCGAATGCAACGGCCGATGGACACTCGCGACCACAATCGAAGGACGAGATGTGATGGCCTTCGTGAGTGAATGATTGCAGTCGACAGTTGTTGGCGTCGGCGACGATGATTCGGCCTTGGTTGGCGATGCACACGCCTTGAGGATACTTGAACTGGCATGGCTGATTGCCTTTGGAGCCGAACTCGAACAAGAACGAGCCATCGATCAACGACAATACTTGCACTCGATTGTTGAAGGAATCAGCGACGATGATTCGATGTCGATCATCATCGATCGCAATGCTCGTTGGATAGCTGAACCCGCCTGGCTGAGATCCTCGCTTGCCGATCGAGAACAAGAACGAGAGATCGATCAACGACAAGAACACCAATCGATCGTTGTTGGTATCGACGACGATGATGCGATGATGATGCTTGTCGATCGCAATGCCTCGAGGATTTTTGAACTCGAGATCTCCTGGTCCATACTGGCCGATGCACGACAAGAACGATTGATCGCTCAATGAACATGATTGTACTCGGGCATTATCGGTGTCAGTGATGAGGATGCGATCATGATCGTGATCGATTGCAATGCCGTAAGGATAGTGGAACTGGCCTGGTTGGCTGCCTTTCTCGCCGAACTTGGACACGAACGGGCCATCATCATCATCACCGCACGAGAATACTTGCACTCGATTATTGCTGGTGTCGGCGACGAGCAAGAGACCTCGATGATGGTCGAACGCCAATCCTCGAAGAGAGTCGAACAAGCCATCAGCGTTGCCCTTTTCCTTGGTGCCGATTGAGAGCTTGATTCGAGCATCACGATCAAGAGTATCGCCTTCCATCCTTCGACAAATCGACCTCAATCTTCCTCGTGCAACGACAAGAGACCGAGCGAGGAGCAGGGATGCGTGTGCTTGCGTGGGAGGCAGGAGCGAGATACATGATGTGGATCGAGAGCGCGAGCGCCATCATTCGTTCATCTGCTCGCTCGCTGCCACACCTCGACCTCTCGACCTCTCGACCTCGATCATCATCACGATTCACAATCACCGCCTCGCAATACTACGACCTTCGATTGATTATCCACAATCCACCACGGCTGCTGCCGCTGCTAAACAGTGGTGTTCTCGTTCTCTACGATCCACCATCGACTGATCAATCAATCAATGGATTCGTTCATACCTCTCTTTGGCAGGCAGATGGAGCTATCGTCGACCTCGACGGCACCGTACACGGCCGTGAGCTCGACTCCTTCGACGCCATCATCAGTATCCTCGTCATCGTCATCATCACCGTCCATGTCGTCATCCACGTCGCGTTCTGTTCCAGCACTCAGCCAGGTCTCACGCAATGACTTTGACTTCCCATCGTCGTCATCGTCGTCGTCGTTGCTGCCATCATCGAGCGAACACCATCGTACACCACTGCGTCAATTCGATACTCCTCATCGTGGGAGATACTCGCTCGTTACTACGCTACGATCGACCTCCAAGCATCGCGAGCCGTCGGCCTTTCATCCGCCGCATCTATCGTTCGTGCAATGTGAGCTCCAAGTCGAGAGCGCTCTCGCGGTCTTGACTGCCGAGGCTGCCGCCGCCGCCGAGCGCGCAGCTGCCACGACTCCGATCACGAACGGCTCGATTGCAGGTACGCTCATGACGTGTACCACACGTGAGATGCTGGGTACCGCGGCAGATTTGGATTTAACGCGATATCTTGAGCAGCTGGATCACATGCCAGCAATGATCAGCCATCCACTGCAACGTCAAAGACGACGCTACCTTCCGATGATGCTGCTGCTGCTACTGCTGCTACAAACACCGATGATGCACCAACAACAGCCCCTTCAAGTGCCGCGGTAGCTGCAGCAACAGACATTGTGTCTCGCCGTCGGTTTGCCGCGTACTACTGCTTCCAAGTGGGCGACTACATTGTGATCGATCGCTATCCGTACCAGGCGCCGCTCACCAAGCTGTCGTCACTCTCGCCAGTCTCAAACTCGAGCTCTACGACATCAATCTCATCGTCGGCATCGTCGTTATCGCCATCATCGATGACCTCGTCGTCGTCATCGTCGGCGTCGTCGGCCTCTTCATCGAGCTCACGGACCATTCCAGCGCGCTATCCCAAGGAGATCAAGTTCCGCCATCTGCCATCGCGACATCTGTTGCTCCACCATGCTCCAGGCACGCTGTCGACCAGCCGAATGCCGACTCAATCACGCTCTGGTGCACCGATCGAGGTCGGTGACGATCTCTCGGTCTTGATCGGATTCGTATCGGGCGATCTCTTCCTACATCCATTGCTCCGCAAGCAAGACTCGATTCAACTCAACGCCGATGTATGTTGAATGGCGGTAGTGAGGCGCGCATCTCAGCCTCAAGATTTATACCATGCCAGCTCTCTAATACGTTGTGTGTGTGTGAGGATAGGGAGTAATGCACAAGGCAGCGGTCACTGCATTGACCGTCGTTCCAGCATCGACGCAGCATGTTGGAAGCAAGCAGTCTCACGCTACGTCGGCGTCGCGATCGCCATCATCGAGCCCCATTCCTTCGGGAACAGAGAGAATCATGGCGGGCTTCGTCGATGGGTTCGTGATGCTGCTGGATCTTCGACGCCGCGATGCGCCGCGAGCCATCTCGATTCCCGAGTCGAAGCGATTGATTGTGATGCGTTGCAATACCACCACGAATCCATTGTCGATTTGGCGCGTCAGCAACAGCTCGATCACAGGCACGTCGCAACACTGTGGGTACAGCTCGCCTCGTGTGTCGCAGGTAGCTTACTGTGCGAGGATGTGTAGATATCAAGTTCTCGCCAAACGGTGAGTTCGTTGCCATTGCGGCGCAGGATGGCATCATTCGCGTGTTTCTGTTTGACACCGAGGTTCCCGTATGCACGTTGCCGAGCTACTACGGCGGCGTCTTGTGTCTGGCGTGGAGCGATGATGGCCGATTCCTGTTGGTAGGTTGAATTCGGATCGACGAGGATCCAGAGGAAGCGTGAGGGAGATTGTGTGTGCATCGTACTCATGATGATGTATCGATTGTCCAGGCTGGCGGTGAGGATGATCTCGTGTCGATCTGGTACTTTCCAGCTCGTAGATTGGTGGCGCGTTGCGAAGGCCACTGTGGTTACGTGAGTTCGGTGCACTTTGAGCCTCGTACCGCGATCGACATTGCGTGCAATCGGTATCGATTCGCGAGTGCGGGACAGGATACCAACATGTTGCTGTGGCAGTTCCACGAGCGCGAACTCGATCTCGAGTATGACCCGGCATCGATCACCGATTTGATGACCGTGCAACGAGAGGAGTGCTACACCAAGGTACCATGCGCACGCAACCGCTGGCTCACTCTCACGTACTCACTTGGGTGGGTTGTTGTTAGGTGCCACTCATTCATCCGATTGCTGAGAATACGCAAGCACACGCCATGCCTCTGTCGAGCATCGTGTGTTACTCGATTCCAGAAGGAGTAGCGTACGCCACGTCGTGCATCGGTGGCCGAGTACACGTGTGGTATCCCGCATCGGCCAAGACGGACATGTCTGCTTCTACTGTGTAGTAGTACCATTCAGCGCCGCTCTCAATCTATCCATCACTTGTACCATTCATTCATTCATTCATCATCATGATTGCTATCTATCACTTTATACAGCGAATCTCTACATAATTCTTGCAAACGACCAATCCACCACTCACTCCACCGCCTACCTACTCTTGAAAGGATGCTGAATCGAATTGCGTCGTGACGACGCTGGCTTCGATCGACGATGATATGAGTGGAGACTCGTCAACCGAGGTCGATGGCGGTAGATGCTTCGGCGATGGCACGACAAAGATCTCGATCTCGTCGTCTGCACTTGATGCTCGGGCAGTAGATCGCATCGAAGGCGTCGAGTGACACAAGGCGGCGATCGGCAGCTCGACCGAGCGCATACGCTCCAGACGGCCGATGATCTCGTGCATTCCTGGTCGCGCGTCGGGATCGTGTGCCCAGCAGTCGGAGAGCAGGGCTTGCACGACGGCCGGCAGGCCCGTGAGGTCGGGTCGCAGGCAGTCGTTGGTGATCATATTGACACGCTCGAACATTCCGTGTCCATCATCGAGCCGATACGGAGGGTTGCTGGTGAAGAGCTCGTACATGGTGATGCCGAACGAGTACACATCGGCCTTGTACGAGTACTTACCCTTGAGCAGTACTTCTGGAGCCAAGTATCTCATTGTGAGTACTTGTTCTCTCTCTCTCTCTCTCTCTCTCTCTCTCTGTGAAATTACATCAACAACATACCGAGTACAAGTCAGAGTGCCTTGTAGCGTACTAATACCGAAATCAGTTACCTTACATTCCCACTTGTCATTCACCAAAAAGTTGCCAGGTTTCACATCTCGATGAATGACTGTAACACCCGACGAACGAGACATGGCCATGTGGTAGTGAGTCACACAAACTGTGTTGCACTGAGAACGAGACTACGAGACATACTTGATCGAGCATGAAGATAGTGCAATCCCTTTGCAGCATCGGCAGCCAACTTGAACCGATGATACGATGGCAAGTTGGCTCCTTTGGCGTTGATGATGGTTTCGAGCGAGCCGCGAGGCATGTACTCGGTGATGAGACACATCTCATTGGACTTGGGGATCGAGATTCCGAGCAACGGCAGGATGTGGTCGTGCTTGAGCGACGAGGCGACCTTGATCTCGAGACAAATCTGTTGCAATTCCTCGGGGCGCGAAAAGATCCAGTTCGTAAAGTGCAGCTGCTTGGCGGCCACGAGCATGGGCGGCGCGTCGCCCGAGCAGACCCAGCGAGCGCGAAAGACCGCGCCTCCGCCTCCGGTAGCAATGTGCTCCTCCATGTGCAGCTCGGACCACGGGATATGGCGAATGCCCGGATCGTCGAGGATGCTTTCGAGCGTCAGGTGCTTGTCCTCGGCGCCGAAACCGGTCCAGTCGTCGATCTCGGTCAGTTGCTCGTACGAGTGGTAGCGATTGACGCACATCATCGTGATGCCGACGGCGCACGCGGCCACGATGAACATCACGACGACCGAGGCGGCGAACACCAGCCAGCTCCACCACGGGAAGATGAACGGCGGCGCAACGAACGTCACCTCGACCATGGTCGAGTTGCTCATAATCTCCTTGTCGTCGATCGTGACGTTCAGCAAATAGGTGCCCGGTAGGTTCGGCTGCCACGAGCCCAGGAACAACGAGGCGTTGTTGCAAGCCAGCGGGATCGAGATGGCGTAGGCCTCGCTCGTGACGCGAGCCACCGGCGGTGACTTGACGTCGCTACATCGCGGTGCGTTGCCGAATCGATCTCGCGGTTGTACATAAATCTCGTACGGCCGCTCGGTTTCGCCGCCGTAAAAGATCGAGCCCCATGCTGTCGAGTTTGGCGTCGAGATGGGCGCCGCAACGACATCGAGGTACAGCTGGTTCGAGAGGCTAGGTGGCGGAGACTCCCAGCCGGGCTCATATCTCACGGCCGTAGCGAAGCGGCTCAGTAGGTTGTAGCTCGCTTCCCACATGATGTTGTTGGTGTTGCAGGCCTTGAGACTCATGTAGATTCGCGTGTCCGGATTGGTGGTCGACAGCAATTCGGCTCTCATGCAAGCGCTGGGCGACTGCTGTGAGCATGGAATGTCGACCGCTAGCGTGATTGGTTGACCTGCCACGACGGTAGTTCCTCCCTCGATTCGAGGTGATACGCTCGTATCAAAGTGCCACGCTATCGAGTTGTACCAACAACAAAAATCGAAAATCGGCATTGGCACGTTGGCGAGTGAATAACCAACCCCCATATTGCCAACATACACGTGAGAGCCAGCAGAGAGAGAGAGAGAGAGAGTGACATACCCTTGACAATGACATAGACTGGAGTGTTGGCAACTGGTTGATTGTTGATCTTGGTGATCACCGAAAAGTTACCGGGGCTTCCGTAGATTAGATCCGCATCAAAGGTGAAGTTTCCTGGATTCCAAACCGCCACAGCCACACTAATAGGCTCACCGGTCGTCGCATTGGTGACCTCGACTACCAATTGCTTGATTTGACTGTTGGATTGCAGTTGGTTGCAGTATTGATCGCGAACAATGACAGAGAGCTTGAATTGATCGACGGGACACTTGATTTCGACTGATGTGTTGGTTGTTACCTCGGACGTTGTTGCGTTCGCAAGATCTAGAGAGCATACGATAATCAACGGCAACGAGGAATGAGTGGCCCACATCTCATCAACGTTCGTTCGTTCGTTATTACTTGACACATACCGGGAAGAATTCGAAAGAGCAGCGGAAGACTTGATGTCGAGGTATTGTATGCAATCAATACGGCGGCCGAGTAGTTGGTAGCGTACAAGAACGAGGCGTCGATACCATAGGTACCATCTTCCAAGTCAACGACTGGAAACGACATTACGGTAGGATTGATGTTGCACAGAAGCTGACCGTCCTCGGTGAAGACCGGCGACGACGGGGACGCTCGAGTCTGGCTGTTGTTGCTTGCATCGATTGGCGTCACGACGAGAGTGAAGCGATTGCCATAGCCACCCGAGTCGAGTTGATTGCCACAGTAATCTCGAGTAGTGAGCTGGAATCGAACAGGTTGTGCCGCTCGTGTTCCTTCGGTATCAAAGAGAGCTCTCAGAGTCGCGCCGGTCGGCGTCGCCCAAAGCGATTCGAACGTACACGACTCGAAGATGGCCGAGTTATCTCCGAGCTGTACGATGGTTCTGGAGCTTTCAGTGACGTTGTTGTTGTTGTTGTTGTTGTTGTTGTTGTTGTTGTTGTTGTTGTTGTCGGCGTCGGCTGGTTGTTGTGTGGGTACATTGATACACTCGGCGTGTGAGAATGGAGGTGGCAGTTGCACCAAGACCGAGACACTCTCCTCGTAGCCGCCGACGAGCTGAGCGGCATTCTTGACAAAGTTGCACGCGTGGTAGCGACCGGCCAGCGGGCCTTGGTGCGCCACGGCACCCCCGAGTGCCGAAGCAAAGTTGTGCTCAAAGTCGCAGTGCTCTGCGTACAGCGAGCAACCAGGAGCACCGTACAGTGCGCCACCGATGGCCGCCGTATGATTCTCGAAGCGAGTATACGAAAAGCGCACCGAGTTCGAAAAGGCCACGGCGCCGCCGAGACCAGCGTACGCGTCATTGTGCGCAAAGCTGCAAAGCACCACGGACGAGTCTTCGGGCGACGTAATGTAGGCCGCACCGCCGGCGGTCGGCAGCGAGGACACGTAGGCCACGAACTCTGAGATGAGCGCATTGTCGAGGGCGCCATCAATGTTGCCTGCGCCGGCGTTGTTGCTGTTCCAGTCGAACAAGTGCGAAATCTGCTCCCACTGCTGCAAGTCGCCGTCGAACGACGCGATCAATGGTGCGCTGGCACTCCACGAGCCGGCGGCGACCAGTTGCTCACGGAGCGCAAGGGCCTCGGTGCGATTGCCGGCAGTGTTGCCGGTCAAGACGCAGCGCTCGAGCTCCACGTGCTGGTGTGCACTAAAGATTGCGCCACCGACACGTCGTGCGCGATTGTTCTGCAGCGTACAGTTGACGACACGCAGGCCGTTGTTGGCCGTCGCCAGCGCACCGCCGCCGAATGCTTCGTTGCCGCCGAATTGCGAGTCGACCACAAGCAGTTGCACGTGAGCCGTCTTGTCGGAGGCGCTCGGTGGATTACAAATGGCACCTCCGATCGTACTGGCCGTGTTGTTCCAGAATTCGCTCGTCGTCACGACGACATTGCAAGCATACACGGCGCCACCAATGTACGCGTGGTTCGAGACGAATTGCGAGTCGGTGACGTTGGCCATACCGGCGTCGATCGCACCGCCCATGCCACAACGAAGTACGAGCGAGCTTGCTTGTTGGCGTGGTCCATACAAGCCTCCTTGACGATTGTTTGAAGCGCGACGGTGGCGAGCATCCTCAGGTGGCGGCGCAGTCATTTCGAGCAAGTCGTACACGTAACGATCATGATCGGCGTATTGCACCGACGAATTATCGTATCGATCTCCGCCAAAGTACATGAACGGCGAGATGACGGTGTGGTTATCGGTTCCGTTGGGCTCGAGTGGGTTCGGAGTGCACTCTGACATGAGGACGCGATTGTCGCGAAAGTATGACTTGGCCACGTCAATGGCTTGCGTGCCACTCATGGCACCTCCGTAGTAGACGGCCGTGTTCTCGGTCAGCTCACAGTCGTACAGTCGACACCGTTGGCAACGCATGGCACCGGCACACACCCATGCCTTGTTGCGATGAAAGTGGCTGCTGGTGACCTCGATCTCGGAGTTGGCGCTCTGTGCAATCGAACCGCCCAACTTGTAGGCCATGTTGTCGACAAAGTGCGAGTCGCTCACCGTATGCTTGGGTCCGAGCACGTACAATGCGCCTCCGATACTGGCACCGTTCGACGTAAAGTTGCAGCTCGTAATCTCGGTCGAGAGAGCTGCAAAGACTGCGCCACCAGTGATCAGCACGTTGTTGTGCGAAAAGCTACAGCGGTCGAACGAGCCGATGGCCGACAGTACGGCGCCACCGGTGAAGAGGCCGACGTTGCGCTCGAAGCGCGTCGAGGTGGCGTTGAACAAGCCGAGCGAAAAGACCGAGCCTCCGAGGTTGGCCTTGTTGCCGTCGAACGCGCAATCGGTAACCTGCAGCACCGACTGCACATCAAAGATGCCGAACACACCTCCCATGCCGACGGGAAACAGCGAACCGAGCGGCCAATCGAGACGATCAACAAGGGTCTGCACGGCAAAGAGGTCCTGCAACTCGTCCAAGAGAAGGCTCTCGTGCGACGGCGAATGAGGCGCATCGACACGGTGGTGGTGTAGAGGCCGCACCGAGGCAGCGGTAAATTGAGCTCGCAGCTGAAAGAGTGGCAGCGGGTCGGGGTCACTCTCGAGCGACATGAAGAAGAGCGACAACGGGCGACGGAAGGCCGAGTTGATTCGCCTCGGCGGCGATGCGGTGACGGCGGCGATCGCGTCGTGGAAGTCGCGGCGCATTTGGTCGTTCTCGAGCACGAGCAGCTCGTGCACTTGGTTCCATTGCAAGACGCGCTCGCGGAGCCGATCGAGCGTCTCTTGGTCGATCGTGCTAAAGTAGCGACTCACCAAACCGAACGGCAGTGAGGCCGGGTGGCCGTGGTTGTTGCTAAAGTGCGAGTGCTCGACCAAGATGCGCACCGGATAGCTGGCCCACAAGCAGCCGCCGTTGACTGCGACGTTGTTGGTGCAGTTCCAGTTGTGCGCATGGAGACGTTGCCGAAAGTCGGTGGTCGGCGTGTAGAGGTAGACGCAGCCGCCGAGACCATTGAGGGCCGTGTTCGAGTCGCACTCGAGGTCGGAAAGCTCGTTGCGCACGGCACGCAGCGTCATGGCCGCACCGAGCAACGCCGTGTTGTTGGCGAAGCGCGTGTTTCGAATCGTGGTCCTCTGCGACAACAACCTGTCGGCGAGCAACGGCGGCGCGACGAACAAGCCGCCACCCTTACCTGCGCTGTTGTGCATAAAGACCGAATTGACGAGCAGCACCACGCCGCGTACGAAGGCGCCGCCACCACGCGTCGCATCCTGAAAGGCGTTCGCCACGAGAGGCGGACCGGCAGTGTTGTTGAGGAACGTGACGTTGTCGAGCTTGACGAATTGTGCCTCGAGATACACGGCACCGCCACCGATCGAGCTGCTGTAGTTGTCGATGAAGCGACTCGATTCGATCTCGATCGTTCCCGAGGCATGCTCGGTGCGAATGGCGCCGCCGCCCATGATGGCGATGTTGCGATAAAAGTCGCAGCGCGCAATCTTGAGCGACAGCTTGGGAGCCGCCACGCCGTCATGCGTGAACTTGAGTGCCGGCGACGAGTCGCGAAACGCGCTGTCGCGCACCGTGGCGACCACCTGCTCCTCGAGCATCGGAACGACGATCTTGACGGGGCTGTGATCGAACTCGCTCGCATCGATCTGCAACATTGACAACGAACCATTGATGGCGAAGCCGCTGTTGCGCAAGAACAAACACTCGCTCACGCGCACTTGATGGCGCACGTTGTGGTAGGTCGTGATGGCGAGGCCGTTGTCGGAGAACTCGCACTGCGCCGCACTCACGCTGCCGCTCGAGCCGCTGAGCGTCACGGCCGCCTTGTGCGAGCGGAAGATGCAATTCGTCATGTCGACCTGCACCTCGGCGAGCACCGCTCGCGTGTTCTGAATGAAGGCCGAGTTGTGAATCGAGAGACTCGACTCGCGCGTCGGATCGGCGCTGTCGTACGTCGACGCGACCGTGATCGTGGCACCGGGCTCAACGACGCCCAAGAACACGCGATTGTCGCTGAATTCGCACGCATCAATCAAGGTGCTCAGATCAGAATACAATGCCACGCCGGCTCGGGCCATGTTGTGCCGGAAGGAGCTCGCACGAATCACTACCGCCGGCGACGGCAAGCCACTCGGCGTACTGAACCCGCTGCCGCTCAAGAGTGCCGCGATGGCACCGGCGGCTTTGTCGTTCGAGTGGTTCCTGGAGGATTGAAGAGTGTCGAATCGACAATGGCTAATAAATAGAAGAGGCAGTGCGGAGGGTTCGAGAGATTGCAAAGAGAGCGAGGGCGCAGGTCGGATCGATGCATCATCGGTCGATGGGTATTGATGCATCGAGGAGGCTGCGACCGAGACCACGACGGCTGCCGCAGCATCGGTCGGACCGCTTGAGCACGAGGATACGCGCACACCGACCATGGCGATGCTCGTGTTGAGCGCCGCAACGATGGCACCGAAGCCACTGGCGCCACACGAGAGCACGACCTGCATCGACAGATCGCAACGTCGAGCATCGTCGGGAGCCGCGGTGTCGTTCCAGGTCGAGACCACGTGCGCCATGGTCGAGCTCGTGTTGTCGCAACGACCCGACACGAGCGCCAGCGAGAGCGGTATCGACACGGTGCTGACGAGAGTAAAGTCCGACAGCAGCACGATGACGTCGTTGGCGTGCGCCACGGCCACGGCGGCATCGAGCGAAGCGCACGCACACGAAGGGCTCGCACCGCACACGCTCTCTGGTGCTGTCGAGTTGTCGCACGGGGGCATCATGGCGCCGGACGCAGCTTGTGACGCGTAGATCTGCGTCGCCGTGGTTGCTCGCAGTGTCAGGAGCGTCATCGAAGCCACTACGACGAGGACCATCGTTAGGACGGTGTAGGAGCGAGACAGCAGGCCGCCATGGGATGGTAGTGTGTGTGGTATCAGTGCCCGCATGGTTGCCAACTCGTATTGTGTGTCTGAGACAGAGATTGGGCTTGGTGGACGTGGTGGAGATGATGATATGGTTTGGTAGACGATGATGGAGATGATGTGGTTTGGTGGATGTGGTGGAGATGATGATATGGTTTGGTAGATGTGGTGGAGATGATGTGGTTTGGTGGATGTGGTGGAGATGATGATATGGTTTGGTAGATGTGGTGGAGATGATGTGGTTTGGTGGATGTGGTGG
>Ga0209930_1004750_pt1 | contig 11744 bp, 9 predicted proteins | sample ThiBiot_500_biof_2_FD_183948 | JGI IMG/M metagenome (GOLD analysis project Ga0209930, IMG submission 183948) | Wastewater bioreactor microbial communities from Cape Town, South Africa - Thiocy_cont_500_biof (SPAdes) | ecosystem: Engineered > Bioreactor > Thiocyanate-remediating >... | reverse complement strand
AAAGAAAGCAAAAAGATCTGATAAAAAAGTTGTAACAACCATGATTTTGTCGTTCAAAAAGAATATTTTGATAATTAATAGAGAAACTGCTGACAGTATTTGTTAAGTGTCTTCTAGTAACAACTTCACTTACTCTATTCAATAACGAGCGAACTATGTTCAAATGATCGAGTGAGTTGTAATAGCATCGACATCAATTTATCTCATTACTTTTGCATCGCACATTAGATGACGTAGAAATACAAAAACAAAATAAAAAATTTAATTGTCAAAAGGTATCCAATCGAAATGTTTGACGACTCTTGTCATTGTATTTAGTCCAATTTTGATGTTATCTTCTCCTGGAGGTCGATTAGCATGATGAGTTGAATGATCAACATTATACCAAAAGACACTATTTCCTGTGATTGGACGAAAACGAAGTCCATATTTCGATGCTTTTTTTGTCACAAACTAAGATATCACAGAATTCAATTCAGTTATGTGCCATATCTATTACAGACGTTGGCTACCATGAAACGCCATGTATTCCTATTCAGTACTGCGTGAAGAAAATTTACTTTCATATGTCCTTGTCTTTCTATCCATAGATTCATGCTTGTAAGGTACTTTATGCGTTGTCTACCTCTATCCCGCTTCCCTTGCATTTTTCCGCTCAGGACTTGTTGTTCAATACGAGGAATTTTAATTGTCTATATCTGATGATGTTTATTAGACATCTTTTCCATTTAAATCTATTCATTATTGACTCGTTGCTTTCTTTAGCAGTCCAAGGTACTGCTAATTGTCTAAGATTCTGAACCATATAGAAGAATTGACCATACATAACATTTGAGAACTCGTGTTTTCGTGCTAATTGATATGACTTTGTTTTTTAGAATAGAACTCATTTTCTGAAATGCTTGTTTTGAGAGGGCAATTCTCTTTTTAATTTCTTCATCACATCGCCCATCCGATGTTATGGTAAAACCTAGATAGTTAAAGCGAGTGACTTGTTTAATAGATAGACCCATGTTCGTACTTTCTCGTGTGACTACATTTATCATTCTTTGAAGGTCTTCTTGGTTGCTTGCAATCAGTACAGTGTCATCGGCGTATCTGATGTTGTTACAGTTGTAACCTCCCACTTTCACTCCCTCAAAATCTTCAATATTCCTGAGTATCATTTCGCTGTATATATTGAAGAGATTTGGGGATAGAACGCACCCTTGTCTGACTTCTCTTTTAATGTTTATATATTCGCTGTTTACTTTAATCGTGGCCTTTTGATCCCAGTAGAGGCTTCGTATTAATCAGAGATCTTTACCATCGATATCAAGATTTTCTAATATTTCAAATAGATTTGCATGTTTGACTCTATCAAAGGCTTTTGTATAATCCAGAAAACATAAGTATATGTCGTGTTTTACTTCTATAGTTCGTTCGATTAGCATTTCGAGTACCTTTGTCTGGCATGAAACCATACTGTTCTTTTGCTATTTCAGGTCTGATTTTGTTCTTCATTCTCATCATAAGAATCTTGAGCAGAATCTTTGTTCTATGAAGCTCGCATTCAGTTGCGCCAGGCTTTTTTGGGAGAGCTATAAATATTGATTTGGATAGATCTTCCGGAATTACTCCTGTGTCATATATTTTATTTATTAATTTCGTGAGTAAATCTACACCTAATTCTTCGAGACTCTGAAACATTTCAGAAGTGATTCCATCGGGACCTAGTGCTTTGTTGCTTTTCATTGTTTTTATGGCGTTTTTCACCTCGCCCTTCATAATTGGGGGACCATCTATGTTCTTTTTTATGGTAGGCTTTGCAGGTCTGTTATCATCGAAACCATCTATTCAATATATCTTGTTTTTCCATGAGGATACTTCCATTTTTGGCTTTGGCACAACTTGAGCTGCTGCATCTCGATTTGCCTGTTATTTCGTTGATTTTTTGGTGAGCGAGTCTGGTATTTATATTCAATTTGTTCTCGATTTCTAGACATTGTTGATTTAACCATTTCTCTTTAGCTTCAGCACATTCCCTTCTGATTATTTTATTTATAGATTTGTATTCAAAGGGATCAGATATTTTGATTCTTCTCTGTTCCATTAGCTGTAGGATATGGTCAGTCATCCATTTGTTTTTCTTAATAGTATATCAAAACGATTTTGTACTTTTATTCGAAAGTCCTCCTGTAGACGAGTGTTCGTTTTCAAGAGATGACTTTGCATTTTTGGCGTCACCGTTGTTTTTCTTAGTTTTTTCATTACAGAATTACTGATGAATATTTGGATCAAAACGAACATTGATAAATTCGGTGTCACCACCTTTTGAACAATTTGTTCGAAGATAAGTAAAAAATCAACAATTGATTATCATTTCATTCATTTGCAATTTACTTGCTGATTGTGAACGTATTTAACAAGTTGAAATGGTTCTAATTGTTCAACATATGATGTTTCATAATCACTGAAACCTTCAGATCCATCTTCATCAATATTGATCATCGAACGTTTTAATAATGGTTCTCTAAAACAGTCTCTCTTCGACTTTGACTTATCTCAATTGACTTTGTTTTTACCCAATTTCAATTAACAAATTTTCAACGTAAATAATCAAAGGATTTCGATTGACAATTCTCATTCGATACGAATACGAAGGACAAATTTCTTCATTTCGAGAAGAATAAACTTTTCTTTTTTGACTATCGTCGATTATTTTCTTATTTAACATTTCAATTCGTTTCTCTCCAAGATAATTTTGACAAATAGTCAAATACTTGATCGACAATTTAAATGTATTTTCAACTAATCCAATCATAAATGGCCCATTCAACATACAATTCACTTTATCTTACGTACCTTTCGACAACATTCTTCGATTTTTAAGTTCCGATTGGAATTTTACCAATTGATTGACAGCAAAGTAAAGATTATTCTTGAAATATAGAATAATCATGTAAGCCATCTGATGAGATCCGTGAAAATCGGACGAAACCGGTCATGACAGTACTTTCTCAAGATGTTTTACTCTTTTCCAAAATATATTCGAAAACCAAAGTAAACCAGCCGTCCAACGACACGTAAGTATCTTTATTGGGAAACGAATCAAGCCCACCTCCTCGTGGTGTTTCCTGGGTAATGCTAACGGACCTCTGTAACACACACACACACGAAAACCTTTTCATAGTATACTTCTGATATACGACCAGAATGACCTCCTGCATTCACAACTTCAAAAATACAAGGCAAAGTTGTATTTCATCATAATAGAAACACAAGAATTGTAAGTTGTACCGCATATGCAGGAAAAGGGAGCGGAAGCTGAAAAACATGTGACTTACTGAATTCATTATGAAACCAAAAACGCAGAAAAAAATCAAACGGTTATTGGAAGATATAGGTTTGATTCCTATCCTATTTCATATGAGTCTTATTTCTTAGTCTTTCGTACTAAGTTATGCATATCAAGTGGAGAAGTTTTATTTAATTCATATTATATATACACATATGTGGACACGTAAAATGATTATAGATGATTCATTCGAATTTTCACATTAAACTCACCCTAAACACCCTCAACATCCTCAACAATTTCTCTGTTTGTTTTCAAATAATAGAAGTTGCCACGCCCACAAGTAGTCAAAACAAAAAAAAACTTATTTTTCTGTTTGCGTCATTCGGTAACGTCATTTCGTAAAATGGCTTTAAAAAAGTAAAGTTTTATATTGTGTGTCACTAAAATATTTTTTTAGATTACAATATATGTACCGTGTAGTTTTTATTTTAAATTAGAATTGAGTTCCTTGGAGTTCTGAGATTCACTACTTTCCCCTTAATTTATATAAGAGGCGCATAACAATCATAACGAGTTAATAATATTGACGATTTGTTTTTAGATATTTTTCTCCTTCGACGGTTCCGATGGCATCCGAAAACGGAAAACATGTCATGTTATCTTATAATCATAAAAGCAAAAACATTGTACATCAGGTCAAAGAACAATTAGAACAAAATGGTATTTCAGTTTGGTTTGATGAACGAGATATGGAAGATAATATGTTTGAAAGGTATGCACTTTAGAAAAATATTATTAACTTAAACAGTATTATATTGTTATTTTATACTAAAGTGGAGGCAAAAAGTTTAAGGCACTTTTGGTTTTTTAGTTTTCATGACCTACGATAATTTATTTTAGACATTTAAATAGTGATTTCGGTAGCTCTCAGTTAGTTCTACAATCCTATTATATTACAACGGCTATTGACCCAACAGTTCAGCTTTCAGAGTTGACGTTTTTTTCTCCCAGCGGAAAAAAGTTTAAGACAGTTTTGATAATAACCCCTATATTTCTATTTATTTTTATAAGAATCAAGTTTTCTTCACATAAAATGACCTCCTTTAGCTTTTAAACACTTTTTGATACGTTCTGGCATCGATTGTACTAATTTAACACATAATTCGGTATCAATCTGGTCCCATTCCTCTTGGATTCGTTCAATAAGAGTGGCTTTTAAATAAATCGGTCTTAAAGCTAATTTCTTGTCAATGATTGACCATAACATCTCTATCGGATTAAGATCCGGACTTTTTGGGGTCCAATTCAGTAAATTCAGTTTCATCTTTTCAATTTTTTCCTTGACAATTCTTGACGTGTGCCATGGCGCGAGATCTTGCTGAAAGATAATTTTGTTTTTCACCGGAATTTTAGCAATAGATTGCTTCAATTCTTTCTCTAGTACATCACAGTATAAGATTCCATTCATATTTTCGCTATAAATTCTTGAAATTGTCGTGCCAAAACCAGATATTCCCCCCCCCCCCCAAATTCCAACCTTTCCTCCATCACCCGTATTCATCTGTTGTAAACATTCTGGGAGTAATTTTTCTTTTTCTAATCGCCAGATTTTGCATTGGTTCTTTCTCTTTAAGACACAAAAGGTTGATTCATCTGAAAAAATCACGTTCTTCCAATCATCAGGTGTCCAGTGCATATGGTCCTGACACCAAGCCACTCGTTGTTGTCGATGTCGAGCACTTAACCATTGCTTTTTTACTTTAACCACATATTCATAGCTCAATTCCTTCAAGTAATTACGTACAGTGCGTTTTGTGACCGGTTTTGGTAACGAATTGTTGAGATCTGACGTAATTTTGGCCGCACTCAGCCGGGCATCACCTTTTACTAATCGTTTTAAGTGACGAACATCACGATCAGAAAGCTTCCTTGGGCGTCCTGACCGCTTCCGATCACCATGAACACCTAGTTCTTCAAATTTTTTAATCGCGTTTTGAACACAACACCTTGAAACCTTGAGTTGGTTCGCGATTTGCACCTGGTTCATACCGGCTTCGTGTAATGCAACTGCTTGAGCCCGAACACTCGCAGAAACTGGTTTTTTACCCATAGTTCAATGAAAGAGCACTAGAGCTAATTTGATTTATCTGAAATAAGTATTTAGAAGGTTCAATTCGGCTGTTTTCCGCAAAAAAAATAAGGTTTTCGAAAATTGCCTTAAACTTTTTTCCGCTGGGCAGAAATAATTTCCACGCTAATAGGTGAACTGTATTACCAATAATCGTTTTAACATGATACAATGATAAAAACTATTGAGAACTGCTGACATCAAGTTTTAAATTTCAAAACAAATCATTTCACTGTGAGAAAACCAGAAAACCAAAAGTGCCTTAAATTTTTTTCCCCCACTTTATATAGTATGGCTAAAGCAGTTGGAAATGCTTTCGTTGTCTGTTGTTTTATGACTCAAGATTACGAAAATTCTCGTAATTGCAAGCTTGAACTTGAACATGCACAACGACGTCAAAAACGTATTGTTTCATGTATGATGAGCAACAGAAAAGTATGGAAACCATCTTCAGATGGATGGTTAAATTTTATTACTGGTTCAATAATATCCATTGATTTCTCTGATGCAATTGATGAAAATATAAATACAAAAATTAATAAATTAATTGATCGAATCAATGAAAAATCATCAGATTTAGGATTACCATCAACTTCTCAATCAAGTAATTTCTTTGAACCAATTAAATATGAATATATACGAAATAATCGTATTCAACGTTTAATGAATGAAGAAAAAACTTTTTCTATTGAACAAAGTTATATTAATTTAGCAATAGTTGCAACTGAAGAACAACGAGAAAAAGAAAAAAAACTTCGTCGAAATGAACGTAATGATACTATTATAGGTACATTTGAAGAAATTTATGGTACAAAGAGTTCTTTAGATGTCAAAGATATTTTTCAAAAATGTAAAGATAAAACAAAAAAAAATTCTTGTACTTGGACGAGCTGGAATTGGTAAATCAACATTTTGTCAATATGTTACATATCGATGGGCAAAAGGTGAAATTTGGACTCAATATCAATTAGTTATTTTTATTCGTTTACGTTTTTTAACAAATGATCGTTATCCACCAGGTTATAAATATTCACCAATTGATCTAGTAGAACGAGAATATTATCCATGTGATACTATACCAGAAGAATATAAACAACATTTTAAGAAACAATGTGATAAAGGTGAAGTTTTATGGTTATTAGATGGTTATGATGAATTTGTTCAAAATATTCCAGAACAATTAACTGATGTATTTAATTATTTACGAAATAAACAACATCATATTATAACATCTCGTCCATATTCAATTGCTTTATCATATGATGTTAAAATAGAAATAGTAGGTTTTACAGATGATAATATTATCAAGTACATTGAACAATTCTTTGATCAAATTACAGATCAACAAATGAATGCTTTATCAGAAGGGCAAAAATTAATTGATTTTTTAAAACCTAATCCTAGTATTTGGGGTATTTCACATATTCCAGTTAATTTGGAATTAATTTGTAGTCTTTGGGCTGATATTGATACATCAACAGCAAATATATTGAATATGACAGGATTATATGATAATATTACAGAATGGTTATGTCGACGATATTTAAAAAAACAAAATATTGATAGTGTATATATGAAAAAAAAGACAGTTTATGAACGTTGTCATAAAGAACTAACATTCTTAGAAAATTTAGCTTTTTACGGAATGGAAGATAACTGTATCATTCTACGTCCAAATTTATTCGAAAAAGCAGAGACAGAAACAAAATATTCTTTCGAAGATCATCAACAAATACTTAATACGGGTATATTACATTCACTTAATGATAAACCAATTGGTTCTCGTATTCAATCGCAAAATGATTATTATTTTATTCATCTCAGTTTTCAAGAATATTTTACAGCAAGATATTTAGTTAATGCACTTAATAGTTCATTATGTCAAAAAGGAATCCAATTTATCAAAGAAAATAAATACAATCAACGATTCGCATTGGTATTTACTTTTGCATTTGGTCTTCTTAATGAAAAACAATATGAATTAACTCGAAATACTTTTTGGAATATTATTTCAGATGAACCACTCGACTTAGTTGGTTTTCGACATATTCAACTTATTACTTATTGCATTGATGAATCAAATGATAAATCAAATATTCCACAATTTGCCAATTTACTAGAAAATGTACGTCAATGGATGAAATATAGTATGTCTGTACCGGATACAGTTATATATAATCAACTGATTCATTTGTTACAAAGAAGCGTTTCATTACTACAGGAACAAATCATAATTGATCAAGTGAAGGAATTTCTTCAAAATTCAGATTCTGAAACTAAACAAAACACATGTTTCCTTATTCAAGAAGCGTCAACTTATCATTCTCAGTCGCAATTTATTTCGTCATTGATTACTCTGCTTGATGATGAAAATGAAGACATCAGATATCGTGCCTGTGAAGCTCTCGATGAGATAGGTAAAAAAACCGCTACGAACGAATTAATGAGTAAGTTAATAAATGCACTTGATGACAAACGGAATTATGCTAGATCTGATGCATGTGAAGTTCTCGGTACGATAGGTGAGAAAGCTGCTACGAACGAAGTGATCAGTAAGTTAGTAAATGCACTTAACGACAAGGATGAATATGTTAGATCTAATGCATGCTATGCTCTTAGTAAGATAGGTGAGAAGGCTAATACAAACGAAGTGATTAATAAGTTAATAAATGCACTTGACGACCAACGGGGTTATGTCAGATCTGGTGCATGCGAAGCTCTTGGTGACATAGGTGAGAAAGCTGGTACAAACGAAGTTATCAGCAAGTTAATGAATGCGCTTGACGATAAGGATGATACTGTTAAATCTAATGCATGCGAGGCTCTCGGTAAGATAGGTAAAAAGGCGATTACCGTTGAGATGATCGAAAAATTATTGGAAATAATAGATTCTGATGATGATTCGGTTAAAGATACTGCTCTTGAAGTGCTGGAAAAACCTTTTACTGTGTTTGAAGTACTAGTAAAATTGAATTCGGATATAGTTATGAAGTTTTTGTCGTGTCTAAATCGAAATCGTTCTTTCAAGTGGGAAACTGTTCCTTCTGATATATTGATTAAAGTTTTTCTACATACAAAAGATTCTGTTTGGCTGCCTGTGATTACCCTTGTTACGTTACTGCAGGAAAGTGGTGTAACTATTACAGAGAATGCTATTGTAGTACATGGAAGCAAAGAACCAGCACTAATACAAAGCAGTAATCAGGAACTGACTGATCAATTAGTTAAGGCCTTTTTCGAACAAGCAGTGAGTCTTGATTTACCTTGCATACGACGACTAAAAATTGAAACTCCTATTGCCCACAATGAAGTCGTTTCACCCATTTTACAAGTTGCAGAAACTTATGAGAAACCGAAGAAATCTTCATCCATGTGTATTATTCTCTAATTCTGCGTGATTTCGTTTTGGAATATACTAACGTTGAATTTTATTATATATTTTTATATGAGTGCCGTATTTTACAGTTTTTTGTCGTGTGCTAATCTTACTTATATATATTTTTTTATGAAATAGAATAAAAGGCTTCTTCACATAAGGACGAAATCAAGATGATATCTGTACTTACTGGGCACTTAATTTTTGTATTGATTCAAAAAATGAAAGAATAAAATTGATTCTAATGTTTGTTATGCTGATCGATCTTATAATGATATGAATATTGTTAATCATCAATATTTTATTGATAAAACAACAAAAAATAATCGTGATATTGCTTGAAGTAAATATGAATAAACAATGCCTGCAACTGAACTATAGGCAAAATAGGCATGAAGTCGACAACTATTTTCATATACAAATCTTGAAGAAAAAATTTTTATCGTTATTAATTTCAGCAAAAGTAAATTGAGCCAAGAACAAACAAATCGAAGAATTAAATATTGCACATTTATACCTTGAATTCAAAACGTTTTTCATTTTTCTTTTCAATACAAAATTCTCTCTTTCATTCATATTTAATCGTTTCATCTAACCGATCGAAATCACTTGTTTCATTTATTCTAGATAACATCTGCATAGACACAACAGTTTATTCTTTCAATCTAACATTGTTTCCAAGGACTTTCAAACTGATACAAACACATACGTCATCAAATATCATCATGTCGTGTATGCTATTCCGCCCACTTATCAACCATCATATATAAAAGCTTATTGTTTCTTATCATTAAATTCATCTTACAAAAATTTTCATCCAGTACACTAATAAAAACCAATACTTTCGCAATCACTTTATATTCATTCATATATATTCGATCCATCAAATCGATTTATCAAAGTTTTATACCATTCCAATAATCCTATTCATCTATACAGTACCAAATACTTTATAAAAACAATATTATTTATATCCGCATTCAACTACAAATTGTTGGTCTGCAATTACGGTAAAGCCAGTGATGAGATAAATCCGTGAAATTCAGTCGAAACGCGTCATGGTAGTACTTCCTCACCCTTACGTGTCAGTTCAAAAAAATATATAAAGGAATAAATTTACTATTTTCTTTCGTATTTTGAAAAACCTTATTGTCTTAAAAATAACATTCATGATGAGAAAATGAGTACATTATAGTATCTCTACACATTCTCATCAGTAGTAAGAGATACAGACTTGAAATTGGGAGTAGGTTATTTAGCACTACATATATGCACATATCTAACAAAGTTTCATACGATTAACTTTTGTTAAACGTGAGATCGATCAATTTTAAATTTTCCTCAGAACTTCTTGGGCATCCTTTATATGAACAAGAATTAGTTGCATTCGAATCAGCAATTTATCATAAAAACTCTTCCTATATCGAATCTTCCATGTAAAAGAATTGATGCATTATGCTAAAACCTATTTATATTATCAGATGAAACTCTTATTATTACATATTTATTTTTACAAAATCTTGTTTTCATGGTAAATTATTACGACAAGAATGTCGCCATCAATATTTGCATTCTACTGAAAACTATCGATGTTTATCCACAAATAATTGTGGATGTTCCAAATATTTCACTAAATTCTAAGCAATTGAATTATCTTTCACGCACATGTTTTTGATCTGCAACAACCATATAAATGCATTTTAATTTTTGTTATATTATCCTTTTTTTTCAGCTAAAAAATAATTTTATTAGTAAACTTTAGAAAAAAGTCAAGTTTATAATGATTTGTTTATATTGTATGGCTAGTTAGTTAAGGTAGAAATTTTGGTTTATGCAATTGTGGAAGTCCAAATGGCATTGATGTATCAGGACGCGATTTAGCAGATGCAACCGAATCGGCATGTGCACCGGTTGAATCTTCATGAGAACTCGATGCCTTTTCTCCAGTTGAGGTTCCAAGAAGAGGATTGTCTGAATCGACTTCTTTCAATTGAATAATAGAAAGACCATTTCCTGAATCAAGACATGAGACTACTTGCAATTTTCTCACAGCAATAAGTAATACTTCATCTTCTGTTGGAAATAATGAATGTTGTCGAATATCTTTACCAGATTTACAATCGATATTAAATAAAGTTCTTGCACCTGTTTTTCCAAGAAATTGTTCCGATTGAAGTACTTGTACTGATCTTGTGCATGATGAAAATGCCCACCAAACAAATGTTTTTCCTTGGGGATATTGAGCACTCAAATCCATTTTGACACCTCGATAAATAGTTTGAGAAACTGACGGTAATTTTTCAAGTGCAATAACAAATAATTTTAAATAAAGATCCCAAGGTTTTAATTTTTCTTGATCTTCACTTCGTAGAGTATTATTAAGAATAATATAAAATGATTTTTCTCTTGGTTGCCATTCCATTGAATAAAGTATGATTGCAGCAGACTCATCCGTTGTTAAACCTTCTTTTGGTTGACTACATTTCTCTTTTACTTGAACAACCATTTCCTGAACTTCGGGAACAATTGAAACAAGTGGTTTCACAGCATCTTCGAGCGAAACAACTGTCACAGTTTCGAACTTTTCAACTGGCTTCACCATTTTTTGTGATGGATAAATATTTTCAAGAACTCGTAGTGCAAAGTCCGGTAAAACGGCTTTGAAGACAGTTGTAGCCACATCGGTTAACCCATCCGTAACCTTATTCGTAACATTTGTAACAGTATTGAATGGATTCATTTTGAGAAGATTGTTCACTTGATAAATAACTAGTTTGTATATAATCTTAATCTATACTACGTATTTATGATTGAGATGAGAAAAAATAAATCGTAATTATCTATGCTTCATTATTATTCTTTCTCTTATTTATCTACAAAAGAAAAGAAGAAAAAAATATATAATGAAAAGAACAATTATTCTTTTTGTTTTTTTTCTATCTAAATATATCATATGATTT
>Ga0209930_1004742_pt1 | contig 11787 bp, 8 predicted proteins | sample ThiBiot_500_biof_2_FD_183948 | JGI IMG/M metagenome (GOLD analysis project Ga0209930, IMG submission 183948) | Wastewater bioreactor microbial communities from Cape Town, South Africa - Thiocy_cont_500_biof (SPAdes) | ecosystem: Engineered > Bioreactor > Thiocyanate-remediating >... | reverse complement strand
ATAGTTATTATTAATAAAATAATTATTTTCTAGAATATAATTAATAGCAATTATTTAAAAATAATTAAAGAAATAATTAATAAAAAATAATTAATTATAAAGGAATAATTAAAGAAATAAATAAATATTTAATAAATATTTAAAATTAAACATGAGGACCATAAGGAATAATATTATCAAAATTATAATTAAAAGAATTATTATTATATGACATATTATGCCCATTATATTTAATGATATGTTTTACCAGAATAACAATAATAACAATAATACAAACAATAAATAATAAAATAATAAAGAAAAAGAACCAATTCCAGAAATTACGTTTTGGAACAATATCTTTACATTCAAAATTAGCATTATCAGATTTAATACCAATTAAGCTAGGATGAAAAGTATAAGCATTAATGAAACCATTGGAGATGTTTTTATTAAAAATATCGGAAACAACATTAGAACGAGAAATTCCAGAATAATATTTAAAATAATCGACAAGATTATGATTTTGAAGAGTATAAATTAATTTATAAGCACCAGAGGGAAAACAAATATAAGCAAAAGACCCATGAGGAGAAAAAGTTTTATAAACAGGATAATTGAAAAGAGAATCAACATTAATATCATCAACACGATGATATCTAGAACAATCATCTAAATATTTACCAAGGAAAAACATATCAGTATCATAAGAAACAGCATGATTACATAAATCGAGAATAACAGAGTCATAATGAAGAGTATAAGAATTATTATATAAAATAATACCAGGAACTTTAAGTTTATAAATTTCTTTCCAAAGTAAATAATGATTATATAATTCATTAATGTGAAGATTAGTAGAGTTAAATTTATGTTTAGCTAACCATTCTTTAGTGGGAACGGAAGGTTGGACAAAAATACAAGAATCACCAAATATTTTAGTATAAGTAGAATTACGAATTTGATGAGAATCAGTTAAAATAAAAACTTTGAAGTTATTCATATTTATTATAATGCGAATGATTTAAAAAAATTTTTGTAAAAAAAATGGATGATGAGGAAATATATAATTATAATGAAAACAATTATGGTCAAGATGAAATAGAAGATATTTTCGAATCAGCAACAACAATAACAAAAAAGGTGTGTAAAGAATCAATAATACCAGAAAATGCGGTAAAGATACAATTACCATATTGTGTGTTATACACGAGACCAAAGCCACATGATGCAAAAAAATATCAACCAAAACATTATAATAATCAAGACATGGATGAATTAAAAATGATGCCAGCAAATTGTCCAACATGTAGAAAAGTAATATATGAAATAACAATAGAAAGGATAATAAAAAGTGGAGAATCATTATCAAAATATGTAAATGAAAAATATACAAGAATGTGTTGTAAAAGAACAATATATGAAGCACCAACAGTAGTAAAAATGTTAAAAGAAGCAGAAGATAATAATAATATTTTATCAGCATTAAATAGAAAGAAACCAGAAACAATGGAAAAAGAAGAATTACACACAATGATAAATAGATTAAATATAAATGTTCCAGAACCATCAAAAGTAAGATTACCAAATCAAAAAGGTTATACAGAACAACCAACAAAAACAATATTAGATTATTCACCAGCAACTCAACCTCAGGTAGGTCAACCTCAGGCAGGTCAATCTCAAATTAATAGACAAATTAATCAAAAAGATAATATGATATCATCATTTGAACAAAGGTATATAGAAAATCAAAAAAGTAAATTAGAGGAATCATTAAAAAGTAGAAGAAAATATGAAAATATATCAATAAATAATACAGGATTAGTAGGATATACTACTGAAAGATATAAAGAAAATAATGATAAACATGGAGAAGAATCAGATTTTAATGTAAGTATAGAAAAAAATGAAGATTTAGAGGATGTAATAAATAAACTAGCAGTAGAAATATATAATGATGATGAAATAATTGAGGATGATGATTATGATGTGATTATGGAAGATGAAGATGAAGATGAAGAATAAGATTTATTACAATATTATTATATTGAAATATTAATAAATTATTAATATTATTAAATAAAGATTATAAATATTAAATAAATAAATAAAAGATAATAAATAAGTTAATAATTTAATAAATTATTAGAAAAAATAAATACATTTTATATTTATGTTATATAAATTATATAGAAATAAATAAATACATATTATATTAAATTATATAAATTATATTGAAATTATATAAATAAATATATTTATAATAAAATTATGTAAATTTATAATAATAAATAAATATATTTTATATTAAAATTATAAATTATATATGAATAAATAAATATATTTTATATTAAAATTATATAAAATTATTATATTAATTATAAATTATAAATAAATAAATAAATATATTAAAATTAAAATTAAAAGTTATAATTAATAATATATTTAATAAAGTAAAAAATTATAATAAATAATATATTTAATAAAGTTAAAGTTATAATTAAAGTTATAATTAAAGTTATATATTTAAATTATAATTAAAAATATATATTTAAATTATAATTAAAGTTATTATTAAAGTTATTATTAATGTTATAATTAAAGTTATTATTAAAGTTATTATTAAAGTTATAATTAAAGTTATTATTAAAGTTATTATTAAAGTTATAATTAAAGTTATTATCAAAGTTATATTTAAAGTTATAATTAAAGTTATTAAAGTTATAAATTAAAGTTATAATTAAAGTTATAATTAAAGTTATAATTAAAGTTATAATTAAAGTTATAATTAAAGTTATAATTAAAGTTATAAATTAAAGTTATAATTAAAGTTATAAATTAAAGTTATAATTAAAGATATAATTATATAAAAAGTTATAAAAAATAGCCAGAATTATTTTAAAAATTAATATAAAATTAAAGAAATAGCTCTTATAAAATAAAATTTAATTAAAATGAAGATGATAAGATACTTGTGTTGTATAAAAATATCAACTGAAGATGATAACAATATGGAAATGTTGAGCGATAAAACATTAAATATTAACAACAATGAAGCAATTGATATTAAAAGTATTAATGGTGAAACATCAAATAATGTAGAACAGAATATTATTGGGAATAATGATGAAAAGGTAGAAATGATAACAATAGAAATAAATGAACCAATAAAAAATGTATTAATTGTAGGATGTGATAATGTGGGAAAAAGAACATTTAAAAATAAAGTAAAAATACCAGTAAATATAATAGATGAATCAAATAAATCAAAAGCAGATTTAGTAATAATAATGTATGATATAAGTGATATAAAATCATTTAATTCAGTAAATAAATATTTGGAAAAATATTCAAAAAACAAGAATGTGTATTTGATTGGAAATAAATCAGATAATGAACAAAATAGAATATTCACAATGGAAAATGGAATATTATTTGCAAACAAATATAATGTAAAATTTAAAGAAATATCAACAATAAATGATGATATAAATTTATTATTATCAAGTTTATTAAATATAAAAAGCACAAATAAATATTAAAGAAATATATAAGTATTGCTTATATATTAACAATATTATAAATAATTTATTAATAATTAAATATAAACATTTAATAAATCACAAGTATTTAATAAATTATAAGTATTTAATAACTTATAAGTATTTAATAAATTATAAGTATTTAATAAATTATAAGTATTTAATAAATTATAAGTATTTAATAAATTATAAATATTAAATAAATTATAAGTATTTAATAAATCACAAGTATTTAATAAATTATAAGTATTTAATAAATTATAAGTATTTAATAAATAACAAGTATTTAATAAATAACAAGTATTTAATAAATTATAAGTATTTAATAAATAACAAGTATTTAATAAATTATAAGTATTTAATAAATCACAAGTATTTAATAAATTATAAGTATTTAATAAATCACAAGTATTTAATAAATTATAAGTATTTAATAAATCACAAGTATTTAATAAATTATAAGTATTTAATAAATTATAAGTATTTAATAAATTATAAATATTTAATAAATTATAAATATTTAATAAATTATAAATAATTAATAAATTATAAGTATTTAATAAATTATAAATATTTAATAAAATATAAATATTAAATAAAATATTAGTATTTAATAAATCACAAGTATTTAATAAATTATAAATAATTAATAAATTATTAGTATTTAATAAATTATAAGTGTTTAATAAATTATAAGTATTAAATAATTTATTAGTATTTAATAAATAACAAGTATTTAATAAATTAAATTTTCTTCAAAAATTCTCGAAAACGATGTTTTCTTGAAATATTTAATAAATTATAAATATTTAATAAATTATAAATATTTAATAAATTATAAATATTTAATAAATTATAAATATTTAATAAATTATAAGCTTAATATATTTTATTAATAAATATAAGCCCGATGAATTTATATTTATACGCTGAAATGTTATGCGTTTATCAATTTAACTTGATTATTATTATAAATAATATTTATTATTTATAATAATAATTCTTTTAAATTCCAATAAATCGCTTACAGCCGACGATGTCCCTCAAAAGGGACATCTATGGAAGATTTAAGGAAGTTGCTGCGCAACTTCTTAAAGGTATAACCCGGCTTTAGCCTTATTGCTGATTTAATACAATTTCATCGATTAATATATATTAAATAAATTAAATAATTTCAAAATAAATAATTAATAGTTATCAAAAAACAATAAATATTTATCAATACAAACATATTTACCGAGAATATGTTGCGTAGATTTAAATATTAATTCTTAATATTTAATAAAAACATTTAATGTATTTAAAAATATTTATTGTCTATTTCTTTCATAAATTATGATATTTCATATAATATATAAGATAATAAAATAATAAAATAATTATAATGTATTAATATTTAAATATTATAAAGAATAAAATAAAAAAATAAAAATATAAAAATGTCATTAGCGAATGTAATAACTGAAACAATAATTGGAGAAGAAAGTAAAATTGATTTAAAAACATCATTATCAGATACACCATTAAATGAATTAATAGAATCATTTAATTTATTATCATCAAACAAATCATGGAATTTAATATTAGCAGAAAATTATTATAATGAATTATATGCAAGAGCATTAACAGCAACATTTTTAGTAAATATACAATATGATAGTGTAGATGAATGGATAAATAACCCAAAACCACATGGCCAAGTAGGATTTAGAGATAATTATGTATTAATAGATAATAATGGTGTTCCAATGTCATTAAATTATAAAGAAACAAATGTATTTATGATTACAACAAATTCATTTTTACCAGAATATGATGCTGTGGAAACATTTTTAAAAGATGAACCAGCAATAATAGTATCGATAACTGATGAAATAAAAATAAGTAAATTGACTGACATTAAAAATTCGATAAATAATTTAGATTCAGGATTGGAAGTAGTAAATGTAGAAGAATCAGATGATAGAATGTTAATAAAATTAGAAATGATTTATGATGGTGATTTTTTAATAATAAAACAAATGTTTGATAATTTAAGTAAATATATTAGTAATCAATATAATAATAATGTAGAAGATGAAGAAGAAGAAAGTGGATAAATATATAATTAATAATTATATAATATATCTTTGATAATAAATATTTAATAATAATAAATATTTAATAATAAATATTTAATAATAATAATAAATATTTAATAATAATAATAGATATTTAATAAAAATAAATATTTAATATTAATAAGATATTTAATAATAATAGATATTTAATAAAAATAGATATTTAATAATAATAATAGATATTTAATAATAATAGATATTTAATAATAATAATAATAATTATAAAAGTTAATTTTATTTAATTTCTGTATAAATAATATAAGAAGTTTATAAGTTTATATAAAATAAATAATTATAAGTTTATATAAAATAAATAAATAAATAATTATAAGTTTATTTAAAAATAATTATAAGCTTATATAAAATAAATAATTATAAGTTTATATAAAAATTATAAAGTAAAAATATATAATTAATAATTATATAATTAAGATGTAGTAATAGATGTAGTAGAAGAAGGAACATTAGTCATTTCAATAAGTTCACCAGATTGTTGAATAGGTTGTGAATTTTTAAAAATACCTGCATTATTTTGAGCAAGAAAATTAGCAGTTCCAGGAGAAATAAGTTCAGCACAAGCAATAGCTAATTCAGGAGATTTAGAAAAATCAGCCTTAGCACACATTTCATTTTTGCTTTTTTGAATTTGAATAGTTCCAACAATTTCATCTTTTTTAAGTTTATAAGCTAAAAAAGATAAAGCAATAACAATAACAATAATAGCAAGAATCATAAAAATAATAACCAAAGCAGAACCATTAGCAGTATATGCTGTTTGGTCAGAAGTAGCTTCTTGAGAAGAATATGAACGAGCAGTATTTTCCATATTACAATCAGCAACAGCAGAACCATCTTGACCAATATAAATACCACCAACTTCAGAACTATCACTAACAAAAACATTAATATTAGAAATATTATTTTCAGCACTAGCTTCACAAACGGAATCAATAATTTGAGTAGTTGAATTAGATAAAGTTTGTGTAGTAAAATTTGTAGTAGTATTAAAACTAAAACCAGGCCAAGTAAGAAAAGACCTTCCATTATCGACAGCTTGTGCATTCTGAATAGCTTCTAATTGTTGTGTAGAAATAGCATCTAATTGATTTTTCATAGTGCATAAAGATTCAGCAGTGCATTTTTGCGTAATTTCAATACCTTCAACATAAGAACCATTGGTAAAAATAAAATTAATATTTTCAGTATCGTTATCACAATTAGCAAAACACATGGTATTACTTTGTTGAAGAATATCATTAACACTAGTTTGTATAGTAGTATTAATAGCAGTATTAACCGAACTTCCCATATTTTAAATATATTATTTTTTTATCTAAAATGTATAAACATGAATTTGAAACATATTTAACCGATGAGAAAATAACAAACATGGAATATTTAGAAGAATATGAACAAGCTTCAGGAAATATGGATTTGTTATTTGGAGTGGCGACAAAAGATATAAATTTACGAACAAAAATATATAGAGCAGTATATTTATTGAAAGATGAATACTATTTAGTGGTATTTACAACAAAAATGGGAATAGTTGTAAAATGTAGAAATAAAACAGAAATATTAGAAAATAAATTTAATGAATTAATAAAACAAGAAAATAAAATATTTATACCATATAATACAATATCATTAATAGAAGATAAAGTAGAAGCAATGAATAAATACTTATACATGTTTATAGAATCAGAAGATTTAGATAATTCAGTAATATCAATGAAAAATAACGAAACAGTGGTATTATTTATGATAAATAACGAAAATAAAGATATAGACGAAGAAAAATATCAACAAATGTGGGGTCAATTTATGAATATAGGTGGTGTAGAAAGAGAATTAAAAGTATCAATAATACAATTTGTTAGAATAATAAATAAAATAAAATGGAAATATAGAAAAAAATATAAAGTAGAAGGAGATTATATAATTATAAATTTTTGGACACATACATTACAAGAATATAATGAAATTAAAGAAAAATGTCAAGAATATAAGGATGATAAAAATGATGATTATAAAATAATAGAATTAAAGGACGAAATAGTAGATTATTTAGCAGGATTTGGAGTATTAAAATTATATGATTCAAAATGTGAATATATTTATCCATTAGAGGGAACAAATAAAGTTATAATTGATAATTCATCAATTAATGAATTTATAATAAAAGAAAAATTAGATAAAATAAATATAAATGAAGAAGGAATAGAAATATATACACAATTAGAATATAAAAATATGAATAATTTACAAAAATATGGATTATATTATATAAATAATGTAGGATATAGTTTTTTAGATTTAGTTCAACATATTTATAATGGAAATAGAAAAAATCCATATACAAGAGAAGATATAGATAAAGAAACAGTTTTAAATATAATATCAGAATATTTTAAATATAGCGGAAATAGTTATTTATATGGATATCCAACAACAAATGAAATACCAGATTATACATTAACACAAGATTTTTTAATAAGATTTAATTTAAATTATTATAACAAAACAAATACGATATGGACAATACCAATAACATGTAATATAGATAAAAAGGAATTAGCAATAACAACATTTAGTAGTAAATGGACATCAGGAGATTTATTCAGGGCAAATTTTTGTCATCCTATGGAAATAATGTTAGTTTTTAAAGATACAGTTTATGGATTTTTTAAAAAATGTAGTGTTATTTGGCCAGTAAATGAAGATGAACAAGATAAAAGGTTATGTAGAGAAATAATAACTTTATCAAAATTATAATAATATATTAATAATATATTATAGATATTACATTATAAATAATTTATCAAAATAATAATATATTATATATATATTATAGATATTACATTATAAATAATAATTTTATCAAAATAATAATTAATAATATATTAATAATATATTATAGATATTACATTATAAATAATAATTTTATCAAAATAATAATTAATAATATATTATAAATATTATTTATAAATAATAACATTATAAATCAGCGCAGCTGATTCTCGACAAACTTAGTTTGTCTTGAAATAATAATTTTATCAAAATAATAATTAATAATATATTATAAATATTATTTATAAATAATAATATTATAAAAATAATTTTATCAAAATAATAAAATTATAAAAATAATAATTTTATCAAAATAATAATTAATAATATATTATAGATATTAAATTATAATATAAATAATATTTCAATATAATAACTTTGATTAATTATAAAATAATAATATATTTTAATATTATAAATAACTTATTATTAAAATTTATAAATAAATTATTAAAAATTATTTGATTAAAATATTGTGATATATTTAAAATTAATTTCAATTTAATATAATAATATATTAAATAATAAAATTATATACATAATATACAATATATAATTATAATATTTCATTTTATTATAATATAAATTGATGACAAAAAATTAATTTTTTTGAAAAAATATGTCTGTTATTAGTTCTAATACAAAACTTTATCAAATCTACTTTAACAAAAAAGTATCTGAATATATTAAAAATAACATTGATGGTGATGTTGGCGAATATATTTCAGAGCTTAAAGAGAAAGAAAATTTGTTAAATATAATTAATAAAGATATTTTATATTTATGTGATTTAATGAGACGATTTAATGGAAAATTATATGGTGGTATTGTTAGAAATTTTTTCTTAAGAGAAGAAGATACTAATGATATTGATATTTGGTTTACTGATAATGATAAAATGTATAAATTTATGAAAGAGCTTGAACATTGTTGGGAAGGTTATTTTGTTGAAAGTAAATTAGATTCAGAAAAATGTCCATTTGACAAAAAGACATATATTATCACAAGCCCATTAACAGGGTTAAAATATAGTCTAGATTTGATTTTAAGTGATAATTTTCCTGTTGATGATTTTGATGTTAATTATTTAATGTTTGACGGCAAAAAATTTGAAATGGGTAAAAGTTATGGTAAATATGTATGTTTGAGTATACAGTTAGTTTTAGAAAATATTTCAAAAAAGGAAATGGTTCAACTCCCAACATTTAAAAATACTCAATTGGATAAAATTAGAGAAAGTAAATTAAAGGAAACTGGGTGGTTTTTAAAAAATAATGACATTGGAATTCAAAATTTAGGATTCTTTACTTTTGATAGGGTTTATAATTCTGTTATAAATAAAACAAATGTTTAATTTAATATAATTGATAAGTATATAAGCATTGCTTATATAAAATTTTAATATTTATATTAAAAATATTAATAAATCGAAATTTTAAATAAATTGAAATTATTTAATAAATTGAAATAATTTTAAATAAATTGTAAAATATTTTTTTTTAATTAATTAATAAATAGTTAAATTATTAATTTTAATAAATATATATTACTAATATAATTAATAATTATATTAGTATTATAATTAATAAATAATTAAATTATTATTATAATTAATATATTATTATTATAATTAATATAATATTTTTAATGTCTTTTTTTTAATAGAATATTAAAAAGTGTCAATGTTAAATATATATTTTATTATTATAAATTAAAAAAAGAACATAATAATTTATCATAAATTAATTAATTATTAATCATATCATATTTTAATAAATTTATAGAGCGATAAGATTTATTACATTTTATAATAAATAAGTAATTATAAACTATTTTCTTAAAAATTTCTTTGTGAACAGTTTTATCAATATATAATATTTAAATAATATTTAAATAAAATAAAATAAATAATATTTAATGATTATATAATATTTAAATAATGTTTAAATAAATAATATTTAAATAAATATTAATATTATATATTAAAAAAAATATATATTATAATACTATTTTAAATAAAGTATAAATATATAATTAAATAAAAAATAAATATAATAATAAAATGTAAATATAATTTATATATTTAAAATAAAGTTTCAAAAAAAAATTTTAATATTCTAATAGAATATTAATTAATGAGATTTAACTTTAAAAGGTTCAAGACAAATATATTCATTATTGGGAATTAATTTTTGTAATTGTTCAATTTGAGTTTTAAATTCATAAACTTGATCGGTTGTCATTTGAGGAATAATATCATTAATAGCAGTATGAATTAAATTAGGATATAAGAAATTACTATAAAAATTATAATCATATGGAATATCTTCAATATAAACTTTATCAGGACTACCAACAGCATAAACACATGAAGGACGATTAGTAATATGCATACAACCTTGCATTTGATAATAATGAGAAGTAGTAATATGTCCAAATTTATCAATAAATCCACTATTTCCAAACATTTTATCAATACAAGGAATACGAGAATTATTAAATCTACTTCTAGGTTTTTCACCTAATAATTTTTCATACATGTTTAAAGTAAATTTAATTTCCATATTAGCTAATTGTCCTTTATGTGAAATTAATCCATCAGGAGAACCAGCATTACAAAAATGAAAAGGATGTAAAGGATTACGATCTGGAGAACCATATTTATCTAAACAAGGTAAAGAAATCCACCTGTTTGAAATACATAAAGAAGGTTCAGTAATTTCCATACCATCAAATTTAGATTTAACATAATCACGAACACGGTCTTCATTTTCAATACCTAACAACATTGCAGTGTTTGGAACTAATTTAGGAGTTAAACCTAATAATTCATTAACACCATCTTGAATAGAACTTTTAGGATAAGGAGAATTACCAATTAATTTTTCGTAATTAGAAGCAGTAATACGAAATTTACGATAATAAAACCATTCATCACTTTTTTGAGGACATAACAATTCAAGAAAATTACCAGCGTGACGAAATTCCCAGATTTTAGATAATTCGAGTAGATTATTAGGTGGAATGAATTTGGACATTTTTAAATATTTAAATGAATTAAATAATTTCAGTTATATAAATGTCATATAACATATCATTAACAGTATTTACTTATAAAAACAATGACAAACAGAATTCATTAAACACAAGATATATAAAAAATGACCTAGTATTATTATTACATTATTCATTATATATAATAAAATGTGAAAGACAAAAAATAAATGTATTAACAGATATAAAACCAAATAAAGAAGTATTAGAACAATTAATGAGAGAATTTTCAGTAAAAG
>Ga0209930_1004736_pt1 | contig 11800 bp, 9 predicted proteins | sample ThiBiot_500_biof_2_FD_183948 | JGI IMG/M metagenome (GOLD analysis project Ga0209930, IMG submission 183948) | Wastewater bioreactor microbial communities from Cape Town, South Africa - Thiocy_cont_500_biof (SPAdes) | ecosystem: Engineered > Bioreactor > Thiocyanate-remediating >... | reverse complement strand
CGCCGGGAGTTTAGCGTCTGGAAGTGGCGCGGTCATGCGGCGGCAGCCAAGAGCCCGCGCGGGTGCGGGCAGCGGCCGGACCGTTCTGGAGGAAAGCCCCCTTTGGTGAAAGGAGGCACGCCGAAGGCGGGGGGAATCGGAAGGCAGGGGCGCGACCCATCGGTCCGCCATGGCGGACCGATGGGTACCCGGGGCATTGCCCCGGGTGCGCGGGCAGTTCGTCAGAACTGCCCGCCGAAGGTGAACTGCAGGCGCTCGATCTCGTCGCCTTCCTTCTTCTTGAGCGGGAAGGCGTAGCTGATCGAGATCGGGCCGACCGGGGCGCGCCACAGCAGGGCGACACCGGCCGAGGCGCGCAGTTCGCCCGCATCGAAGTTGTCGGTTCCGTTGTAGACGTTGCCGAAGTCGAGGAACGCCGACACGCGCGCCGAGGGGCTGTCGAACAGCTTCGGGAAGTACGCCTCGACCGAGCCGACCGTCTTCAGCGAGCCGCCCAGCGGCTGGCCGCGATAGTAGCCGCCGATGATCTCCGAGCGCGGGCCCAGGGTGTTGTCGCGGAAGCCACGCACCGAGTTGGTGCCGCCGGCGTAGAAGTTCTCGAAGAACGGCAGCCCCGACGCCTTCACCTGGCGGTGCTTGGCGGTGGGGTTGGTGGCGCAGTCCACCACTTCGGTGGTGGCCGGCGTGCCCGGCACTGCGGGGGTGTCGCCATCGGCCGGGGTGCCGGGGACCGCAGGCGTCTCGAACCAGCAGATATCACGCACCTTGTCGTTGCCGTACGAGTCGCCGTAGCCGAACTCGACGCGGGTGTTGATCACCAGCGACGGCATGATCGGCCAGTATTTGGAGATCTGGTAGCTGATCTTGTAATACTCGGCGGTGGACCCGGGCAGGGTGGCTTCCAGGCCCAGGCGCTGGTAGGTGCCGCGGGTCGGCATGAAATACTCGTTGCGGGTGTCGCGCGCCCAGCCCAGCTCGGTACGCCAGGAGTGGAACGTGCGCGTGCCCATCGCATCGATGTAGTCGATGATCGACTGCGGGGTGTAGGACGGGTACGTGGTGATCTGGTTGCTGTCGATGCCGAACATCAGCGAGAAGCTGTCGTTCTCGGTGATCGGCACGCCGAAGATCATCTGCGCCGAGCCGTTGGTGCTGTTGTACTGGGCGGTGTTGAAGTCCGAGTAGTCCAGCTCGCGCCAGGACAGGTTGTAGCCCAGCGAGACGCCGTCGTCGGTGAAGTACGGGTTCATGTAGGAGAAGCCGTAGCGCTGCAGGTAGCTGCTGCGCGAGGCCTCGACCGACACGCGGTTGCCGCCGCCCAGGAAGTTGTTCTGCGACAGCTGCACCGAGGTGGTCATGCCGTAGGACTGCGAATAGCCCAGGCCGAACACGAAGCTGCCGGAGGTGGTCTCCTTGACGTTGTAGACCACGTCGACCTGGTCGTTGCTGCCGGTGACCGGCGAGGTCTCGACGTCGACCGATTCGAAATAGCCCAGGCGCTGCAGGCGGATCTTGGAGCGGTCGATGGCGGCCTGCGAATACCAGGCGTTCTCGAACTGGCGCATCTCGCGGCGCAGCACCTCGTCGGCGGTGCGGGTATTGCCCTTGAACACGACGCGGCGTACCGACACGCGCGGCCCCGGCACCACCTGCATGTTGACCGCCACCGTGCGTTCGGCGCGGTTGCTGGTCGGGATCGGGTTGACCTTGGCGAAGGCGTAGCCGACGTTGGACAGGGTATTGGTGATCGCGTTGGCGCTGAACTCCAGCAGGCCGCGCGAGAACGTGTCGCCGGCCTTCTGGAACACCATGCGCTCGACATCTTCCTGCGGCAGGATGGTGTCGCCGGTGACCTTGATCTCGGAAATCTTGTACTGCTCGCCCTCGGTCACCCCGGCGGTGATGAACATGTCGCGCTTGTCGGGGCTGATCGAGACCTGGGTGGAATCGACGCTGAAATCGACGTAGCCGCGGTCCAGGTACCAGGAGTTGAGCTTCTCCAGGTCGCCGGACAGCTTTTCCTTGGAGTACTGGTCGTCGCGGCGGTACCACGAAGCCCAGTTGTGCTCCTTGGATTCCCAGGTATCGAGGATGTCCGCGGACTCGAACTTCTCGGTGCCGACCAGGTTGACGTGGCGGATCTTGGCCGCCTTGCCTTCCTTGACCGCGATGGCCACGTCCACGCGGTTGCGGTCCAGCGGGCTCACCGTGGGGGTGATCTCGACGTTGTACTTGCCGCGGTCGTTGTACTGGCGGCGCAGCTCCTGGGTCACGCGGTCCAGGCTCAGGCGGTCGAAGGTGCCGCCCTCGCTCAGGCCGATGTCGGACAGGCCCTTGAGCAGCTGCTCGCTCTTGATGTCCTTGTTGCCGGTGACCGTGAGCTTGTTGATCGCCGGGCGCTCCTTGACCGTAACCACCAGGATGTCGCCCTGGCGGTCCAGCTGCACGTCCTCGAAGAAGCCGGTCTTGTACAGGGCGCGGATGGTCTCGCCGACCTTGGCGTCGTCGACGCGGTCGCCGCGTTCCACCGGCAGGTAGGTGAAGACGGTGCCGGAAGAGATGCGCTGCAGGCCGTCCACGCGGATGTCGCTGGCGGTGAAGGGCTCGGCTGCCTGTGCGAGCGCGGGCGCGGCCAGACCGGCGGCGAGGGCGAGGGCAAGCAGGCGGCGATTGGGAAGTCGCGTCATGTCACGTCCGGTTGGAGTCGATTTCATTGTTGCGTGGGTGCCGGCGTATGACGACGTCAGCGGGAAAAAGTTCATCGCGGAAACAGCCCGAGGATGTCGTTGTAGAACGCCAGCCCCATCAGCCCGGCCAGCAGCGCCAGGCCGACATATTGCCCGGCGGCCATGGCGCGATCGCTCAGTGGGCTCCCCTTGAGCAACTCGATAAGGTAATACAGCAGGTGACCGCCGTCCAAGATCGGGATCGGCAGCAGGTTGATGATGCACAGGCTCAGCGACAGCAGGGCCAGGAAGTACAGGAACCAGTCCACCCCGCGCTCGGCCGAGGCATTGGCGACGCGGGCGATGGTGATCGGGCCGGAAATGTTCTTGACCGAGGCGTGGCCGGTCAGCATCCGCCGCATCATCCCCAGCGAGTCGCTGGCCAGGCGGCCGCTCTCGCGCAGCGCGGCCGGCAGTGCCGCCAGCGGTCCGTACTGCTGGCGCGCGTCGTAGGCCGGCGCCTGGCCGCTGACGAAGCCCACGCCGAGCAGCCAGCGGCCGTCGCCGGCCCCGCCCGGCGCCTTGCGCGGGAGCACTTCCAGGGCCAGGCGCTGGCCGTCGCGCTCGACCTCGATCATGCCCGGGCCGCCGCGCTCGCCTAGTTGCTGCACCAGCGGCGCGACCTGGTCGGCGCCTTCCACGCGCTGGCCGTCGACGGCCAGGATCAGGTCGCCGCGCTGCAGGTGGCCGCTGGCGGCGGAGTCTTCGGCGACCGAGTCGACCTGCGCCGGCTGCAGCTGGAACCGCCAGCCCAGGCCGGCCTGCGCCGGTACCGTGCGTTCGTCGAATCCGGCCGGCAGGGTGGACAGCGGCAGTACCCGGGTACGCGGGGTGTCCAGCGCGTCGAGCACCCGTACGCGGGCATCCTGGCGGTCCATGGCGGCGGTGGTCAGGGCCATGCTGGCCTCGGCCCAGGTCGCGACCGCGCGGCCGTCGATGTCGATGCGGTCGCCGGCCTCGAGTCCGGCGGCGGCGGCCATGCCGGTGCTGCGGCCGAGGGTGGCCGAGTAGTCCTGGCGGCCGATCACGAACATCGCCCACAGCAGGGCGATGCACAGCAGCAGGTTGGCGGCCGGTCCGGCGGCCACGATCGCGATGCGCTGCCACACGCTCTTGTTGTTGAAGGCCGCGGCGCGCTCGCCGGCCGGCACTTCGACCTCGCGCTCGTCGAGCATCTTCACGTAGCCACCCAGGGGGATGGCGGCGATGACGAATTCGGTGCCGTTGCGGTTGCGGCGGCTCCACAGCGGGCGGCCGAAGCCGACCGAGAAGCGCAGCACCTTCACCCCGCAGCGCCGGGCGACCCAGTAATGGCCGAATTCGTGGAAGGTCACCAGCACGCCGAGGCTGACGATCATCCACCACACGGAACCGAGGAAGTCAGCCATGGGCGCGGCTCGGTTGGAAGACGGGGTCAGGCATGGGGCAGGCGGGCGATGGCGGTGGAGGTGACCTGGCGGGACCGTGCGTCGGCCGCCAGCAGGGCGTCCAGTGTATCGGCAGCCATGTGAGGCAGTGTGGACAGCGCGTGTTCCACCAGCGCGGGAATCGACAGGAAGCCTATGCGGCCCTGAAGAAAGGCTGAAACGGCAACTTCGTTGGCGGCGTTCAGGATCGCCGGGGCGCTGCCGCCGGCCTCCATGGCCTGCCAGGCCAGGCGCAGGCAGGGGAAGGCGTCCAGGTCGGGCGCCTCGAAATCGAGCCGGCCCTGGGTCAGCAGGTCGAGCCCGGCCACGCCCGATTCGACGCGCCGCGGCCAGCCCAGGCCCACCGCCAGGGTGGTGCGCATGTCCGGCAGGCCAAGCTGGGCCAGGGTGGAGCCGTCGATGAACTCGACCAGCGAGTGCACCAGGCTCTGCGGGTGCACCAGCACGTCGATGCGCGCACCCGGCACGCCGAACAGGTGGTGGGCCTCGATCACCTCCAGGCCCTTGTTCATCAGCGTGGCCGAATCGACCGAGATCTTCGGCCCCATCGACCACTTCGGGTGCGCCACCGCCTGCGCCGGGGTCACCGCCTCCAGTTCGGCGCGGCTGCGGCCGCGGAACGGGCCGCCGGACGCGGTGAGCAGGATGCGCCGCACGCCTGCACCCTCGACGCTGGCGTCGCGCGAGCGCAGGCACTGGAAGATGGCGTTGTGTTCGCTGTCGATCGGGATGATGTCCGCGCCGGCCGCTGCCGCTTCGCGGGTCAGCAGTTCGCCGGCCAGCACCAGCGATTCCTTGTTGGCCAGCAGCAGGCGCTTGCCGGCGCGGGCGGCGGCGAGCGTCGAGGACAGCCCGGCCGCGCCGACGATGGCGGCCACCACGGTGTCGCAGGCGTCGCCGGCGGCAAGCGCATCGATGGCCGCGGCGCCGGCGTGGGCCGCGGTCGCCAGGCCGGCATCGCGCAACCCGTCGCGCAGGCGCTCGTACAGTGCCGGATCGGCGATGGCGGCGTGCTCGGGGCGGTGGCTCCGGCACAGCGCGATCAGCGCGTCGACGTTGTTGCCGGCGGCCAGCACGCTGGCGCGCATCTGCCCCGGGTGGCGGGCGATGACGTCCAGTGCCGAACTGCCGATCGAGCCGGTGGCGCCCAGGATCGCGACCCGTCGCGGGCCGGCCTGGTGGGGAAGCGGGTTGGCGGACATGTCAGAAGCCGAAGATTTCCTTGCCCAGCGCGAACACCGGCAGTGCGGCCAGTACGCCGTCGATGCGGTCGAGCACGCCGCCATGGCCCGGGATCAGGCTGCCCGAATCCTTGAACCCGGCGTGGCGCTTGAGCAGGCTTTCGAACAGGTCGCCGAGCACCGAGGCCAGCACCGTGACCGCGGCCACCAGCAGCAGCCAGCCGATGGCGCCGGGCTGCACGCCGGCCAGCCAGCCGAAGCCGACGGCAACGACCAGGCCGGCAACCAGCCCGCCCAGCAGGCCCTCGATGGTCTTGTTCGGGCTCACCCGCGGCGCCAGCTTGTGCCGGCCGAACGCGCGCCCGGCGAAGTACGCGCCCGAATCGGCGGCCCATACCACCGCCAGCGCGGTCAGCAGCCAGCGGTTGCCGTGCGGCTCGCCGGCATGGATCAGCACCAGCGCCGCCCAGGCCGGGACCACCGCCAGGGTGCCCGCGGCCAGCTTGAGCATGCGCGCGGCGCTTTCCTCGTGCGCACCGAAGTCGAAGAAGCGCAGCCACAGCAGCGCCAGCAGCCAGAAGCCGACCCCGACCAGCGAGGCCAGCTGGAACAGCACCAGGCTGCCGGCCGACGCCCATACCAGCAGCACCATCAGCAGCAGGTTCAGCACCAGCAGCACGGTACGCGGCAGCCCGTCCACGCCGGCCATCCGGAACCATTCCCACAGGCCGGTCAGGAACACCAGCGCGGCGGCGGCGGCCAGCCATTGCGGGGGCAGCAGCAGGATCGCGCAGATGGCCGTCGGGGCCATGATCAGCGCGGCGATGACTCGGGTCTTGGTCATGGGGAAACGGTCTCCGGGGCCGCCGCGGCGACCTGTGCGCTGGTCAATCCATAGCGGCGTTCGCGCCGCGCGTAGTCGTCCAGGGCCTGCTGCAGGACGCCGGCGTCGACATCCGGCCACAGCACGTCGGTGAACCACAGTTCGGTATACGCCAACTGCCACAGCAGGAAATTGCTGATGCGGGTATCGCCGCCGGTGCGTATGAACAGGTCCGGCGGCGGCAGGTCGGTGAGCGCGACATGGCGGCCGATCAGGTCTTCGTCGATCTGTTCGGGCCGCAGGGTGCCGGCGGCGACCTGCTCGGCGAGCAGCCGCGCGGCATGGGCGATGTCCTGGCGGCCGCCATAGCTGGCGGCCACGCTCAGGGTCATGGCGCCGTTGCCGGCGGTGCGCTGTTCGGCCCGCTGCATGCGCTGGACGATGCCGGCGGCAAAGCGCGAACGTTCGCCGATGAAGCGCACGCGCACGCCGCGGCGGTCGAGTTCGTCCACCTCGCGGTCGAGCGCGCCGAGGAACAGCTTCATCAGTGCATCCACTTCTTCCTGCGGCCGTCCCCAGTTCTCGCTGGAGAACGCGAACAGCGTGAGCGCGGCGATGCCGCGCTCCAGGCAGAAGTCGATGGTGCGGTTGACCGCGCGCGCGCCGGCGCGGTGGCCGATCATGCGCGGGCGGCGCCGCTGCTGCGCCCAGCGGCCGTTGCCATCCATGATGATGGCAACGTGCGCGGGCAAGCCGGGTGCTGGCATGCCGTTGGGCATGGCGGACGGCACCGGTCAGACTGCCATCAGTTCCTGTTCCTTGAGCTTGACCACTTCGTCGACGTCCTTGATCGCCTTGTCGGTCAGCTTCTGGATCTCGTCCTGCGCGCGGCGGTCCTCGTCCTCGGTGATCGCCTTGTCCTTGAGCAGCCTGGCCACTTCCTGGTTGGCGTCGCGGCGGACGTTGCGGATGGCGACCTTGCTGTCCTCGCCTTCCTTGCTGACGGTCTTGGCCAGCTCCTTGCGGCGCTCCTCGGTCAGCGGCGGCAGGTTGAGGCGGATGGTGGTGCCCACCGTGGTCGGGGTCAGGCCCAGGTCGGAAGCGTAGATGGACTTCTCCACTTCCTTGATCATGTTCTTGTCGAACAGGGTGATGACCAGGGAGCGGCCTTCGGAGACGCTGATGCTGGCCACCTGGTTCAGCGGCGTGTCGGTGCCGTAGGCCTTGACCTTGATGCCGTCCAGCAGGGCCGGTGACGCGCGGCCGGTGCGGATGGTGGTGAGGGTGTGGCGCAGAGCGTCGATGCTCTTGGCCATGCGCGCCTGCGCATCTTGCTTGATGTCGTTGATCATCGCCGGAATCCTGGATGTTTCTGGAACCGGCCGATTATAGGCGAACAGCCCTGCTGGCCGGGCGGGAATCGTGAAGCGGGGCGCGGCCGGTCCCCGCGCGCCCGGTGCATGGCGCCGCGCGCGGCGGCCGCCGCCGGCATGGCCCGCATCGCGGGCCGGGGGTCAGTGGGCGTCGCGGCCGTGCACCAGGGTGCCGATGTTCTCGCCGCGCAGGATCTTCAGCAGTTCCCCGGGCTGGCCCATGTCGAACACGCGCAGCGGCAGGTCGCTGTCGCGGGCCAGGGCGAAGGCGGCGGTGTCCATGACCTCCAGGCCCTGGCTGATCACCTGGTCGTAGCTCAGGGTGTCGTAGCGCACCGCGTCGGCATGCTTGTTCGGGTCCTTGTCGTAGACGCCGTCGACCTTGGTGGCCTTGAGCAGCAGGTCGGCGCCGATCTCGATGGCGCGCAGCGCGGCGCCCGAGTCGGTGGTGAAGAACGGGCTGCCGACGCCGGCGGCGAAGATCACCAGCCGGCCCTTCTCGAGGTGGCGGATGGCGCGGCGGCGGATGTAGTCCTCGCACACGTCGTTGATCTTGATCGCGCTCATCACGCGCGCCTTGGCGCCGAGCTTCTCCAGCGCGTCCTGCATGGCCAGCGCATTGATGACCGTGGCCAGCATGCCCATCTGGTCGCCGGTGACGCGGTCCATGCCGCCGGCGGCCAGGCCGGCACCGCGGAAGATGTTGCCGCCGCCGATGACCAGCGCCACTTCGGCGCCGGCCTGCTGCGCCTCGATGACCTCGCGCGCCAGGCGGTTGATGACCTTGGGGTCGATGCCGTAGTCCTCGTCTCCCATCAGCGCCTCCCCGGAAAGCTTCAGAAGGATGCGTTGGTAGGCGAGCTGGGACATGGGCGACCTCGATGGCTGGAAAACGCGGGAATTCTAACGGATCGGAGGCCTGCCGGGCAGCGCTTTTGTTGCACTGCAATGACGAACTCCGCTTCGCGTCCGCCCGTGTTCAGCCGGAAGCCGGTTGCGGCTCGGGGGCGCGGGCGATCACCCGGTTGCGGCCCAGGCTCTTGGAGCGGTACAGCACGTCGTCGGCGGCCCTGAGCAGGTCCTGCACGTTGGCGAAGCGCTCATAGTCGCCATGGGTGGCCACGCCGGCGGAAAAAGTGATGTGCAGCGGCGCGCCTTCGATCTCGGCCATCGGCGTGTGGGCGATGGTGTCCAGTACCCGCCGCACCACTTCCAGCGCGATGCGCTCGTTGGTGTCGGGGAACAGCACCACGAACTCCTCGCCGCCGAAGCGGGCCACGGTGTCGCTGGTGCGCAGCTGCTCCTGCAGGTGCGAGGCGAAGGACTGCAGCACCCGGTCGCCGGCCAGGTGGCCGTGGGCGTCGTTGATCTTCTTGAAATCGTCCAGGTCGATGAAGGCGATCGACAGGGGCCGGTTCATGTGCGCGGCGCGGGCGAACTCCTGCTCCAGCACGGTTTCCAGGTGCCGGCGGTTGAGTACCCCGGTCAGGGCGTCCAGGTGCGCCTGTTCGGCCAGGCGCCGGGCCATCAGTTCGAAATCGTCGGCACGCCGGCGGGTGGCCGAGGCATCCTGCAGCTCGCGCAGGTTGCGCAGCTCCTTCAGTTCCTCGGCGTGGTCGAGCAGGAAGCGCAGGCGCGCGGAGCTGGGCACCGGCACGTCGAGCAGGGCGCACAGCTCGGGCAGCATCTGGCTGATCCGCTGCAGCACCTGCTCGAAGCCCTGGCTGTCCATGCCCAGCTCCCGGTAGGCCCGCTGCAGCGCATGGCTGCGCGCGGCGTCGGCATCGGCCGCCAGCCAGATCTCGGCCACGCAGCCGGACAGGGCGATGCAGCGCTGGAACAGGTCTTCCGGTTCGGCCGGCGGTTCGCTGTTGGCGATGGCCTGGACCAGGTAACGCGGCAGGTGCCACTGCTCGCACAACTGGGCGCCGGCATCGGCATGGCTGCAGCCGAGGATCGCGCGCTCGTGGACGAGCAGTTCCTCGTTGCTGGTGGCGTTGTCGAACAGCGCCGGGTAGGTGTCCGGGCTGGCCTGCATCAGCGCCAGCGTGCCCACGTCCTGCAGCAGCCCGGCGAGCATCAGTTCCTCGACGCGGCGCACCCCGCTGCCGAGGCCGAGGAACCGCGCGGCCAGCGCGCACAGCACGCTGCGGCGCCAGATGCGCTCCAGCAGACGTGGGTCCAGGCCTTCCTTGTCCACCGCATTGGCCAGCGAGAAGCCGAGCGCCAGCTGCAGGGTCGCGTTCAGCCCGAGCATGGTCAGCGCCTGCCCGAGGTTCTCGATGCGGCGCCGGCTGGCATACAGCGGGGAGTTGGCGATGCGCAGCATCCGCGCGCTCAATGCCATGTCCATCGCGATGGCGTCGGCTGCGGTGGCGATGTCGGTCTCCGGGTCCTGCGCCAGCTCGATGATGCGGATGGCGATGCCCGGCGGCGAGGGCAGGTTGCGGCAGAGTGACAGCGCTGCGTTGAGCTCGGGGGACATGTCAGGGAGGTGTTCAGCAGGCCATCAAGGATACAGGCGGGGCGGGTACGGGGATGTTTGCGCCACAGTATCGGGCAAAGGGACTTGAAGTCCACTGGAAAAGCCGGGGTGGCCCCGGATGGCGGAAAAAAAAGAAGCCGCGGAGTCCGCGGCTTCTTCTGGGTTCCGGATCGGGGTCTGGTCAGACCTGCATCGCCTTGGCGACTTCGGCGGCGTAGTCCTCGACCACCTTCTCGATGCCTTCGCCGACCACCAGGCGCTGGAAGCCGACGACGTCGCCACCGGCGGCCTTCACGGCCTGCTCGACGGTCTTGTCGCTGTCCAGCACGTAGTTCTGGCCGTACAGGGTGACTTCGCTGATGATCTTGTTGATCTTGCCGCTGATGATCTTCTCCAGGATCTCGGCCGGCTTGGCCTTGTCCTTTTCGCTCATCTTGGCCAGCTCGATTTCCTTTTCCTTGGCCACGAACTCGGCCGGCACGTCGGCGGCCTTGTTGTGCGGCGGGTTCATCGCGGCCACGTGCATGGCCAGGCCGTTGGCCAGCTCGGCGTTGCCGCCGGCCAGGTCGACCAGCACGCCGATCTTGCCGTTGCTGTGCACGTAGGCGCCGACGGTGTTGTTGCCGTCGACCTTGGCCAGGCGGCGGATCTGGATGTTCTCGCCCAGCTTCTGGATGGCGGTGGTGCGGGATTCCTCGACGGTCTCGCCGGTAGCCAGCTTGGCCGACTTCAGCGACTCGATGTCGCTGGCGCCGGAGGCCAGGGCGGCAGCGGCGACGGCGTCGACGAATGCCTTGAAGTTGACGTCGTTGGCGACGAAGTCGGTTTCCGAGTTCACTTCGACCAGCACGGCCTTGCCACCGTTCAGGGCGACGCCGATGCGGCCTTCGGCGGTGACGCGGTCGGCCTTCTTGTCGGCCTTGGCGGCGCCGGACTTGCGCAGGGCTTCGGCAGCGGCGTCGATGTCGCCGTTGTTTTCGGCCAGGGCCTTCTTGCATTCCATCATGCCGGCGCCGGTGCGCTCGCGCAGTTCCTTGACCAGGGAAGCGGTGATTTCAGCCATGGGATTACCTCAACGATAGAAAGGGGCAGGCCGGCGATGATCGCCGGCCGTTGTTACGTGGCCCTGTCAGTGGCCGGCGCCGCTGGGCGTCGCTGCAGGGAGGGCGGGCGCCGGGCGCCCGCCGGGTGTGCATCAGGCCGAAGCCTCGTCGCCCTTCTTGGCGCCCTTCTTGGCCGGAGCGCGGCGGGCCGGCTTGGCTTCTTCGGCGGCAGCGGCGTCGGCGAACTCTTCCTCGCGCACCGAAGCGGCGTTCGGGGCCGAGGCCTTGCCTTCCAGCACGGCGTCGGCGGCGGCGCGGGCGTACAGCTGCACGGCGCGGATGGCGTCGTCGTTGCCCGGGATGGCGTAGTCCACCAGTTCCGGGTTGTAGTTGGTGTCGACCACGGCGATCACCGGGATGCCGAGCTTCTTGGCTTCCTTGATGGCGATGTCTTCATGGCCGATGTCGATCACGAAGATCGCGTCGGGCAGGCGGTTCATGTCCTTGATGCCGCCCAGCGAGGCTTCCAGCTTGTCGCGCTCGCGGCGCAGGCCCAGCACTTCGTGCTTGACCAGACGCTCGAAGGTGCCGTCGGTTTCGCCGGCTTCCAGTTCCTTCAGGCGGGCAACCGACTGCTTGACGGTGCGGAAGTTGGTCAGGGTGCCGCCCAGCCAGCGCTGGTTCATGAACGGCATGCCGCAACGCTCGGCCTCTTCCTTGATGGCATCGCGCGCGCTGCGCT
>Ga0209930_1004722_pt1 | contig 11829 bp, 8 predicted proteins | sample ThiBiot_500_biof_2_FD_183948 | JGI IMG/M metagenome (GOLD analysis project Ga0209930, IMG submission 183948) | Wastewater bioreactor microbial communities from Cape Town, South Africa - Thiocy_cont_500_biof (SPAdes) | ecosystem: Engineered > Bioreactor > Thiocyanate-remediating >... | reverse complement strand
CTCATGCCCATGATGGTGTCGCCCGGCTTGAGCATGGCGAAGTACACGCCCTGGTTAGCCTGCGAGCCCGAGTTCGGCTGCACGTTCGCGGCTTCGGCACCGAATAGCGCCTTCACGCGATCAATGGCCAGTTGTTCCACGATGTCGACATACTCGCAACCACCGTAGTAGCGCTTGCCCGGATAACCTTCCGCATACTTGTTGGTCAGTTGCGAGCCCTGCGCTTCCATCACGGCCGGGCTGGTGTAGTTTTCCGATGCGATCAGCTCGATGTGGTCTTCCTGACGCTGATTTTCTTTCTGAATCGCAGCCCAAACGTCGGGATCGACGGAGGCAACGGTGGATTTCGATTTGTCGAACATGGCGTTTCCGTTGAATTGAACAGATTTTCCGGGAGGGGATGGCGCAGCGCATCTTCCTTTGTGCTTCGGAAGACGATAGACAGGGCAGCACCAACCATCACGGCTGCCCAGGCGAACGGCAAATAAGACCCCGGCGCTTCCCGGTGGGTTGCTCCACCTCGGGCACACAAGGCTGTGCACCCTAATCGCCAGTCACGCGGGGTTTGTGGCGTCGATAGTTTATGCGAGCTTGCGACGTTAGGCAACCGGGGCAAACGCACGTCAATCGGCGCCGCGCACCAAATTGGTGCCATTCGCCGAGGCGGCTTGACAATGGGTCGGACGGCCCGATCCGACGGGCTCACACACGATCGCGTTCGGCTGCGGCCGAACGCAAAAAGGGCGCCTGATGCGCCTCGATGGCGCGGGCGCGCGTCGGGTACAGTTGTGTCCACGCCTGTGCGGCCCAGGCGCCACCCAGCCGGGTCACGAGACGGTCGCGTCGCGCCAGGAGGTGGGGCACGATTCCGCTCCAGTCCTCGGCCGCCGCGGCCACCTTGGCAGCGACCGATGTCGCGCGGACCAAGTCCTGGGCATCGTCCACCCAAGGCGCGATGTGGTGCGCCGAAATTCGCCCGAGGCGGAAGGCCATCTCGGCCGCCAGTGCCCGAACCCCCGTCGGATTCTTCACGAATGCCGTGGAAGGTTCGCCAAGGCGATACGGCATCAAATCCGACAGCGCGCCCTGAAAGCCCGCATCGAGGCAGGCCCGGAAATCGACCGTCATCATGTAGGGCAAGTCGTTCTTGTCTCGCCAGACACCGACGTTTTCCATGACGGCGTGGAAAAGATTCCGATTGCCCAGCCACAGCGCGGCGACGTACTGACGCTCCAATGCGCATCGATAGACTTCGGGGAGCCAAGCGCAGAGCACGCCGCGCATTTCGTCGCGTGTGCGTGTGGCGTCGGCATACGCCTGTGCCGGCGCGCCAGCGAGCGCATGCAGTGGTGCACCGCCGGACTGCGCAAGTACTTGCGCCATTTGCCGTCCGGCCGCGCGGGCGCCGTCTCGAGCACGCTCACACGCATCGCCCCCACCGCCGCGCGCACTCGGCGAGCTTTGCGCGCCATCTGCCGCGTCGATCGCGCGCAGCGCGGCCTCCCCCTCCAACCATTCCCCCAATGGCCGGTACACGGGAAGATACGTCGTCGCCAGGTAGATCCGCTCAGGCGCCTGGGTTCCATCGAATGCCAGCGAACATCCCCGCACCAACACGGCCGTCGGTGTCGCCAGGCCCAACGCGCCGAACAGGCGAGAGGCAAGCCACGCTCGCGTGGCATGCCCAGCGCTCGGGAACGCCGTCACCACGTATTGCGGTGCTTGCGCGTGCGCTTCGAACGATAGTCGAACAGCCGCACTGGGGGCCCCTGCCGGAAGGACCTCGTGCACGCGCCGCGCGGTAGAAAAATCGTAAGGTCCGATGGGCGGCAGCGGCGTGCCGCTACCGTCATGTCCGGTGACTGCCCCGAACGTTCCAAGTGGTCCGGCTTCCGGCAATAATCCGGCACGCGTCGGCCCAGCGGCCGTGGGACTGGCAGGGGAGCCTGCGGCATGGCCCCTGAAGGGATAAGCATTGACGTCCATCACGACCCTCCTTCGTCGTATGCCGGGGCTCCGGCGCGCGCAGCGCCTGCCGACCGACCTGGTTGAGATCGGCCGATCTTGCTGCGCCACCGGACGTCAAGCTTTCGAAAACGAGGCAAGTTCGGACAAATCCGCCGCGCGTCAGAGCTCGATCTTCGTTCCCAGCACGGCGAGGAACTGCGCGATCCACGCCGGATGCGCGGGCCAGGCGGGGGCGGTCACCAGCTTGCCGTCGGTATGCGCCTCGTCGATCCCGATCTCCATGTACTTCCCGCCGGCCAGCCGCACCTCCGGCGCACAGGCCGGATACGCCGAACACTCGCGCCCTTCGATCACACCGGCCGCCGCCAGCAACTGCGCCCCGTGACAGATCGCGGCAATCGGTTTGTCGCTCTCGGCAAAATGTCTGACGATCTCGACGACCTCATCATTCAACCGCAGATATTCCGGCGCGCGGCCACCGGGAATCACCAGCGCGTCGAAGTCGGCGGGAGACAGTCCGTCGAATGTCGCATTGAGCGTGAAGTCGTGACCGCGCTTCTCGCTGTACGTCTGATCGCCTTCGAAGTCGTGAATCGCAGTGCGCACCTTGTCGCCCGCCTTCTTGCCGGGGCAGACCACTTCCACCCGGTGACCCACGGCCATGAGTGCCTGCACGGGCACCATCAGCTCGTAGTCTTCGACATAGTCGCCTGCCAGTACCAGAATCCGCTTCTTGCCCATATGACTCTCCGTTCAGAGAAAAGATGGAAGGGAAACCGCTCCTCCATGTTACTCAATTCCGGTGACGTCGCCGCGACAGCCTTCGATACCCCGACCGTCATCGACGAACGAAAAAAAACCGCGTGCCGAAGCACGCGGTGTCAAGCCGGCGCAAAACGCCGTCGGTCAAGCCGAGGTTCGCGCCACACCCTCTGCCGGGTGCTGCGCGAGCCGATATCGTCAGTCGTCAGTCAATCAGTAGGTTTCCAGATGCAGACGCCCTTCCGTCTTCATCCGTTGCCAGAGGGCCTGCCAGTCGAGCCCGGCGTCGCCCGCGATGGTCTGCAGCACTTGCAGCACGCCGTCCTCCATGCCCTTGAGCCCGCACACATAAATGTAGGTGTGGTCGTGACGCAGCAGCGCCGCCACATCGGCCGCGCGCTCGCGCATGGCGTCCTGCACGTAGCGCTTGGCCTGTCCTGGTGTACGCGAGAAGGCCAGATTCGTGTCGATGAAGTCCTTCGGCAGGTTGAGCAGGGGGCCGAAGTACGGCAGCTCGCCCTGCGTGCGCGCGCCGAAGAACAGCATGAGCTTGCCGGTCGCGCCCTTCAGACGGCGACGACGACGATACTCGGTCATCGCCCGCATCGGGGCCGCCCCCGTGCCGGTGCAGATCATCAGCAGGTGCGAATCGGCGTGGTTCGGCATCAGGAACGTACTGCCGAACGGGCCCATCACGTTCACCACGTCGCCCTTCTTCAGATCGCACAGGTAGTTCGAACACACCCCGCCAACCGCCTGCTCCTGGTGATCCTTCGTCACGCGTTTGACCGTGAGCGCCAGGTTGTTGTAACCGGGCCGCTCGCCGTCGCGCGGCGACGCAATCGAGTACTGTCGCGCATGGTGCGCCCGCCCGTCGCCCGACGTGCCCGGCGGAATGATGCCGATCGACTGTCCTTCGAGCACCGGGAACGGCTGCTTGCCGAAGTCGAGCACGATATGGTGGATGTCGCTCTCGGTGCTGGCGTCGGTCAGGCGATAGTTGCCGACCACGGTCGCCTGTACCGGCGCCTTGTGGTTGTACAGATTGACATAGGGCTTGGCGGCGGACCACGGCGGCACGACAGAGCCGCGCACGAAATCCGAGCCGGCGATGACGGGCTCGGGGACGTCGGCCGACGCACCGCCAGCCACGCCCGGCGCCGCCTCGCCGATCGTGCCCTGACCGGCGAGCGCATCGTCCTGCACGGGCAACTCGTCCCACGTGAGCTGGTCGTCGACAGCATACGCGTCGGCCTTGAGCACATCGCGCCAGTTGTCGATGGCCCCCGTCGGGCACGGCGAGATACACGCCATACACCCATTGCACGTGTCCGCGCGCACCACGTAGTTGTTCTCGTCGTGCGTGATCGCGTCGACCGGACACGTCTCCTCGCAGGTGTTGCAGCGAATGCAGATCTCCGGATCGATCAGATGCTGCTTCAGAACTTCGACCGGAACGGGGCCGTTCATGATGCTGTCTCCTTGTGGGATGGCTCGCGCCTGGGCTCTCGTTGGCCTTAGTTGAAGCGCACGTACTCGAAGTCGATCGGCTGGCGGTTGATGCCGAGCGGGGGCGGCGCGATCCAGTTGGCGAACTTGCCCGGCTCGGTCACGCGGCCCATGAGCGACGCCACATACGCGCGATCTTCCGCCGACGGCAGCCACTCACGCTCATGCGCAGCCCATTCGGCCTCGCTCACCACACGGCCGTCCGGCGACACACGCACGCCCGCGAATGTGCCGATCTGACGATTGAATGCCTTGTGCGGGACGCTAAGGCGGAAGTCGATACCGGCCTTCTCCAGCACCTTGTTCCAGCGATTCACCCCCGCGACCGAGTCCTTGATGTAATCGTCGCGCAGCACTTCGTTCATCGCGTTGAGCATCGGCACCTCGCGCTCGACGAGCTTGCCGTTGTCCACGTCCAGCAGCCGATACATTTGACCGTTGAGCTGATGGTCGTCGTCGCGCTTGCCCTCTTCGTAGCGGCCCTTCAGGCCCGAGCTGTAGAAGATGGCCGCGTTCGACGACTGATCCGCACCGAACAGGTCGATCGTCACGGAGTAGTGGAAGTTGACGTAGCGCTGAATCGTCGGCAGATCAATCACGCCCGCTGCCCGCAGCTTCGCGACGTCATCGGTCTTCAATTCGTTCATCACTTGCGCCGTGCGAGCGATCACGCGCGAGACGCCCGACTCGCCCACGAACATGTGGTGCGCCTCTTCGGTCAGCATGAACTTCGTGGTGCGCGCGAGCGGGTCGAACCCCGACTCGGCCAGTGCCGAGAGCTGGAACTTGCCGTCGCGATCGGTGAAGTACGTGAACATGTAGAACGCCAGCCAGTCCGGCGTCTTCTCGTTGAACGCACCGAGAATTCGCGGATTGTCTTCGTCGCCCGAGCGGCGGCCGAGCAGCGCTTCGGCTTCTTCACGGCCGTCGCGGCCGAAGTAGCGATGCAGCAGGTAGACCATTGCCCACAGATGGCGGCCTTCTTCCACGTTCACCTGGAACAGGTTGCGCAAGTCGTACATCGACGGCGCCGTCAGTCCGAGGTGGCGCTGTTGCTCGACCGACGCGGGTTCCGTGTCGCCCTGCGTGACGATGATGCGACGCAGGTTCGCGCGGTGTTCGCCCGGCACGTCCTGCCACGCAGCTTCGCCCTTGTGCTCGCCGAAGTGGATCTTGCGATCGGCTTCTCCCGGCGTGAGGAAGATGCCCCAGCGATAGTCCGGCATCTTCACGTGATCGAAGTGCGCCCAGCCGCCCGGATCCACGCTTACCGCCGTGCGCAGATAGACGTCGAAGCCGTGCGAGCCTTCCGGCCCCATGTCGCCCCACCAGGACAGGAAATTCGGCTGCCACTGTTCAAGCGCACGTTGCAGCGTGCGATCGTCCGACAGGTTGACGTTGTTGGGGATCTTCTCGCTGTAGTTGATCGAAGCCATCGTGGGAATCCTCGTGTCTCGTACGTATTCTGTGTAAAACGACTTGTTCGGTCCTGCCACCGCCCGGCGTTCGTCACCGGCGACGTTGCAGCCCATTCGTCAGACGCGGTTCGGATCGAACTGCGCCTTGTTGCCCTTGCCGTAGACCTTGAGCGCGCCCTTCTCGCCCACGGCGTTCGGACGGATGAAGATCCAGTTCTGCCACGCCGACAAACGGCCGAAGATGCGGGTGTTCATCGTCTCCTTGCCGTTGAAGCGCAGGTTCGCTTCGAGGCCGGTGAGCGCGTCGGGCGACATGGCCGCGCGCTCCTCGATCGCGATGCGGATTTCGTCCGGCCAGTCGAGATCGTCGACGGCGGCCGTGACCAGCCCGAGGCGTTCCGCCTCATCGGGGCGCACCTGGCGGCCAATCGTGGCGCGCACGGCGTCGAGTTCCGCCGCGTCTTCATAGAAGCGCCGTGCCAGACGCGATTGATCGGTGACCATCGGCAACAGGCCGAAGTTGACTTCGGTGAGCGTGATTGCCGGTTCGTCTTCCTCGCTGGCGGGCAGCGCCGCCATGTACGTGCGGTCGGCCGCGAAGGCGAATTCGGCCAGCGTGCCGGTGAAGCACGAATCCGGTTCGATCAGCGCGAAGAGCGAGCGTGAGGACACGTCGATACGCGCAAACGTGCGGCGCAGCATGCCGATGGTCTCGCGCACCAACCAGTGATCCTGATGGGCCAGCAGCGATGCATCAGCCGCCAGCACGTGTTTCGCCTCGCCCTCGGTGCGCAACAGCCACGTGCCGATATCGAGTTCGTTCGTGCGCAGATTGAGAATGGCGTCGTCGAGTTCGCGCGCCATTTTCAGCGGCCACCAGTTCACGCCGGCGGCCTCGATACCGGCGATGTCGGCCGGCGGCGTGGACTTCGGCGCCTTCACGGTGAGGCTGGCGGTGCGGTTGGCGCGGTCGATTTCCACGTCGACGAATTCATAGCGGATCGCGTCCGGCTCGTCGGTGCGCTCCAGGCGCGTGAGCGTCACACCCTTGCCGCCCGGACGGTCGCTGCCTTGAGCGAGTTCCAGCGCACGCGCCGACACCGTTTGTGCGAATTGCGCGGGCTTGACGACTTCGTCGACCAGGCGCCATTGCTTGGCACGCTCGCCGCGAATGCCCTCGACGACGGTGCAGAAGATGTCGGCGCGGTCGTTGCGCACGTGACGCTTGTCGGTCAAGCGAGTCAGGCCGCCGGTGCCCGGCAGCACACCCAGCAGCGGCACTTCCGGCAGCGAGACCGACGACGAACGGTCGTCGACCAGATAGATCTCGTCACAGGCCAGCGCCAGCTCGTAGCCGCCGCCCGCACACGCGCCGTTCACGGCGGCGAGGAACTTCAGACCGGAATGGCGGCTGGAATCCTCCAGACCGTTGCGCGTTTCGTTGGTGAACTTGCAGAAATTGACCTTCCACGCATGCGTGGACAGGCCGAGCATGAAGATATTCGCACCGGAGCAGAACACGCGGTCCTTGGCGCTCGTGACGACCACCGTCTTCACTTCCGGGTGCTCGAAGCGGATGCGCTGAACGGCATCGTGCAGTTCGATGTCCACACCGAGATCGTACGAATTGAGCTTGAGCTTGTAGCCTTCGCGAATGCCGCCGTCTTCCGAGATATCGATGGCGAGCGTCGCCACCGGGCCTTCGAAGCTCAGTTTCCAGTGCTTGTACTGCGTGGGATCCGTACGATAGTCGACGTGGGGTTTGCCGAACATGATTGCCTCCAACACGAATAATGATCTTGTTGGATTGCAATATAGTGCAGCACAACTACACCGTCAACTAATTTTCCAAACAAAAATGAATTATCTTGCATTACCATGAAGGTCAATCTGACGACAATTGCACGGCGAGGCGGCCGCGCAGTTGCAGATAGGCGTCGGCCAGCACCCGCCCGCCGGTGTCGAAGCTCATATCCGCCTTGGCATAGAAGTCTTGGCGGCCGGCCAGAATACGCTTGAGGTCGTCCATCGCTTCCGCATTGCCCGACATTGGACGCAGATCGCCCTGCGCCACCACCCGCTTCATATGCTCTTCGGGCGACGCCTGCAGCCATACCGTATAGCAGTGCGTGAGCAGGAAGTTGAAGGTCGCCGCGTCGCTCACGATACCGCCCGGCGAGGCGATCACGGCACGCGGATGCTCGGCCACGACGGCTTCGAGCGCACGCAACTCATAGCGGCGATAGGCGCTCGCGCCATAAAGCGAGTAGATCTCCGACGGCGGGCACCCCGCCAGTTGTTCGATCACGCGATTGAGTTCGACGAACGGGACATGCATGTCGTCGGCGAGCATGCGGCCCAGCGTCGACTTGCCCGCACCCCGCAACCCGATCAACGCGATGCGGCCACGCCGATCCGGGTCGCGCTCGCTCCCGGCAAACAGCTCGCTGAGCGCCTGACGCGCACGCGTGAGCGCCTCGCCGTCGCGCCCGTGCAGAATTTCCCGAATGAGCAACCATTCCGCTGACGACGTCGTCTCGTCGCCCACGATTTCGGCCAATGTGCAATTTAGTGCCTGTGCAAGCTGACGCAGGAACAGCACGGACGCGTTACCGACACCCGACTCCAGATTGGCCACGTGACGCTCGGAAACACCGGCGTCCAGCGCAAGCGCCTTGCGCGTCAAGCCACGCCGGGCGCGCAGCGTGCGCACCCGCTCACCCAGCGCGACCAGAAACGGGTCTTTCTCACCGGCGCCTCGCGCCGTCGGCACCCCATCGGCTTGCGCACTCTTATTCATCAGACAAGATCCTCAATGCAGGTAACATGTAATATATTGCTTGACAGCCAAAATTGCATGCTCTAATTTTCACCATGCGCCGATAAAAAAGCAAACGCGGACCGGACATCCCGAGTCCCGCCATTGATCGGCGTCATATCGACGTCCCCAGGAGACATGGATGGATGTGCCTCAATTTCAGGCGTTGATCGCCGACCTGACGCGACAACTCGATGGCCGCGCCCTCGACGCCTCCCTCGCCGATTGGCTCAACGCGCATTACGGCGCCGGCTCCGCCGGTTACGAAGCACTTGCCGACGCCTGTCGCACCGGCGTTGCCGACGGCTGGCTGTGCAACCGCGAAGGCGGTGGCATTCGCTACGGACGCGTCATCAAGCCCACGCCCGACACGCACGGATTTTCCGTCGACGTGGTGGACATGGCCGATCTGGCCGGACCGCACCATGCGCATCCGAATGGCGAAATCGATCTGATCATGCCGCTCACTCCCGGCGCAACGTTCGACGGACACCCGGCGGGCTGGTGCGTTTACGGTCCCGGCACAGCCCATCGACCAACAGTCGCCCACGGACGCGCCCTCGTGCTGTATCTGTTGCCAGACGGCGCCATTGAATTCACGCGCAGTGCCTGATCCGGCGCCTGCCCCCTTCCTGATTCCCCCGGTTCATGCTCATGCACTCCCCTGCCTTGCTGGAAAACTATGTCGCCGGCCATTGGGTGGCCGGTAGTGGCGCGCCCACCGCGCTCACCGATCCCGTGACAGGCGAGACACTCGCCTTCGTATCGAGCGCCGGTCTGGATCTCGACGCCGCGTTCGCCTTCGCGCGAGACGTCGCCGGCCCGGCGCTGCGCGCCTTGTCGTATGGCGAACGCGCGCAGCGACTCTCACAGATTGTCGCCACCTTGCAGGCGAACCGCGACGACTACTACGCCATCGCCACAGCCAATTCAGGAACGGTCGCCACCGACTCCGCCGTCGACATCGATGGCGCTATCTACACCCTGTCGACGTATGCCAAGCTCGGCGCAACGCTGGGCGACGCGCACACGCTGCTCGACGGCGCGGCGGTGCCGTTGGCCAAGGATGCGTCGTTCGCCGTGCGTCACGTGTTCCGTCCGACACCGGGGGTGGCGCTGTTCATCAACGCGTTCAACTTCCCCGCGTGGGGACTTTGGGAGAAGGCCGCGGGCGCGTTGCTCGCGGGCGTGCCGGTCATCGTCAAACCGGCGACATCGACCGCCTGGCTCACGCAACGCATGGTGGCCGATGTGGTCGCCGCCGGTCTGCTGCCGCCGGGCAGCCTGTCGGTGATTTGCGGCAGCGCCGCCGGTCTGCTCGACCGGATCGGCCCGTTCGACGTGGTCTCCTTCACCGGCTCGGCCGACACCGCTGCCACGCTGCGCGCGCATCCGGCGTTTACCGAACGCTCGGCGCGCATCAACGTGGAGGCCGATAGCCTGAACAGCGCCGTGCTGCTGCCCGACGCGGCGCCCGGCACCGCCGCGTTCGACCAGTTCGTGCGCGAGGTGGCGCGCGAGATGACCGTCAAGGCTGGCCAGAAATGCACGGCCATTCGGCGCGCGATGGTTCCCGTCGCGCACTTCGATGCCGCGGCCGCCGCCATTGCCGAGCGTCTGGCCAAGACGGTCGTCGGCAATCCGCGCAACGAGGCCGTCAAGATGGGCTCGCTCGTCGCTCTGGCGCAAAAGCGCGCCGTGCTCGACGGCATCGCCTATCTGCAGGCGGAAGCCGAAACCCTCTACGACGGCAATCGCGAGACTGCCTTCGTCGACGCCGGTACCGACAGCGCATGCGTGGCCCCCGTGCTGCTCGGCCTGCGCGATGGTGCGCGCGGACAGCGCGTGCACGACACCGAAGTCTTCGGCCCGGTCGCCACGCTCGTCGGCTATCGCGATCTCGACGAAGCGGTCGCGCTGGCCAAACGTGGGCAGGGCTCCCTCGTCGTCTCGCTGTACAGCAACGACGCCGTGGCCATGCGCGCGCCCGCCCTCGCGCTGGCCGACGCACACGGCCGTGTGCACGCGGTCGACCCATCCGTCGTGAAGACACAGACGGGCCACGGCAACGTCATGCCGCAATCGCTGCATGGCGGCCCGGGCCGCGCCGGCGGCGGCGAGGAACTGGGCGGTTTGCGCGCGTTGCGCTTCTATCACGTGCGCTCGGCCGTTCAGGGTCCCGCCGCGCTGATCGAAGCGATCACGCAGGATGCTGTCGAACTCCCGAAGGCGTAATCTGTTCTTCAGCGGCCGTCGCAAACCGTCGCAGTCAAGGTGATTCATTCAGGCGCCGCCAGAGCGCCGACAAGTCCTCACGCCGCGCGTGCACGCCTCCAACGAGTGCGCCGTGCGGTGATCCACCGGAGACACCATGGAAGCCGTACTTACCCCACCGCCGGCGAACTTCAACTTCGCCGCGCATCTGGAGGCGCTCAACCGCGGGCGCGCTGCCAAGACTGCTTATCTCGACGACACGCGCGCGCTCACCTATGGCGAGCTGGCCGAGCAAAGCCGACGTTTCGCGACCGGGCTCGCGCGCGCGGGGATTCATCGTGAAGAGCGCATTCTGCTCATCATGCTCGACACCATCGACCTGCCGGTCGCCTTTCTCGGCGCCCTGTACGCCGGTGTGGTGCCTGTCGTCGTCAACACCTTGCTCACGGCCGACGATTACGCCTACATGATCTCGCACAGCAAGGCGCAGCTCGTGATTGCGTCCGGCGCGCTCCTGCCGACCGTGCAGGCCGCGCTCGACAAGGTGGCCGAGAGCGCGGCGCCGCCGCCGTGCGTCGTCTCGCAACCGATCGCGACCGAGGCGGGCAACGCGCGCGCCCTGCCCGCCGACACCGACGGCGACGACATCGCCTTCTGGCTATATTCGTCAGGTTCGACCGGCAAGCCCAAGGGCACCGTGCACACGCACGCCAACCTGTACTGGACGGCCGAGACCTATGGCCGCCACGTGCTCGGCATTCGCGAAGATGACATCGCCTTCTCCGCGGCGAAGCTCTTCTTCGCTTACGGGTTGGGCAATGCGCTGACGTTCCCACTCTCGGTCGGCGCGAGCGTCGTGCTGATGGCCGAGCGACCGACCGCGCAAGCCGTGGCACAACGGCTTCGCGAGCATCGCCCGACGATTTTCTACGGCGTGCCGACGCTCTACGCCAACCTTCTCGCCTCGCCGCACCTGCCGGCCCGTGAAGACGTGGCGCTGCGGCTGTGCACGTCGGCGGGCGAGGCGTTGCCGCGCGAAATCGGCGAACGGTTCACGGCGCATTTCGGGGCGGAGATTCTCGACGGCATCGGCTCGACCGAAATGTTGCACATCTTCCTGTCCAATCGTGCCGGCCAGGT
>Ga0209930_1004715_pt1 | contig 11848 bp, 9 predicted proteins | sample ThiBiot_500_biof_2_FD_183948 | JGI IMG/M metagenome (GOLD analysis project Ga0209930, IMG submission 183948) | Wastewater bioreactor microbial communities from Cape Town, South Africa - Thiocy_cont_500_biof (SPAdes) | ecosystem: Engineered > Bioreactor > Thiocyanate-remediating >... | reverse complement strand
ATCGATGAGGTCGAGAGACATGATGATCGCCTTACGCTGCCGGCCCGGCGGCCGCCTCGTGATCGAGGATGTTGAGCAACTCGGGAAGCGCCATGATGCTGCCGATGACATGATCGGCATGCGGCGCCAGAGCCTCGGCTGACAGATAGCCGCTGGCGACGCCGACCGCCAGCACCCCGGCCGCCCGCGCGGCGTCGAGATCATGCAGCGTATCGCCGATCAGCGCCGCCTCGCCCGGCGCGATGGCGAACGCATCGAGGAAGGCATGGATCTGGCCGGGATCGGGTTTGCGGCCATGGCCGGAGTCGTAGCCGATGACCGCGTCGAAGAGGTGATCGAGCCCGAGCTTCTCCGCCTGCGCGCGGGCGCCGCTCTCGGTGTCGTTGGTGACGATGCCGAGGAGATACCCCTCCGCCTTGAGCAGGGTCAGCAGGCTGGCCGGATCGCCGATCGGTGCCACCGACGCGAGCGCGCCGGCATTGAAGAGCTGTTCCAGCCGCCGCACGAACGCATCGTCGGAGGCGATCCCGATCATCGGCGCGAACTCGGCCGCGATATCGACGATGGTGCCGCCGATGAAGGGCGACGAGGAGCGGATGGCCCGCGTCTCGCGATCGAAATGGAGGATATCGGCCAGCCTTCCATGCAACGCGTCGTCCTCGCCGGCGAGCGTCGCCAGCACCGAGGCGGCGGCACCGTTCCAGGTGACCGCGAAGTCGACCAGCGTGCCGTCCTTGTCGAAGAGGAGCGCCTTCAGCCGCCTCGCCTTCACCCCGGTCATGGAATGATCGCCTCGATCAGGAAGGGTCCGGGGCGGCGCAGCGCCGCCGTGTAGAGGTCGGCGAAGCGCTCGGTGGTCTCGGCGCGGGCGGCCTCGACGCCCATGCCGCGCGCCATCGCCACCCAGTCGAGCGGCGGGCCGTCGAGCCGCAGCATGCGCTCGGCATTGCGGTCGAAATGCGTGACGCCGACATTCTGCATTTCGAGGCGGAGGATGGCATAGGCGCTGTTCGCATAGATGACGAACAGGATGTCGAGATTCTCCCGCGCCGCCGTCCAGAGGCCCTGCACCGTATACATGCCGCTGCCATCGGCCTGCAGCGCCACCACCTTGCGGTCCGGCCGCGCGATGGCGGCGCCGACCGCGAGCGGGATGCCGATGCCGATCGCGCCGCCGGTCAGCATCAGATAGTCGTGCCGGGCGCCGCCCTCGCTGAGCGCATGGAAGCCGCGGCCGGAGGTCAGCCCCTCGTCGACGACGATCGCCTCGTCGGGCAGATGCGCGGCGGCGATCAGCGAGATCGCGGCGTCGGTGAGCGGCCCGGCCGCCATCGATCCTTCAGTGCGCCGCGACGGAGCGGCGGGTGCCGTGTTGCTCGCACCGAGCCGATCGGCGAGCCGCAGCATGGTATCGTCGATCGCGTCCGCCGCATCGGCGAGCGGGACAATCTCGGCATGAGGAGGCGCGAGGCGGCTCGGCTTGCCCGGATAGCCGAAAAAGGCGACGGGCTCGGGGGTGCTCACCAGGACGAGGACGTCGATCTCGGCGAGCGTCGCGCAGGCGAGGTCGACGGGATAGGGAATGCGCTCCAGCGCCGGCCGGCTGCCGCCACGCTCGCCGCGCGTGATGAAGACCTCGCCGAAGAGCCGCGTGCCGCACTCTGCCGCGATCCGGCCGGCGGCATCGAGCGCCGCGCCGCGCGCCGCCGCGCCGCCGAGCAGCAGGCCGCCCCGCCTCCCCGCTGCCGCCAGGCGGTCGGCGGCGGCTGCGATGGTGCTTTCCTCGACCAGCCGGGGACGCGGCGCCGCCGCGATCGGAATCGGCGCCTCGGCGGCATCGCCCCAGGCGCTGTCGGCGGGGAGGATCAGCGTGGCGACGCCGGGCGTTGCCCTCGCCGCCGCGATAGCCTCGGCGGCGGCCGGGGCGACATCGTCGGGCGAGCGGACCCGCCGCACGACATGCGACATCGGCCGCGCCAGCGCTTCGATATCGGTCGTCAGCGGCGCATCGAAGGGGAGATGCCAGGCGGCATGGTCGCCGACGATGTTGACCATGGGCGTGCGGGCACGGCGGGCGTTGTGGAGATTGGCAAGGCCGTTGGCGAGGCCGGGGCCGGTATGCAGCAGCGTCGCCGCCGGCTTCTCGGCCATCCGGGCATAGCCGTCGGCGGCTGCCGTCACCACTCCCTCGAAGAGGCCGAGAACGCAGCGCATCTGCGGCCGGCGGTCGAGCGCCGCGACGAAATGCATTTCCGATGTGCCGGGATTGGCGAAGCAGACATCGATATCGTTGGCGAGAAGCGTATCGCAGAGCCGATCGGCGCCGTTCATCTGTTCCCCCGGTTGCCGGCTGGCGAGGGCGGCAGACTTGCCCTTCGGCCGGGGGCTGTCAACAGAGCCCGGAGAGAGGCTTTCCGGCCACCATCGGGAAAAGTTCGGTGGCCTTGCCTCTCCAGCGATTGCATTTCGCGAGGACGCCCGTGAAATATCGGTTCAACCCTCCGCCGGATCCCCCCGATCATGATCAAGGGCGTCGTTTTCGCGCTCACCAGCTATGCCGTGTTCTCCTTCGCGGATGCGGCGCTGAAGGCCGCCGGCGGCCGGCTACACGTCGCCGAGATGACGCTGATCATCACGATCTTCTCGCTGATCCCCGTCCTGTTCGCGAAGCCGCGCACGGAGCACTGGGGCGACATGGTGCGCATGCATCGCCCGGCGCTGGTCATGCTGCGCCTCGGCGCCGCCCTCGCCGCCGGTCTCTTCAGCGCCTATGCCTTCACGACGCTGCCGCTGGCCGACGCCTATGCGCTGATCTTCCTGTTGCCGATCTTCGTCGTCGCCTTCTCCTTCTTCTATCTCGGCGAGCGGACGACGCCGGCGCGGCTCGTCGGGCTCTTCGTGGGGCTCGTCGGTGTGATCCTCGTGGTGAAGCCCGGCTTCCAGCAACTGATGCTCGGCCATGCCGCGGCGATCGCGACCGCCATCGCGGGCACGGTGTCGCTGCTGACGCTGCGCGTCATCAGCCGCACGGAGCGGCAGGTGACGCTGATCGGGACGCTGATGGTCGGCTCGCTGGCGCTCAACGGCGCCATCACGCTGTTCGTTTACGAGCCGCCGACGCTGCGCGAGGTCGTGCTGCTCGGGCTCTGCGGCGTGCTCGCCGGCCTCGGCCATCTCACCATGATGGCGGCGACGCGCCATGCCGAGGCGAACCGGATCGGGCCGACGCAATACAGCCAGATCGTCTGGGCCGTGGTGCTCGGCGGCTTCTTCTTCGACGAATATCCGGACGCCATCGCGATGGGCGGCATTGCCCTCGTCGTGCTCTCGGGCTTCCTCAATTTCCTCGGCGTGCGCGGAGCGAAGACGACGCACCGCTCCGTGACCGTCGAGCCGGTCAGCGCGGCAGCGGCGGCTCCGCAGCGTCCAGGATCCTGAGGCTCGGCTGGCGCCGTCCCTGCCAGTGATCGATGCCGAGCGTTCCGGCGACATGCAGCGCGCGGCCGCGGCTCTCGGTCAGCATGCGGCCGAGTTCAGTACCGGCGGCGCGGAAGGCGATACCGCGCAGCGTCTGGTCGCCGCCCGACAGCGACACGCGGACATGGCCGTTGCCGACCGGCTCGGCATAGGCGATGCGGTGCGAGGGGAAGGCGAAGACCGGCTCGGGATGGCCGGCGCCGAACGGCCCTGCCCGCTCGATCGCGTCGATGAAATCGGGCGTCGCCGCGCGCGCGGTCAGCGCGCCATCGACGGCGAGCGCGGTGGCGGCGCGGGCGGTGCGCGAGGCTTCGGCGGCCCGCTCCTCGAGAAAGGCGCGGAAGTCGCCGAGCTTGCCCCGCTCGACGGTGATGCCCGCCGCCATCGCATGGCCGCCGCCCTTGATGAGCAGACCCTCCGCGACCGCCGCGCGGACCAGCGCGCCGAGATCGACGCCGGGCACCGAGCGACCCGAACCGGTGCCGACGCCGGACGGGGCGATCGCGATGGCGAAGGCAGGCCGCTGGAAGCGCTCCTTCAGCCGCGCCGCGATCAGCCCGACAATGCCGGGATGCCATTTCGGATCGGCCGTGACGAGCACCGCCGGTCCCTCCCCGCCCCCGATCTCGGCATCGGCTTCGGCGAGCGCCTGTTCCAGCATGGCCGCCTCGACGGCCTGGCGCTGGCGGTTGAGCTCGTCGAGCTCGGCGGCGATCAGTTCCGTCTGCGCCGCCTCGTCAAGCGACAGCAGCCTCGCGCCGAGCGCCGCGTCGCCGATGCGGCCGCCGGCATTGATGCGCGGGCCGATCAGGAAACCGAGATGATAGGGCGACAGCGGCGCATCGATGCGCGCGAGCCGGCCGAGCGCGGCGATGCCGCTATTGGCGCCGCGCCGGAGCGCGATCAACCCCTTGACCACGAAGGCACGGTTGAGGCCGACCAGCGGCACGACATCGCAGACGGTACCGAGCGCCACCAGATCGAGCCATTGCAGGAGATCGGGCTCTTTCCGCTCGTCGCCATACCAGCCGCGCCGGCGCAATTCGCGATTGACCGCGACGATGGCGAGGAAGGTGACGCCGACAGCGGCGAGATAGCCGAGGCCGGAGAGATCGTCCTGCCGGTTGGGGTTGACGACGGCGACGGCCGGCGGCAGCTCCGTGCCCATCTGGTGATGGTCGAGCACGACGGCCGGACGGCCGAGCGCGGAGGCGACGCCGAGCGCCTCGATGCTCGTCGAGCCGCAATCGACGGTGACGATCAGTTCGGCACCCTCGTCGACCAGCGTGCGGATGGCGTCGGGATTGGGGCCGTAGCCTTCGAAGATGCGGTCGGGGATATAGATCCGCGGCGTCAGGCCCTGCGCGGTCAGGAAGCGGGCGAGCAAGGCCGAGGACGTGGCGCCGTCGACATCGTAGTCGCCGAAGATCGCGACCTGCTCGCCGCGCTCGACGGCGTCGGCGATGCGGGCCGCGGCGGCGTCCATGTCGGTGAGCGTGGACGGGTCCGGCATCAGCCGGCGGAGGCTCGGCTCGAGGAACTCCGCCGCCGCGTCGACGGTGACGCCGCGCGCCGCGAGGACGCGGGCGAGCAGTTCCGGCAGCTCATGCCGCTGCACCATGGCGGTCGCGGCGAGGCTGGCGGCGGGGTCGAGCCGATCGTCCCAGCGGCGGCCGGACACCGACCGGTCGACGCCGAGGAAGCTGCGCCGTCCGGCCGGACCGAATTCGGACATCAGGGAATCGATCAGCTCTCCGCCGCGAACTTCTCGAGCTCGCGGTGGGTGGCCTTGATGAAGCGGATGGTGCCCTTGGACGAGCGCATCACCAGCGTCTCGGTGGTGATGCGGCCGTCGCGCGCGAAGCGGACGCCGTTCAGCATGTTGCCGTCGGTGACGCCCGTCGCGGCGAACAGGACCTCGCCGCGGACCATCTCGTGATGGGTGTATTTCTTGTCGAAGTCGGTGACGCCCATGCGCAGCGCGCGCGCCTTCTGCGATTCCGACTGGGTCACGAGGCGGCCCTGCATCTGGCCGCCGGTGCAGCAGAGCGCGGCGGCGGCAAGCACGCCCTCGGGGGCGCCGCCGATGCCGAGATAGATGTCGATGCCGGTCGTGTCGGGATCGGTCACGTCGATGACGCCGGCGACGTCGCCGTCACCGATCAGGCGGACGGCGGCGCCGGTGGCGCGCACTTCCTCGATCAGCTTGGCATGGCGGGGACGGTCGAGGATGCAGGCGGTGATCTCCTCGACGCCGACGCCCTTCGCGGCGGCGATCGCGGCGATGTTCTCGCTCGGCGAGCGGTCGAGATCGACGACGCCCTCGGGATAGCCGGGGCCGACGGCGATCTTGTCCATATAGACGTCGGGCGCATGCAGCAGCGAGCCGCCCTCGGCGATCGCCACCACCGCCAGCGAGTTCGGCAGGTTCTTGGCGCAGATCGTCGTGCCCTCGAGCGGGTCGAGGGCGATGTCGACGCGCGGGCCGTGGCCGTTGCCGACTTCCTCGCCGATATAGAGCATCGGCGCCTCGTCGCGCTCGCCCTCGCCGATCACGACGGTGCCGGCGATCGCGAGATTGTTGAGCTCGCGGCGGAGCGCGTCGACGGCGGCCTGGTCGGCGGCCTTCTCGTCGCCACGGCCGCGCCAGCGGGCGGCGGCGACGGCGGCGCGCTCGGTCACGCGCACGAGCTCCAGCGTCAGGATGCGGTCAAGTCCCGCGGATTTCGGTTCCGTCAACACTGCCTATCTCCCCGCTCAGGCGAACTGTTCGATGCGTATCATCTGCGGTCGCTCGGCGATATGGCCGTCGACGCTGATCCGGTCGAGCGCGTCCTTGATCTGCGCTTCGGTCGTATCATAGGTGATCAGGATGACAGGCTGAGGTGCCATGGGCGTCGGATGCTCGGGCGCATCGGCACGCGGCGCGCGGCGGCGCTGAACGATCGATTCGAGCGAGATGCCGTTCTCGGCCATGCGCTGCGCTATCGAGGCGAAGGCGCCGGGACGGTCATAGACGGAGAGGCGGATATAATAGCCGCCCTCGTGCGCCCGCATCGCCGCCTGGCGATAGGGCTGGAGCGCCGAGGCGGGGCGACCAAAGGTGCCGACGACATCGCCGCGCGCGATGTCGGCGATATCGCTCATCACGGCCGACGCGGTCGCATCGCCGCCGGCGCCCGGGCCGGAGAGCACCAGGCGGCCGACGAAATCGGCCTCGACGGCGACGGCGTTGGTGACGCCGTCGACCCGGGCGATCGGGGAGGACTTCGGCACCATGGTCGGGTGGACGCGCTGCTCGAAGCCGGTATCGGTGCGGCTCGCGACGCCGAGCAGCTTGATGCGGTAGCCGAGTTCGTCAGCGGCCTCGATATCGGCCGTGGTGATCGAGCGGATGCCCTCGACATAGACCGCGTCGGCGTCGATGCGGTTGCCGAAGGCGATGGCGGCCAGCAGCGAGAGCTTGTGAGCCGTGTCGAAGCCGTCGATGTCGAAGGTCGGATCGGCCTCGGCATAGCCGAGCCGCTGCGCCTCGGCGAGGCAGGTCTCGAAGGAGAGGCCCTCACGCTCCATCCGCGTCAGGATGTAGTTGCAGGTGCCGTTGAGGATTCCATAGACGCGGGCGACCCGGTTGCCGGCGAGCGACTCGCGCAGCGTCTTGATGATCGGGATGCCGCCGGCCGCGGCCGCCTCGAAGTTGAGCGAGACGCCCTTCGCCTCGGCGAGCGCCGCGAGCGCCGCGCCATGGCGGGCGAGCAGCGCCTTGTTGGCGGTGACGACATGCTTGCCGGCACCGAGCGCGGCCTCGACCGCCTCGCGGGCCGCGCCCTCGGCGCCGCCCATCAATTCAACGAAGACGTCGATCTCGGGCGAGCACGCCAGCGCTACGGGATCGTCGAACCAGGCGCAGTCGGAGACATCGACGCCGCGATCGCGGCTGCGGTCACGCGCGGAGACGGCGGTGACGGCGATCATCCGGCCGCTGCGCACGCCGATATCGTGCCCGTGCCGGGCAACGAGGCGAATCAAAGACGCGCCGACTGTGCCCAGGCCCGCGACGCCCAGCCTCAAAACCGAATGATTCATCCATCGCCCCAGAGGGGCCCGGCCTATCGCCGGGCGCTGCTGATCGGGACGACGTTGTGCAACGTTTTGTCTGCCGATTCAAGGAAGCGGCGGATGTTCCGCGCGGCCTGGCGGATGCGCTGCTCGTTCTCCACGAGCGCGATGCGCACATACTCGTCGCCATGCTCGCCGAAGCCGACGCCCGGCGCGACCGCGACATCGGCCTTCTCGATCAGCAGCTTCGAGAATTCCAGGCTACCCAGCGAGCGGAACTGCTCGGGGATCGGCACCCAGGCGAACATCGAGGCGCGCGGAGCCGGGATATCCCAGCCGGCGCGGCCGAAGCTCTCGACCAGCGCATCGCGGCGGTTCTTGTAAGTGCGGCGCATGTCGGCGATGCAGTCCTGCGGGCCGTTCAGCGCCGCCGTCGCCGCCACCTGGATCGGCGTATAGGCGCCGTAATCGAGATAGGATTTCACCCGCGCCAGCGCCGCGATCAGCCGCTCGTTGCCGACCGCGAAGCCCATGCGCCAGCCGGCCATGGAATAGGTCTTCGACATCGAGGTAAACTCGACCGCCACGTCGATGGCGCCCGGCACCTGCAGGATCGAGGGCGGCGGATAGTCGTCGAAGTAGATCTCGGCATAGGCGAGGTCGGAGAGCACGAAGAGGTCGTGCTTGCGCGCGAAGGCGACGACGTCGCGATAGAAATCGAGATCGGCGACGTGCGCGGTCGGGTTGGACGGATAGCAGAGCACGACGGCGATCGGCTTCGGGATCGAATGGATCACCGCCCGCTCCATCGCGTGGAAGAACTCCGGCCCGGGCTCGGACGGCACCGAGCGGATGACGCCGCCGGCCATCAGGAAGCCGAAGGCATGGATCGGGTAGGAGGGATTGGGGCAGAGCACCACGTCGCCTGGCGCGGTGATCGCTTGCGCCATGTTGGCGAAGCCTTCCTTCGAGCCGATCGTCGCGACGACCTGGGTCGCCGGATCGAGCTTCACGCCGAAGCGGCGCTCGTAGTAGGCGGCCTGGGCCTTGCGCAATCCGTTGATGCCGCGCGAAGCCGAATAGCCGTGCACATCGGGGCGCGACGCGGTCTCGGCGAGCTTCTGCACGATGTGCGGCGGCGTCGGCAGGTCGGGATTGCCCATGCCGAGATCGATGATATCGGCGCCTGCGGCCCGCGCGCTCGCCTTAAGCCGGTTGACCTGCTCGAAGACGTATTGCGGCAGACGCCGCACGCTGTGGAACTCGCTCATGGCTCCGAATCCATTTCGGGTGGATGTTCTTTTTCAAGTCTTGCTCAGCGCCGGCTCCGGCGCGGCGCGGTTCATAACAGAGAACCGCAGCCGGAGGTGAGCGCTTTCATTGCGGGCATTTCGTGGCATCGACGACCTTGTCGGTGCCGCATCCGTTCCTGATCTCCTCGAGGGTCAGTTCGCCATGGGTACGGGCGATCTGATCCAGTTCGGCAGCCGAGGCGGCGCCCTGCTGCTTGGCGTCGGCGCCGGCCTGCGGGCTCGCGACGGCGCCCCTCGCCTTGATCGCCGCCATCGCCTTCTGCTGCTCGTCGGGCGTCAGCGGCTTGCCGGGCTGGGGAACGCCGCCGACATTGATGTTCGGGTAGGTGCCATCCTTCTGCAGCTCCGGATCGGGGCTGAAATCGAACGTCTTCTTGACCGTGTTGCACCCGGCAAGCGCGCCAGCCAGCGCCAGAGCGAGCCCGAGAGAGAAAACCCGCCGCCGCATTCCGCCATCCGCCATCGCCGTCATTCTCATTCTCTGCCTGGAGGGTAAGCGCTCTCTTAAACGCGACCCGGATATGCCTCGCCGTGCGGAACTATTACACTCGCCGCGTCGCGTTTGCAGCGCCGACGGGCAAAAGGCATCGACGGAGAGAGCATGGCCGGGGACAAGAACGGTTCGGGCGAAGCGAAATCCGCGGCAGGATCGCCGATCAGCCTCATGGTCAAGGACCCGGAAAGGCTGGCGCGCAACATCGCGCTGATCGTCGAGGCCCTCTCGCGCGCGGCCGCCAACTATCTGAAACCGCGCGAGAACGGCTCGGTCTCCGGCGATCTCGTCGATGAGATCAGCGAGATCGTGAAGACGCTCTCAAAGGTCGTCGAATACTGGACCTCGGACCCGACGCGCAGCCTGACGGCTCAGACCCGCTTGTTCGGCCGCTATTTCGCGCTCTGGAACACGATGATCGCGCGCATGGCCGGCGCCGAGATGCCGCCGATCGCCAAGCCCGACCCGCGCGACAAGCGGTTCCAGGACCCCCAATGGTCGGAAAACACCTATTTCGACTTCATCAAGCAGTTCTATCTGGTGACGGCGCAATGGGCGGACGAGCTTGCCCGCGACGCGACCGAACTCGACCAGCACACCCGCCTGAAGGCGCGATTCTATGTCCGCCAGGTCGCCAACGCGGTCTCGCCGTCGAATTTCCTCTTCACCAATCCCGAGATCCTGCGCGACACGCTCGATTCGAGCGCCGAGAATCTGGTGCGCGGCGCTAATATGCTGGCCGACGACATCGCCGCCGGCGAGGGCGAGCTCAAGATCCGCCAAGTCGACACCAAGAGCTTCACGATCGGCGGCAACCTCGCGCTGACGCCGGGCAAGGTCGTGCACCAGAACGATGTCTGCCAGCTCATCCAGTACAAGCCGGCGACGGCCGAGGTGCTGAAGCGGCCGCTGTTCATCGTGCCGCCCTGGATCAACAAGTTCTACATCCTCGATCTCACGCCCGAGAAATCCTTCATCAAATGGGCGGTCGAGCAGGGTCACACGGTCTTTGTCGTGTCCTGGGTCAATCCCGGCGAACGGCAGGCCGGCAAGAGCTTCGAGCACTACATGCGCGAGGGCATCCTCGAATCGCTCGACGTGATCGAGAAGATCACCCGTGAGAAGCAAGTGAACGCCATCGGCTATTGCGTCGGAGGCACGCTGCTCTCGTTCACGCTCGCCTATATGGCGGCGACCGGCGACACGCGGATCGGGGCGGCGACGCTGTTCGCCACGCAGGTCGACTTCACCTTCGCCGGCGATCTCAAGGTGTTCATCGACGAGGAGCAGATCGAACACATCGAGAAGAAGATGAGCGTGCGCGGTTATCTCGAGGGGAAGAACATGGCTTCCTCCTTCAACATGCTGCGCTCGAACGAGCTCATCTGGTCCTATGTCGTCAACAACTACTTCCGCGGCCGCGAGCCGATCCCGTTCGATCTCCTGTTCTGGAATTGGGACGCCACGCGAATGCCGGCCGCCAACCACTCGTTTTATTTGAGGAATTGCTACCTCGACAACAAGCTCGCCAAGGGCGAATTGCAGGTCGGCGAGACCAAGCTGTCGCTGCGCGACGTGAAGATTCCGATCTTCAATCTCGCGACACGCGAGGACCATATCGCGCCGCCGCGCTCCGTCTTCTACGGCTCGTCCTTCTTCGGCGGGCCGGTGACCTTCGTGCTGTCGGGCTCGGGGCACATCGCCGGCGTCGTCAATCCGCCGGTGCGCAAGAAATACCAGTACTGGACGGGGCCGGCGCCGGTTGGCGACGGCTTCGACGAATGGCTGATGCATGCCGAGGAGCATCCTGGCTCCTGGTGGCCGCACTGGCAGGCCTGGGTCGAGAGCCTCGACGATACACGCGTCAAGGCGCGCATTCCCGGCGGGCGGCGCGTCAAGCCAATCGAGGATGCACCAGGCAGCTATGTGAAGGTGATGTCGGCCTGACCCGGAATCATCATGCCCGGGACGAGCCCGGGCATGAAAGGCGTTCGGATGCTACGAACCGTCGGCTCAGGCCTGCACGAAGGCAAGCAGGTCGGCGTTCAGCACGTCGGCATTGACGGTCAGCATGCCATGCGAGAAGCCCGGATAGGTCTTCAGCTGGCCGTTCTTCAGGAGCTTGGCGGAGAGCCGCGAGGAATCGTCGATCGGCACGATCTGGTCGTCCTCGCCATGCAGCACGAGCGTCGGCACCGAGATGGCCTTGAGGTCATCGGTCTGGTCGGTCTCGGAGAAGGCCTTGATGCCGTCATAATGCGCCTTGGCGCTGCCGGTCATGCCCTGGCGCCACCAATTGGCGATCACCGGCTCGGAGACCTTGGCACCCTCGCGGTTGAAGCCATAGAACGGGCCTTCGGCGACGGCGCGGAAGAACTCGGCGCGGTTGGCGGCGAGCGCGGAGCGGAAGCCGTCGAACACCTCGATCGGAAGGCCGCCGGGATTGGAGGCCGTCTTCACCATGATCGGCGGCACGGCGCTGACGAGCACGGCCTTGGCGACGCGG
>Ga0209930_1004712_pt1 | contig 11853 bp, 2 predicted proteins | sample ThiBiot_500_biof_2_FD_183948 | JGI IMG/M metagenome (GOLD analysis project Ga0209930, IMG submission 183948) | Wastewater bioreactor microbial communities from Cape Town, South Africa - Thiocy_cont_500_biof (SPAdes) | ecosystem: Engineered > Bioreactor > Thiocyanate-remediating >... | reverse complement strand
ATTGTAGAGAACCGCCGTTACAGAAGCCACACCCGTCTCGGTGGGGTCCTGCTGACCATTTTTATTGGTATCAAACCACACATAGTCGCCAAGGCTAGCCTTCGCACAGGTTGGCCAGGGGTCGACTACCGCCTGACCCAGGGCTAAACAACCCTTGCTGTCAGTCACCGTTAGCGAGTAGGTGCCTGCCGCCAGACCACTCAGGCTGGTAGCAGCACTGCCGTTGCTCCACAGATAGCTGTAGCCAGGAGTTCCCCCTACCACACTCACTACCTGCACCGTGCCACCCGTTACACCGCCCTGGGCGTTACAGACCGCCGACAGCGATTGAATATCGGCCACGATCCGGCTCGGTGCCACCAGCGTGAAGCTCGCGCCACTCCGACAACCCAATCCGTCCGTTACCACTACATTGTATATACCCGCCTGTATAGCCGTCAGGCTCGCGGTTGTCGCCCCGTTATCCCATTGATAACTGTAGGTGCCACTGCCTCCGCTGGCCTGCACACTGATGCTGCCCGTCGTCGTGCCAAAGCAGAGTGGGTTGACCACCGTGCCGCTCACCGAAGGAGCACCAGGGTTAGCCACCACCGCCGTCGCTACGGCCGTACAGCCATTGGCGTCCGTTACTTTTACTTTATAGGTGCCACCCGCTACACCCGTCAGGTTTTGGGTCGTGGCACCGTTGTCCCACACATAGCTGTAGGGGCCAGTTCCCCCTGTAATGGTCAGGGTCACACTGCCGTTGGCGCCTAAGCAACTGGCCGAGGTCGGTGTGGCTACGGCACTGATCGGACTCGTTGAGGGAACAATCACCGCTACCGAACTCACACAACCCGCGCCGTCGGTGACCTTCACCGTGTAGGTGCCCGAGGCCACGTTGCTGATGCTGGCCGTGGTCGCCCCATTGCTCCACAGATACGTATACGTACCGCTACCACCACTGGCCGTTACCGTCGCACTACCGGTAGCCTGCTGGCAGGAAGCCGCTGTGGCCGTCGCCGTCAGCGAGGGACCACCCGTGCTCTGGATACTGCCCACCAGCACATCCTGACAACCGTTGGCATCGGTCACCGTTACGGTGAAGTTCTGCCCACCACTCAGCCCGGTAATCACCGAAGTGCTGGCGCCTGTGCTCCATGCATAGGTGTAAGGGGCTACTCCCGTGTTGACCGTCACCGTCGCCCGACCATCCGACTGCCCGCAGTGGGCTTCAGTGGTTAGCAGGTTGGCGCCCAGGGTACAGGGTTGCACGTAGATGATAGCCGGATCTTCGTCGTCCTCATCGGTGGCTGGGTTGGTGTCACCAGGGGTGCCCGTGCCGTTGCCGTTCACGCTGTCATCGCTACCCGAGTTAGGTGTGCCGCCCGCATCGTTGGTCGGATTCTGGTCGGGGGTGCTGTCCACATCGGTCGGTGGGGTATTATTGGGGTTGGTGTCATTATCGGCACTGCTGATTTCAGCTTTGTTGATAATGGGGCCACTCACCGTACTGCTCACCGTGAAGGTGATATTGACCTTCACACTGTCTCCGATGGCTAGCGAGCCCGAAATCGGCGTTTTCAGCGTGGCCAGACTGCCCGACTGATTCCAGTTAGCATCGTTGAGGGTCAGCCCTGCTGGCACGTAATCAGTCACCTGGATGTTATAGGCAGGTTGGGTGCCCTGATTTTTCACAGTAACGGTGAAAGTCACCTGGCTACCCGGTTTGATCACCGATGCCTGCCCCGTAGCCAGTTTCTTGGTCAACGCCAGATCGAATATGGAGCCAACAAAACCGAAATCGTAGTTATGATTTACAGCCCCATCGACACCCGTTGTTAGCTTGATCGTTGGTAAACCATTGACCAGAAACGCATCATTGTTGGTTGTCGTCGCTCCCGTATTGGTCGCCCCTGCGGTTTCACCCGGTGCAATGGTGATTCCGGTCAATGTCAGGCCGGTAGTCGAAGGGTCGGTTCCTAGCGACGATACCCGAATGGTGTAATCCGTTAATTGCGTAATGGGCAGGTTATACTTCTGGCTGGGTGTATCGTTTACCCCCGGTTGATTGGAGAAGATATAATTGCCGTTGGCATCGGTAACAGCGGTAGCTACCAGATTACCATTAGCATCCCGAAGCTCGACGGTTACCCCCGCCAGCGAAGGCTCACCTGCATCCTGAATACCATTGTTATTGGTATCTTTCCAGACCCGGTTACCAATCTCAATCGGAGGTACGGCATCACATATCTGGTCGGTACCTGTAATTCGAGTAAGCTTTTGGCCCCATCCAAGTATAGTAAAATAGTTTGCAACTCCAGAACTTAAATTTAAATAAGCGGCTCCGTAACTACTTACATCAGAAGGGTCGGAAAAACCACCAACTAACTCGTTTGTTCCAGCTTTTATATACAACCCCCCCTCATAGGTATAATTATGTTGCGAGGTTAAAGTTGATTGTTGAAAAAACCATTTTCCGCCTGGGCCATCAGAGCCAGTATTTTGACTAGTAACTTGTGACGTATAGGGCCCTAATTTTCCTCCATTTTCGAGGGTATAGGTTCCATCCCCATTTGGCCAAGCGCCCATAATATAACCTTTTTGTCGATTAGACGTAGCAGCATTATATACCAATCGGTCAGTCGTTCCAATAACCATTTGCCCGTTATCGCCAAATGCTAAATCTAGTAATACTGGTTGCACCTTACCACTAGAGGTAGAAGCCCAACCTACCTGACTATATCCATTGGCGTAAAGCTCCCCAGTTGTAAAATCAATCGGATAGCTTAGTACTTTACTCCAAGTAGCTGTTGTCGGATCATAGGCTAATACTACACCTTTTAAATCAGCGTTACTTCCACTAATCTCGGCATCGCACACGCCCCCCATATAAATTTTTCCACCATACTGCTTAAGAGCTGTAGGCCGATAAACTCCTCCACTACAATTCGCCAGCGAAGCTGGTGGGGTGATTTCAGAAGCCGTAGTGGGAGCCGTAGCGGGTAAGTTGTTATAATCGACGTTCGATACATCGACCTGCACTAGATTCCCATTACTCATATTCACTACGTATAGGGTATCACCCGAGACCGAGAATGTTAAGCCTCCTAGCCCCTGTACCCCAAATGGGTTACCTCCTACTGTGGTCGATGGATTGCCAACATTGATACCCAAATCTGATAGTTTTACTAACAGCTTTGCCCCCTGGTATGATTGGGTTCCATTTGGCCCATTATAATTCGCAATATAAATAGCTGATGAACCATCAGGAGCCATCGGGAATACACTAGGCATATTTGTCGATATAGGCGACATGTATACCAAGTTATTGGGGCGTTGTGAATCTAAACCTAACGGAACACCTACTTGCGCATAACCAATATCCATAGTTTGGGTAGTAGCATTGTAGTAATCAAGTCCCCTATCATAATAATTATAGGAATCAACTGACGTTGTACCTGTGATTAAACCTTTGCCAGTAACCATTCGAGGATTGGGCAGGAAGCTACAAACAATACTAGGGTTGTATAGTCCAAAATCATTATTTTGACTAGCACCTTGTATAAACTGCACCGTTGTTCCATTATCAATACCATATACCGAAGGGTTATAATATGATGGCCAATTCGTAAATTCAAGCCTATAAGGCTGGCCAGCAGTCAGATTACCAAAGCTGTAATAACCGGCAGGAATATTCAGTGTCGGATTGGCATAAGAGGTCGTTGTTGTTCCTACCAAATTCCCACTGGCATCGTAGGCTTTTACGGTCACCCCGCCTAAACCTTGCTCCGTACTGTTCAAAATCCCATTAATGTTCCCATCCAAATAAACTATACCACTGGTCGTATTTGAACTTACACAGTTATATACAGGATGCGTCACAGCATCGACCGAATAGGCTGTAGCATCAGTTTGCAACTGCACATAGCGAGCATCCACTGGCAGAGATATGGTCCGATTGGCTGCAACGGTAGATGCTGGTAGCTGCGCAATATTGGTGTAAGGTCCACCGGCAGTGCTAGACACCAGCACTTGTAAAGGAGCTACTAAATCGCTCGATTTGTAAGTAAACGTTAGTGTATTACCCCCAGCTACTATACTACCTAAATCGACGGTAAAGGGCGTAGTTGCATTGGCTGCTATGATAGCGTAGGCCCCGTCGGGGCTACCAGCCGCATTAGCCGGATTTGTTACACCACTAACAAGGCCAGACGGGCTTACGGCTCCAACCGCATAACTCACCACTTGTTGGCCGACTGCACAACTATTGGCGGGATTATTGACACAAGTATAGAGTGGATATGTTACGGCATCGACACTATATGCCTGTGTACCCGTTAACAGCTTTACGTATTGAGCATTCAGTGGCAAATTAACAGTCTGCGTGGTTCGGGTAGTACTTCCAGGCAATTGCGCAATGTCCGTATAAGGCCCTCCCAGACTAGTCGCGATCTGTACCATCAGTGCAGCCGCAGTTGATGAGGAAACATAGGTAACTCGCAAGCTGTTACCTGCCTGCACAGCCGAAGACGACAGTTGTAGCGTTACGTAGGAATTAGCAGCTAGTGTGGCATAAGCTGCATCGGGCAAATCAGTCAGATTATTGACATTACTTACACCGGAAGACGATTGGCCAATCACATTTAGTATCGGAGCCTGATAACTCACCGACTGCTGTCCTGAGCCACACGTACTTGATATGGGGGCAACGCAGGTATAGATTGGATAAGTTACTGCATCGACGTTATAGGTAGTCGATGTGGTAACCAGTTTTATATACTGGATACCGAAGGGTAGTGTTATTGGTACTGTTATGGCGGCAGTACTTCCTGGTAGTTGGGCAATAGCAGTATATGAACCTGTCGCACTGTTCGACACCAATACCTGTAGGGGAGCTGCGACATTGCTTGATGCATAGTTTATATACAGGGGTGTACCGGCTGGTATCATAGTCCCCATATCGGCTACCAAAGTACCATTAGCAGCCATTGTCACCAAGCCTCCATTTGGAACACCAGTAATATTGGCTGGATTGGTTACCGATGCACTATTGGTAATGGGCTGAACGGCCCCAACCAGATAACTACTCAATACCTGATTACCCGTACAGGACACTACAGGGCTAGGTACACACTTATAGATCGAATAAGTTAGAGCATCGACAAAATACTGAGTCGCAACCGTCTTAAGCAAAACATACCGAGCGTCTAGAGGTAGCATGAAATTAATCGTCCTGGCTGTTGTAGTACCAGGTAATGCGGCTACATTGGTAAACGTACTCCCATCGGTCGATACCTGCAGCAAAAGCGGAGATGTGACGTTAGTGGAATTATAAGTTATATTAATCTCATTACCAGCAGTAACAACATTTCCAAAATCATATATCTGCGACGTATTGGTACCAAAGGTCGTATTCACCCCATCGGGCGTGCCGAGTGCATTACTAGCTGCAGTAACTGTACCCGAAATTTTATTGCCCACCGCCTGCAAACCAGTAGTATAGTCGGTTAATATATTACCAGAAGCACAGGTCGTTGATACGGGGGTTATACAAGCATAAATAGGATAGCTAATCGCATCAAGATAATAAGTCGAATTTGTATTTGAGAACGTAGTTACCTGAATGTATCGGGCATCTATTGGTAATTTTATCGTGCTTCCTGCAACTATTGTGGTAGACTGTAGTGAACCAATATTCGTGAATGATGAAGTTGACGAGGTTGAAACAGCCACCTGCATAGGCATGACCACGTTGGGAGTGGTATATTGTGACCCATAGGTAAAAAGCAGTGGTGTTCCGCCCGGTATTACTGCTCCCATATCAAGTGTAAAGGTTGTACCAGGTGGAATTGTAGCTAAACTTCCATCTGGTACTCCTAACGAGTTCGATGTATTAGCCACTGTTCCGCCACTGGTATTGCCAGTCACTTTGGCACCAGCATCATAAGTTACCAGTGTCTTTCCTGATCCACAAGAAAGCCCAGGCTGCTTTACACAAGTATATACCGGGTAAGTCACTCCATCGATACTATAATTCGTGCCCCCTGTTTTCAGCAATACATATTGTGCTACAAACGGCAATATCAGAGAGTTCTTCGTAAGCGCTGTTGAGGGATTCAGTGAACCTACATAACTATAAGACCCTCCCTGTGTTGTCGATACTAGCACCTGTAAGGTAGCAGCGGAATTATCCGAACTATAGTTGACGCTTAATTCCGTTCCTGCTGGTATCAAACTTCCCATGTTAAGTTCTAGCGCTGTATTAGCAGGCATAGCCGCTGTAACTTGGTCAATAGGTCCTACAGCATTTGCCGGACTTGTGACACCCGACGCACTCCCATAGCTTTGTGCTCCTGCCTGATAAGACATTTGTATTTGACCAGTAGCACACGTGACTGAAGGGGGCGAAATACACTGATAACCCTTGTAGGTCACAGCATCCAAATAAAAGGTCGCTGAATTTTGAGCTGGTGAAATCAGTTTGACGTAACGTGCATTAACGGGTAAGGGGATATCAATCATTTTTGCGGATTGGTCCCCTTCCAAAGTTCCAATCGCGGTGTACGATCCTCCTGGGGTTGTAGCTACTAAGACTTGCAGTGGCAAAGCGGTACTTGCCCCTTGTGACGAATAATAGGTGAATGACAGTTCATTGCCAACATTAATTATACTCCCGAAATCAAGGATCAGCGTGTTAGTACTACCTAAAAGGGCATATGTGCCATCAGGTACCCCCGTAGCATTATTACTACTGGTAGCCCCTGTAAACGAATTCACACTAGATGTTCCAACGGGATAACTAACCGCTTGCTGCCCAGCCGCACAAACGGCCGGGTTGGCTACACAGTTATAGACGGTTTGAGTTATAGCATCAACGCTATAGTCCTGACCCGTCGTTAGTAAATAAACATATTGCGCATCAACGGGTAGTACTAAACTGGCAACTGTTCTGGAGGTATTCCCTGGCAACTGCGCAATATTAGTATACGCTCCCCCTGCGGATGTCGCAACTAGTACCTGTAACGGAGCCGTATTCCCCGACGATGAATAATAGATATTAATCTGGTTACCAGCACTAACTAAACCGGAGAAGCCTACTTTTATCCATGAATTTGCAGCCAATCCGGTTGATATGCCATCAGACAGACCTAATAAATTATTGTTATTAGTGACCCCTGCTGATGATTGACCATTCAGCGTAACAGTCCCATTTTGTGTAGTCAGGTTTTTTTGACCTGTAGAGCAGGCCGTATTAGGAATGGTTACACAATTAATTACCGGAACCGTAATAGCATCTATATTATAATTTATGGCACTAGTTGTCAACCTAATATATCTCGAATCAATCGGCAACGTAATTTGTCCTGTTGTGCTGACTGTATTAGGCGACAATGAGCCTATGTATGTATAGGTACCATTTGCACTAGTTGACGACCAGACTTGTAGTGGTGTAGAAGATGCTCCTGACGAATAGGTAAACGTCAGTGTATTACCAGCCGCCACTGTACTTCCCATATCCATTACGAGAAATGAATTGGCCGTCATTGCAGCTATGGCCCCATCAGGAACTCCCTGTGCATTAGAAGCATTGGTCACGCTTCCACTGCCTGTACTGCCCGAACTGGTGACAGCAACTGCGCCTGTGTTGTAAGATACAGACTGCTTTCCTGCTTGGCAAGCCGTGCTTGGCAACGTTACACAGAAATACAAGGAGTAAGTCAATGCATCTATATAATATACTGAACGCTCTCCCGCATTCACGAATTGCACATAGCGGGCATCGTAAGGAAGAGACAAACTCTGATTCATGACAGCTCGATCGGTAGAGCTGGGAGGTGCCGAACCTACTAAAGTAAAGGAACCCGGTGTTCCGGTAGTGCTCACCCACACCTGTACAGGAATGCTGTACGTTGCATCATAGAATGTTGAATAGGTTAAATTTAGTGTATTACCAGCCGCCACCACATTACCTAAATCGAGAGTCATAGTGGTAAACGCATCTAATGTAGCTGTTGCGCCATCCGGCAATCCAGTAGCATTAATACTATTTGTCACCCTAGTATTGACAGTGCCTGTTGTACCTGCTACAGTGAGAGCTCCTGTCGGATAACTCAAAAGAGTTTGCCCGGTAGAACAGACAGGAATTGGGTTTGCTGCACACCGATAGATAGGATATGTTACAGCATCCACCATATAAGTAGTACCCGTTGTCTGTAGTCGGACATAGCGGGTATCTAATGGTAAAGTTAATGAACCAGTTGTTGACGCATAAGACCCCGGTAACTGAGCTACGTTGGTAAACGAATTTGCTGCACCTGTTGTACTGACCAGAACCTGCAAAGGGGCATCTGTATCTATCGACCTATAAGTTACCGATAAAACATTGCCTGCTGAAAGTATAGTACCCATATCGAGAGTTACTGTCGAACTGGACGCTAACGTAGCCGTTAACCCATCAGGAATCCCAATTATATTGGAAGCATCTATGTTGCTACTAACAACTGTTTTCGCACCAGTCACATATCCTACCAGTACTTGATTAGGACCACAGCCAGGAACCTGCGCCCAGGCTCCACCGATGGTCAGTATCCATAGCCAGAAACCCGCCAGTATGTACTGCCAGGGCTTGAGTTGTTCTATTTGCTTGTACAAGTTTTGCATGGTCATCGCTCAGTTAGTGGGTTGGCGTCAGCCGAGGCAATACGCTCATTACAGTGGGATACGTAAATCTGTAGATAGCTGGAAGTATCCAGGCCCGCTGGTAAACTCTGGGCTGGTGTTCCATTGAGTGGCAGGTGGTTAAGCCGCTGTTGTTCGGTTGGTGGCCTGTCTAAACAAGCCATCGAGCAGGCTCCAGTCGACGCCCCCCTCCGCGCACCAGGATTCGCCAGCCTTAGCAGCCATTCAGGTAGTGATTGGTCTGCCGGATACGTCGCTGCTGATCGGAAGCGATCCGTAGTCAATGATAGTATCGACAGGCTACTGCTTAGGCTAATCCACAGCAATACGCCGGTTAGCCCGAGGAGATAGCCCCGTTTATGTGTAAACAAAAAACTCATATGTATATAGTAATAAATGAATTTCGAAAACAGTGGGCACAAGCAGATTGGGATGAGCTATGACAGCCCACCTAACCCGTTCATTGTTCCAGATCTATAGAAATGGCCGCGATTCAATCACGCACCTGAGGCACTTAGCCATATTGAAACGAGTGCCCCCGAATACGAACCTGATCAGCCTCTATCCGCAGGATAGGCGGTGTTGACTTCAACCGCCGAACCATGGGCCAAACGCTGGAAACCAAACTAGCTCCGCTGGCCGAGAGCAAACGGCTTTGTGGCTTAGGCCAACCCGTAAAAGCGGCCAGAATTTGCAGGAGATAGGCTAATAACTTCATTATCTTTTCATTAAGTAAATAGTAACGAACCCTCGTGCTGGGCTAGCTCTCAGGCCCTTCGTTCCTCAGGATGACCAAGGGGAGCAGGACTTTCTACACTCATCGTAAGACTGATACCTTAATCGGCACACAACGACTCAGGCTACAGATTGGCTCGGTAATGACCATAAACTGATCGGATGCAGGCGTATCTAAGCGGCTCCGTTGACCTGACGGCCATTGCACCTCTACTCGACTGATACTGGCCGTAGGGCCTAGACCGATCAACTGGGTATAGCTGTTGGTGATTCCATAACTCTCTCCGCTACGCACTTCACGCACCAGTTGAACACCATCCGACCGATAAACGACTATCTTTGCCCCTACCCCATTGCTGTTCGACTGCATGCCCTGCAAGGTCACGCCCAGAAAGTGGTTGCCATTGGGAGCCCCCAGCCATAAATCATCCTCAGCATCGGCTCTTGGGTAGTGACTGGTGTACACATCCAGAAAGCCATCGTGGTTCAGGTCACCCAAGGCAAAAGAGGTCGTCTTGATGGTTCCCAGGGCACCGGTCTGGAGTGTAAATGTTTTGTTGCCATTGTTACGCCACAACTGAGCGGCCATATCGCCTGTGACCAGTACATCCACATACCCATCGTTATCAAAATCCCGCATTAGCCCCTGTAGTGGCTCCAGTACATTTGCAATGCCGCTCTGGGTGGTGATGTCGGTGAAATGTCCTGTACCATCGTTCTCCAGTAACATGGTCGGGCTTTCGTGGTTGGTTATCAGTAAGTCCTGGTCGCCATCGTTATCGATGTCGGCGAAGTCGGCCGTCCACGACTGCCCACTGATTTTCACATTCGCTCCTGCGGCCGCTTCACTGAACCAGTTGGTTGGGTCAGTCGAAAAACTGGTCGTATTCTTCACCAACTGCCCATTGATGCGGTCGTAAGTATGGTTGATAAATAACTGGTTGATACGCCGGGGGTCACCCGCATTGCCAGATCACCATCGTTGTCGATGTCGGACCAGACTGAGCCGTAGTTACCGGAGTTGTCGGAAGCGGGCACGGTGCGCATATCGATCCAGTTGGTAACGGGTGCAAAAGTACCCTGCGCGTTGTTTTTCCAGATTTGATTGAGTCCTACATCGTTGCAGCCAAAGATATCCAGCCATCCATCGTTGTCGATGTCGACCAGGTTAGCCCCCTGCATCCAGATTTTAGGACTATTAATGGTATCAGCCAGCCAGCCATTGCTCTGGTTACGGCGCACCGTTACACCATCGTAGAAGCCAGCCGTAAGCAGGTCGTTGCGATGATCTTTATCCACATCCCCAACCAGGGTGGCAATGGGCTCCCTACCAAGGGTACTCAACAACGTGCTGCTGAAGGCATGAGCCGACGACTGGGTAAGTACTGACAACTGCTGTGTACGGGAATGGGTGCGAACAATATCATCGAGGCCATCGCCATCCAGATCGACCACTGCCTTCGATAAAAACCCGACAAAAGGACGTTCAGGTAGTTTATCAGTGGCATTGACGAAGCTAATTTGCCCATAAACGATCCGGTGAGCAGACGTAGCGATCATCATCGTGAGCAGCAATGTAGAAAGAGGAATTCTCATAGCAACTGGTTAGGCCTATTGATTTTGTCTTACAAACCCTTTCTTCCCTCTACTTCGAAGAGAGATAATCAGCAGAGGTTACTGATGTTAAATTAAAGTTGGATAAAGCGTAAAATATCTAACGTAGCATGATATACGTTACACAGTAACTGGCTCGTTAAACGAAACTGCCAAGTATAGCGATGAAGTTGTTTGAGAAACCTTACGGGAGCCGATTTGAGAATCTGCCCTCACCTTAACTGGCAAAAAACTGTACTTCGACGAACTCAAACAGCGTCTAACGGGTAATTAGCTGCCTGGAAGAGGCAACTTATAACCGGGCAATCGTCCCGGTGTGGCTCTTGCCAACCGTTCGGAGCCGGAAACTGGCGGTATCGATCCATATTTCAGATTCGAGCTATTTTCTGTTTGCCTGGATAACGCCTTTTTTTCTCTAGCAAGGGTTCGTATCCATCCCATCTGGGAAACTGAATAGAATGGGGAGATGGGGGTTCTTGCCAATGCGTACTTACCCGTTATTAGTAAGCCGGGTAATCCTTGAATCAGTAGTAAGTAGAGTTCTTTTGACATAGTTGACAAGGATTCTTGGTAACTCAGTCCGACCATTGCAGCCAACAGACTGATTATATACCCTGAATAGCAAAAACTGAGGCATATTGGGCTGCTAGCTCCGTTCAACCTGGCTCGTTGCTGGTTATTGCCAGTTTCATGCTGTTTAGTGCTGGTTGAACTATAGCTAACTATCAAATAGACTTTGATTAGAAAAGGAAGAAACTTACTATACTTTTTTGGTAGGCAATCATTCAAACAAAGTATACACTATAGCCAATTCACTACCATTAACTAGCTATTGACATACTA
>Ga0209930_1004710_pt1 | contig 11860 bp, 10 predicted proteins | sample ThiBiot_500_biof_2_FD_183948 | JGI IMG/M metagenome (GOLD analysis project Ga0209930, IMG submission 183948) | Wastewater bioreactor microbial communities from Cape Town, South Africa - Thiocy_cont_500_biof (SPAdes) | ecosystem: Engineered > Bioreactor > Thiocyanate-remediating >... | reverse complement strand
GTCGTAGCTGGCCGGCGTGAACAGCAATTGCAGGTCCGGGCTCGCCAGCCCCTCGCGCGAGCGGCAGAACACCTGCGCGCTGGTCACCCCGAAGGTCAGCGCGCCCTGCCCGCGCAGGGCGAACCGAGCCACCTCGCCGGCCAGCCGCACGCCATGCGCCAACTGGTTGATCGAGATCGCATCGCGCACCCGGTGCGCCACCCGCGCCACGTAATGGTCCTGCAGGTTGGCGCCCACGCCGGCGGCATCGTGCACCACCTCCACCCCGATCCGACGCAGATGCGCCGCCGGGCCGATGCCCGAGATCTGCAGCAATTGCGGCGAGTTCACCGCGCCGCCGCACAGGATCACTTCCCGCGAGGCGCGCAGGCTGCGTTCCTGCCCGTCCTGGCGGAACGCCACCCCCACGCAGCGCCGCCCCTCGAACAGCAGCCTTGTAGCCAGTGCGCCGGTCTCCACGCGCAGGTTGGGCCGGCCCTTCGCGGCGGCCAGGAAGGTGCGCGCGGTGGAGCCGCGGAAGCGGCCGTTGCGGGTCATCTGGGAATAGCCGACGCCCTCCTGCTCGGCGCCGTTCAGGTCGCGGCGGAACGGGTGGCCGGCCTGCTGCGCGGCCTCCACGAAGCGGTCGGTCAGCGGCAGGATGGTGCGGTAATCCTCCACCTTCAGCACACCGCCCTTGCCGCGATAGGCCGGGTCGCCCGGCGCGTAGTGCTCGGACTGGCGGAAATACGGCAGCACGTCGTCATAGCTCCAGCCGCGGCAGCCCATCTGCGCCCAGCCGTCGAAATCCGCCGGATTGCCACGCACATATAGCATGCCGTTGATCGAACTGGAGCCGCCGAGCACCCGCCCGCGCGGCCAGTGGATCGACCGTCCGGCGGTGCCCGGCTCGGGCGCCGAGGCATAGTTCCAGTTGACCAGCGGGTTGTACAGCAGCTTCAGCACCCCGGCCGGGACATGGATCCACGGGTGCCAGTCGCGCGGCCCCGCCTCCAGCAGCACCACCTTGGCGCCGGTCTCGCTGAGCCGGCTGGCGATCACGCAGCCGGCCGAGCCGGCGCCGACGACCAGATACGCCGCGTCCATGCCCGCCCCCTCGTTCAGCCGCGCGCCGGAATGCCGATGAAGCCGCCCTCAAGCTGCGCCGCCAGGCGGAACAGCGTCGCGTCGTCAGCGAAGCGTGCCACCGCCTGCACGCCGATCGGCAGGCCCTCGGCGTTGCGGAACAGCGGCAGGTTCATCGCCGGCTGCCCGGTGGCGCTGAACAGCGGCGTGAAGGCCGCGTAGTCGCCGAGCTGGCGCAGATAGGCGTCGGTATCGTCGGTATCTGTGCGCAATTCGCCCAGCCGGGCAGGGGGGCGGGAGAGCATCGGCGTCAGGATCACGTCGAACGCCCGCCAGTGCCGCGCCGCCTGCCGCACGATGGCGTTGATGCGCGCATTCGCCCCGTGCATGTCGATCGCGCTGGTGCCCTCCCACCGCGCCACGCAGGCGCGGGTCAGCGGCTCCAGCTCGTCCGCCGCCGCCGGTCGGCCCAGCGCCTGCTCGCGCAGCCGCACCAGCCCGGCCAGGCCCGAGAGCAGGATGGTGTTGCACGCCTCGAACAGCGCGCCGCCATCCACCTCGATGCGCGTGGCCGCCACCTCGTGGCCCAGCGCGGCACAGGCCCGCCCGGCATGCTCCACCGCCGCCACGCAATCCGGATGCACCGGCACGCCGGTCCAGCTCGCCGTCACCACCCCGATGCGCAGCCGGCCGGGGTCGCGCCCGAGCTGCGCCAGGAACGGCTCGGCCGGCGGCGCGGTGAACCAGGGGGCGCCCTCGTCCGGGCCGGCGGTGGCGTCCAGAATGGCGGCGCAGTCGCGCACGCTGCGGGTCACCGCGTGCTCATGGCTCAGCCCCATCATGGCGTCGCCGCGATGCGGCCCCACGGCGTTGCGCCCGCGCGTGGGCTTCAGCCCGACCAGCCCGCAGCAGGCGGCGGGAATGCGGATGGAGCCCAGGCTGTCCGTCGCATGCGCCGCCGGCAGCATCCCGCCGGCCACCGCCGCCCCGGCGCCGCCGCTGGAGCCGCCCGGCGAATGCGCCGCCGACCACGGATTGCGGGTGGCGCCGTGCAGCGCCGGCTCGGTGCTGGCGCTCATGCCGAATTCCGGCGAGTTGGTGCGCCCGACGATCACGAACCCGGCGGCGCGTAGCCGGGTCACCGTGGTGCTGTCGAAATCGAACACGCTGCCGGCGAACAGGCGGCTGGCATGGCTGAGCGGCAGGCCGGCCACCGGCGCGTGCAGGTCCTTGATGAAATACGGCACCCCGGTGAACGGCCCCTCCGGCAGCCCGGCGCGGATGGCGGCGCGGGCGCTGTCGAACGCATGCACCACCACGGCGTTCAGGCGCGGATTATCGGCCTCCACCTGCGCGATGCAGGCGTCCAGCACCTCGTCGGCGCTCACCTGGCGGCTGCGCACCAGGGCGGCCAGGCCCATCGCATCGTGGCTGCGGTAGTCGTCAGGGGTCATGTCATGTCCACGTCGATGCCCAGGCCGCGGGCGCGGGCACGGGCGAGGATGAAATGCGCGGCCGCCAGGTCCTGCGCCGCGATGCCGAGCGAGCGGTAGAGCGTGATCTCGCTGTCGTCGCCGCGCCCCGGCCCGCCGGCCAGCACGGCGCCGATCTCGCCCACCGGATAATCCGGCCCGATCAGTCCCTCGCGCCGCGCCGCGATCACCTCGGCGGCCTGCGGTTCCATCGAGGGGATGTAGTCGGTGAACAGCCGCACGCGCGGCAGGCAGGCGGCGTCGATCTCCTGCATGCTGGGCACGCTGGCGCCGACCGCGTTGATGTGCTGGCCGGGCCGCAGCATGCCGGGCAGCAGGAACGGCGCGCGGGCAGGCGTCGTCGTCACCACGATATCGGCCGCCGCCACCGCCTCGGCCACCGTCGCCGCCGGCTCGGCGCCATGCCGCGCGGCGAAGGCGCGCGCCTTGTCCGCGTCGCGCCCCCACACCAGGATGCGCCCGATCGGCCGCACCGCCCGCATGGCGGCCACGTGCACCCCGGCCTGCTCGCCGGTGCCCAGGATCGCCAGCGTGCGCGCATCCGCCCGCGCCAGCGCCCGGGTCGCCACCGCCGTCGCCGCGGCGGTGCGCAGCGCGGTCAGTTCGGCGGCATCCATGCACAAGCTCGGCAGTCCGGTCTCGGCATCGAACAGCAGCATCAGCCCGGCATGGGAGGAGCGGCCATGGCGCGGATTGTCGGGAAACAGGCTGAGCACCTTGATGCCGTGCCCGGCCGGCGCCCCCAGCCAGCCGCCCATGATGCCCATTGCATTTCCAACGGGGGCGTTCCCTGCCGGCAGCCTCACCATGCTGCGCAGCGGCAGTTCGGCGTGGCCGGCGGCGACCTCGATCATCGCCGCCTCGATCGGCGCGATCAGCGCCGCGACATCAACCAGGCCCGCGATGTCGCGGCCAGACAGCACCAGCATGCGTTCACTCCTCCGCCTCCAGCCTGCGCCGGGCTTCGGCGAGCCGCAAGCGCCCCTCGGCGGACAGGCTCGGCGCGGTCAGGCGCAGCCTGGTCAGCACCTCGACCATCGCCTCCACCACCACCAGCCGGGCGAACCATTTCTTGTCGGCCGGCACCACGAACCACGGCGCTTCCGGCGAGGCGGTGGCGGCGATCGCGTCCTCGTAGGCGAGCATGTATTCGTCCCAATACCGGCGCTCCTCGATGTCGCCGGCGTTGAACTTCCAGTTCTTGCCGGGCGTGTCCATCCGCTCGATGAAACGCTTCTTCTGCTCGGCCTTGGAAATATGCAGGAAGAACTTCAGCACCACCGTGCCCTGCCGTGCCAGGTACTGTTCGAAATGCGCGATGTCGGACAGGCGGTTCTTCCAGATCTTCTTGGTCACGGTCTCGGCCGGCAGCCGCTGGCGGGCCAGGATGTCCGGGTGGACGCGCGCCACCAGCACTTCCTCGTAATGGCTGCGGTTGAAGATGCCGATATGCCCGCGCTCCGGCAGCTTGCGCGTGATGCGCCAGAGGAAATCATGGTCCAGTTCCTCCGGCCCCGGCGCCTTGAAGGCCGTCACCTGCACGCCCTGCGGGTTCACGCCCGACATCACGTGCTTGATGGTGCCGTCCTTGCCGGCCGCGTCGATCGCCTGGAACACGCAGAGCAGCGCCCATTCGTGCTGGGCGTAGAGCAACTCCTGCTGGTCGGACAGCCGCGCCACGCCGGCCGCCAGCAGGGATTGCGCGTGTTCGTCGTCCAGGTGCACGCCGTCGCTGTCGCCGGGGTCATGATCCTTCAGCCGGAACCCCTTGCCGGAGGTGATCCGGTATCGGTCGATGGCCTTGCGGAGTTGCTTCGGGGTCACGGCCCGGTCATCCCCTGAGGGTCATTTGGCGGGGGCTCCGTAATTGGCGACCAGATAGCTGATGATGGTCGCCTCCTCGGCGTCTTCCATCGGCGCGCCGAACACCTTGCGCATCTTGCCAACCTCGGCCTTCCAGCCATCGGGCGAGAGGAACGGCGAGTTCATGCGGATATAGTTCAGACTATGGCAGGCGGCGCAACGTACCGATGCGACATCCTGCCCCGGCCCGGGCTTCAGCTCCACCACCTGCTGCGCCAGCGCGGGGCCGGCGGTGAACACCAGGGCGACGAGAATCGTGCGGAAAATCATGGTGTTCCTCCCCCTAGGCCACGGTCAGCGCGAGCGTCTGGATAACGTTGTGGTGGTAGCCGGCGGGGTTGAATTTCAACTTGTCCACCTGCACCTCGCCGGCATTGCTGGTTGCCCGCACCATCACCTTCACGGCGCCCGGCGCGGCCTTGAGGGCGGCACTGAACGGGCGGAAGGCATAATGGCCGAGATCCTGGCCCAGGCTGGCCGGCGCCCAGTGCGCGCCGCCGTCCAGCGAGGTTTCCACCGTGCGGATGCCGCTGCCGCTGTCCCAGGCGATGCCCTTGATCTCGAAGCCAGGCTTCACCGTGGCGCCGTCGGCGACGTTGGTGACCAGCGAGTTCACCACGATCTCGGTGATCGGCGTGCTCTGCGCGTTGGTCTGGCTGGCGAAGGGGTGGGCCACCGGGAACATGCCGGCCGGCACCCGATAGGCCGCGGCCATCCAGAAATTCTGCAGCGGCTTGCTGCTGATTTCGATCTGGTTCAGGTGCTTCATCCAGTAGGTCGCGGTCCAGCCCGGCACGATCAGGCGGATCGGGAAGCCGTTCAGGTGCGGCAGCGGCGCGCCGTTCATCTCGTAGGCGATCAGCGTGTCGTCATCCAGCGCCCGCTGCATCGGGATGCTCTTGGCGAAATCCGGGGTGGCCGGCAGCACCGGGCCGTCGGCGCCATGCAGGATCACCTCCAGCGCGCCCGCCTTCACGCCGGCCCGGTTCAGCACGTCCTTCAGCCGCACGCCGGTCCAGCGGGCGCAGCCCATGGCGCCGGTGCCCCATTCCACACCCGCGACATGCGGCTGGAACAGCCCGCGCCGGTTGCCCGAGCACTGGCAGACGGCGACGAATTGGTGCTGCGGCAGGCTGCGGAGTTCGGGCAGGGTGAACGACACCTCCTTGCCGGCGGCGTCGCCCCCCACGGTCAGCTTCCAGTTGCGCAGTTCCGCCATCTCCGGGATGCCCGCGAGGTGGTAGCGCACGAAAAAGCGGTCGTTGGGGGTGATCGGGGTGGCGAAGGCGTCCATCGTCGCCTCGTAGTTCGGCGGCCGGTCGGACAGGCGCAGCAGCGGCTTCTTGCCCGGCAGGGTGGCCAGCGCCACCTCGTCCAGCGTGCCCTGCGGCAGGCCCGGGTTCATGCCCGGCACCGCGGCGCGCGCCACGCCGGCACTCAGCAGCGCCGCGCCGGACCCCGCCAGCACATCGCGTCTCTTCATTGTTGTTCCTCCCCCGTTCGGAATCTCATCCGATATCAATGGTATCGTGGCGCGGCCGGCGGGGGGCTTCAATATGTTTTTTCACGAATATGAGAAAAACAGGCTCAGCGTCGCGGCTTCACCAGCGCCCACAGCAGCGCCACCCCCTGCAACGCCAGTGACAGGGCCAGCGCCCAGCCATAGCCGGCCTTGTCCCAGCCGCCGGCGGCGGTGCGCGGCCACAGGTCCAGAATATGGCCGACCGCCGTCTGCAGCGCGAAGGCGCCGGCCAGGGTGGCGGCGTTGATCGCCGTCGCCACCCGGCCGGTCTGCTCCACCGGGAATATCTGCGCGATCGCGGCGTAGCCCGCCGGCCCGGCCGAGGCGAAGAACGGGAACAGCGCCCACAACACGGTCACGGCCACCCGGTCGGTCGGCCCGGTCAGCAGGGCGATCTGCACCGCGATCAGCCCGAAGGCGCTGACGAACGGCATGGTCATCGGCGAGAAGCCGCGCGCCTGCAGCCGGCTGGCCAGCAGCCCGTTGGTGAAGCTGCCGCTCATCAGCCCCAGCGCGAAGCAGAACAGCGTGGCAGCCCGCGCGCCGCCGTCCAGCCCCGCCACGTCGCGCAGCCACGGCCCGGCCCACAGGCCCTGGTAGGTGAAGTTGATCACCGTCAGCAGCGTCACCGCCGGGGCGAAGCGCCAGAACCGCCGGTTGCCGTAGATCGCGCCGATCACCGCGACCTCCTCGCCGAGGCTGCGCCGGCGCATCGGGTCGCCCTGCCGGGGCGGCTCGCGCACCGAGGCCCAGCACCACGCCGCCATCGCCAGCGCCAGCGCCGCCAGCGCCCAGAACACGCCGCGCCAGCCGATCAGCGGCAGCAGCGCGTTGGCCGGCGCCGTCACCGCCAGCCCGCCGGCGCCGCCCACCACCATCGCCAGCCCGGTCATGCCGGCCACCTGATGGCGCTCGAACCACTGGCTGTTGGCCTTCAGCACCGCCATCAGCCCGGCCGCCACCCCGATGCCGGTCAGCGCGCGGGCCAGCATGAAGCCGGTCATGCCATCGGCCAGGGCGAAGCCGGCGAAACCCGCCGCCGCGGTCACCCCCATGCAGGCCTGCACCCGCCGCGGCCCATACAGGTCCAGCAGCAGCCCCACCGGCAATTGCCACAGGCAATAGGCGCCGAACATCACCGCGCTGAGCAGCCCCAACTCGCTGGCCGACAGCCGGTACTGCACCGCCAGCACCGGCCCTACCACCGACAGCACGGCGCGCGAGGCCTGGGTGAGGAAGTTCATCCCCGCCAGCGGCAGGGTCACGCGCAGGAAGATGCGGCGCACCGGCGGGTGCTGCCCGGCCGGCGCCCTATGCCTGCCGCTTCACCGCCAGCGCCGCCGGCGCCTGGCAGGTGGGCATCAGCTCCATGCGGTTCACGTTCATGTGGCGGGGCAGGGCGATCACCCAGGCCACCGCCTCGGCGATGTCCTCCGGCGTCAGCGGCTGGGTGCCGGCATACACCGCCGCCGCCCGCGCCGCATCGCCGCCGAAGCGCACGCTGCTGAACTCGGACCCGCCGACCAGCCCCGGCTCCAGGTCGGTCACCCGCACCCCGGTGCCCACCAGGTCGGCGCGCAGGTTCAGGCTGAACTGCGTGACGAACGCCTTGGAGGCGCCGTACACATGCCCGCCCGGATAGGGGTAGATCGCCGCCGTGCTCGACAGGTTGATCACGTGCCCCCGGTCGCGCGCCACCATGGCGGGCAGCAGCGCGCGGGTCATGTGCATCAGCCCGGTGCAGTTGGTGGCCACCATGGTGTCCCACTGCGCCAGATCGGCCTTCCATGCCGGGTCCAGCCCCAGCCCGAGGCCGGCGTTGTTGACCAGCACATCCACCTCGCGCCAGCCCTCCGGCAGGCTGCCGGGCAGGGCGGCCACGGCGGCGGCGTCGGTGACATCCAGCGCCACCGGCAGCACGGCGGCCCCCAGTTCAGCGGCCAGCGCGCGCAGGCGGTCGATCCGGCGGGCGGCGGCGATCACGCGATGGCCCTCGGCCACCAGCCGGCGGGTGATGGCGGCGCCGAAGCCGGCCGAGGCGCCGGTAACCAGGACGGTGAGGCTCAATGGCTGCACTCCGAGAGGGGAAAGCGTGCAGCATAACCGGCACGCCGCGGAGCGTCAGCCCGGCACCTGGAATTGGACCGAAACGGGACAATGATCACTCAGACGTTGTTTCCACTCGATGCCCTGCTCGCGGAACACCAGCACGCGCAGCGTGTCGGCGCGCATCCAGCCGCGCGCCGCGCCGCCGGCGATGATGTGGTCGATGAAGCCGCCGCCGCCCCAGCACGGGCTGAAATGCCCCTCCGTGGCGCGCGCAAGCGGCCCGGACTGGCTGAGCCCGGCATAGAAGGCGTCACGCCCGTCCATCCAGCGGTTGAAATCGCCCATCAGCACGAACGGCACCCCCTCCGCCCGCCGCTGGGCGATCCAGCCTTGCAGCACCGGCAACTGCATCCGCAGGGTGGCGCATTGCCCCCGCCGGGAGCGCGGCAGCCGGTCTTGAGGTGCACCGCCAGCAGCCGCAGCCGCCCGCCCGGCAGGTCCAGGGTGATGTCCGCCCCGCTGCGCAGCCGGCTTCCCGGCCCCAGCGTCAGCCCCGCCAGGTCCGGGTTGGCGGTGAAGCGCAGCCCCCGGCGTACCGCGAAGCCGACCCGCTGCACCACGCCGTCACTAGTAAGATGCAAAACGTAACGTTCCGGCGGGAACACCCGTGCGGCCACCGCCGGCCCGTCCACCTCCTGGAACGCCACCACGTCGGCGGCCAGCAGCCCGGCGTAGTCGCGCAGGCGGTCGATGTCGGCGGCGGTTTTCGGCCGCACGTCGGGCGGCAGCGCCGGGTCGCCTGGCGGCCGCGCGGTCAGCCATTCCAGGTTCCAGGTGCTCAGCTTCAGCGTCTCCGCCGCCCCGGTCGCGGGCGCGGCGGCCAGGGCGAGCAGCATGAGCAGGAGGGCGGCGATCTGTTTCATCGGATCATGTTGGGGCCATAAGCCCCTGGTATGCCAGACCTGCCCCCCCGGTCGATGGGGGGTCTACCGGGACGCTCCGGGCGATGCCATAGTAACCGACCCCCAAGGCGGCAACGCCGGGGCAACACGGCGCCGCGAGCGCCGGGAAGATAGGGGAGTTCCTGCGTCTTGAAGCCGACGGACATCAGCGACCCGAACTACTTCCACAAGGTTGTCGACTGCCAGTGGGCGTGCCCCGCCCACACCCCGGTCCCCGAATACATCCGGCTGATCGCCGACGGCCGCTATGCCGACGCCTATATGATCAACTGGAAGTCCAACGTCTTCCCCGGCATCCTCGGCCGCACCTGCGACCGGCCCTGCGAGCCGGCCTGCCGCCGCGGGCGGGTGGAGCAGGAGCCGGTGGCGATCTGCCGGCTGAAGCGCGTCGCCGCCGACTACAAGGGCGATGTCTCGGCGCGCATGCCCACCCCGGCCGCCACCCGCAACGGCTACCGCGTCGCCTGCGTCGGCGCCGGCCCCGCCAGCCTGACGGTGGCGCGCGACCTGGCACCCTCCGGCTACCAGGTGGTGGTGTACGACAGCGCCCCCCATGGCGGCGGCTTCATCCGCAGCCAGATCCCCAAATTCCGCCTGCCCGAGAGCGTGATCGACGAGGAGGTCGGCTATATCGTCGATCTTGGGGTGGAAACCCGGTATAATTCGTATGTTTCCAGCCTGAAATCGCTGCTGAATGAGGGCTACGACGCGATTTTCGTCGGCTCCGGCGCCCCGCGCGGCCGCGACCTGGACCTGCCCGGGCGGACCGAGGCGGCGGCCAACATCCATATCGGCATCGACTGGCTCTCCTCGGTATCCTTCGGCCATGTCAGCGGCATCGGCCGGCGCGTGCTGGTGCTGGGTGGCGGCAACACCGCGATGGATTGCTGCCGCTCCGCCCGCCGCCTCGGCGGCGCCGAGGTGAAGGTGGTGGTGCGCAGCGGGTTCGAGGAGATGAAGGCGTCGCCCTGGGAGAAGCAGGACGCGATGAACGAGGACATCCCGATCATCAATTTCCACGTGCCCAAAAGCTTCGAGCACAAGGAGGGCCGCCTGGTCGGCATGACCTTCGAGAAGGTGCACGCCGAATACGACGAGAAGGGCCGCCGCCGGCTGGTGCCCACCGGCGAGCCGGACGTGTTCATGGAATGCGACGACGTGCTGGTGGCGGTGGGGCAGGAGAACGCCTTCCCATGGATCGAGAAGGATATCGGCATCGAGTTCGACCGCTGGGGCATGCCCAAGGTGGACGAGGCCACGTTCCGCTCCACCCACCCCAAGGTGTTCTTCGGCGGCGACTCCGCCTTCGGCCCCAAGAACATCATCTGGGCGGTGGCGCACGGCCACCAGGCGGCGATCTCCATCGACAAGCTCTGCCGCGGCGAGGACGTGGCCGACCGGCCGCCGCCGATGACCACGCTGGTCAGCCAGAAGATGGGCATCCACGAATGGAGCTATGACAACGACGTCGCCATCGACCTGCGCTACAAGGTGCCGCACACGGAGAAGGCGGTGGCGCTGGCGGATATCGGCGCCGAGGTCGAACTCGGCTTCGACCCGGCGCTCGCCTTCAAGGAGGCGCAGCGCTGCCTGAACTGCGACGTGCAGACGGTGTTCGCGCCGAAGCTGTGCATCGAGTGCGACGCCTGCGTGGATATCTGCCCGGTGGACTGTATCACCTTCACCGAGGACGGCGCCGAGGCCGAGCTGCGCACGCGGCTGAACGCGCCGGCGCACAACACCACCCAGGAGCTGTATGTCTCCAGCGGACTCAAAACCGGGCGCATCATGGCCAAGGACGAGGATGTCTGCCTGCATTGCGGCCTGTGCGCCGAGCGCTGCCCCACCGGGGCGTGGGACATGCAGCGCTTCCTGCTCGACATGGCGCAGGTCAAGCCCGGCAGCGCGGTGAGGGTTCCGGCATGAGCGCGCTGCAGGCTGTCAACGACTTCGTCGTCAAGTTCGCCAACGTCAACGGCTCCGGCTCGGCCTCGGCCAACCGGCTGTTCGCCCAGTCGATCCTGCGCATGGGCGTGCCGGCGACGCCGCGCAACATCTTCCCCTCCAACATCCAGGGCCTGCCCACCTGGTACGAGGTGCGCGTCTCCGAAGCCAACCACATGGGCGCGCGCGGCGGCACCGACCTGATGGTGGCGATGAACCCGCAGACCTGGGACCAGGACGTGAAGTCCATCGTGCCCGGCGGCTACCTGTTCTACGACAACACCAAGCCGATGCCGGCGAGCAAGTTCCGCGACGACATCAACGTGATCGGCGTGCCGCTCACCGCCATCAGCAACGCGCAATACACCGACAGCCGGCAGCGCCAGCTGTTCAAGAACATCATCTACGTGGGCGCCCTGTCCGCCCTGCTGGACATCGAGCCGAAGGTGATCGAGACTCTGCTGGCCGAGCAGTTCCGCACCAAGGAGAAGCTGATCGGCGCCAACGTCCAGGCGCTGCATCTGGGGCGGGACTGGGCGCTGGCCAACCTCGCCTGCCCGATCGGCCTGCGCGTCCGCCGCTCCGACCGGGTGGGCGAGCGCATCTTCATCGAGGGCAACGCGGCGGCCGGGCTGGGCGCCGTATATGGCGGCGCCACCGTCTGCGCCTGGTACCCGATCACCCCCTCCACCTCGCTGGCCGAGGCGTTCACCCGCTACTGCAACCGCTTCCGGGTGGACAAGGAAACCGGGGCCAAGAAATTCGGCATCGTGCAGGCCGAGGACGAGCTGGCCTCGATCGGCATGGTGATCGGCGCCGCCTGGAACGGCGCGCGCGCCTTCACCGCCACCTCCGGCCCTGGCATCTCGCTGATGCAGGAGTTCATCGGGCTGGCCTATTTCGCCGAAATCCCGGCGGTGATCTTCGACGTGCAGCGTGCCGGCCCCTCCACCGGCATGCCC
>Ga0209930_1004707_pt1 | contig 11870 bp, 12 predicted proteins | sample ThiBiot_500_biof_2_FD_183948 | JGI IMG/M metagenome (GOLD analysis project Ga0209930, IMG submission 183948) | Wastewater bioreactor microbial communities from Cape Town, South Africa - Thiocy_cont_500_biof (SPAdes) | ecosystem: Engineered > Bioreactor > Thiocyanate-remediating >... | reverse complement strand
TGCGGGGTGCGGCTGACTCGGTAAGCCGAAGCTTGCAGTTCCGAAACGATCGCGCCGCCATAGGCTTCAGCAGTAAAATGCCCGCTGAAATCGCCGCGCTTTTCCCGGTCCAGCTCGATGGTGACGCCGAACAGGTTCCTGCCGCGCGTCTCGCGCCAATGTTCGAACCGGTCCTGAGCGGGAATGTCGTCCGTCGTGAAGCGCAGCACCGCTTTCCCTCCGCCGCCGCATGCGTTCGCTTCCTGAGGTATAGGCTGCAATGCGCAAGAGAATCAATCGGCGGCAGCCGTTGGCAGCGGCTTGGTTTCGGCTTACACATTCACCCGACAACACGAGGAGAACGACATGGAATATCGGCTGCTCGGGCGCTCGGGCCTGAAAATTTCGACCATCACCATGGGCACCATGACCTTCGGCGGCAAGGGCTGGGCAAAGACGGTGGGCGAGCTCGGCGTCTCCGAGGCGCGGCGGCTCACCGATATGTGCCTCGACGCCGGCGTCAACCTGATCGACACCGCCGACGTCTATTCCGACGGCGTCTGCGAGGAAGTCCTCGGGGAAATCATCGGCGGACCGCGAAAAAATGGCGTGCTGATCGCCACCAAGGCGCGCTTTCCGATGGGCAGCGATCCGAACGACGCCGGCTCGTCGCGCTATCACCTGATCCGCGCCTGCGAGGCGAGCCTTCGGCGGCTGAAGACCGATGTCATCGACCTCTACCAGCTTCACGAATGGGATGGCGTCACCCCGCTGGAAGAAACCATGGAAGCGCTCGACACGCTGGTGCGCCAGGGCAAGGTGCGCTATGTCGGCTGCTCCAATTTCTCCGGCTGGCACATCATGAAGGCGCTCGGCGTCAGCGAGCGGGATCGCCGCGCCCGCTTCGTCAGCCAGCAGATCCATTATACGCTCGAAGCCCGCGAGGCCGAATACGAGCTGCTGCCGATCACCGTCGACCAGGGGCTCGGCGTGCTCGTCTGGAGCCCGATCGCCGGCGGCCTGCTCTCGGGCAAGCATCGCCGCAACCAGGCGGCACCGGAGGGGACCCGCCAGTTCGCCGGCTGGACGGAGCCGCCGATCCGCGACGAAAACCGCCTGTGGACGATCGTCGAGACGTTGGTGGAGATCGGCGACGGGCGCGGCGTGTCGGCGGCGCGGGTGGCGCTCGCCTGGCTGCTGGGGCGACCCGGCATCACCTCCGTCATCGTCGGCGGACGCACGCCGGAACAATTTGCCGACAACCTGGCAGCGGCCGATCTGACATTGACGGCGGAGGAGCGCGCCCGGCTGGATGCGGTCAGCGCCCCGCCGATCCTCTATCCCTACTGGCACCAACTCAACACGGCCAACGACCGTCTCAGCGAGGCCGACCGCGTGCTGCTCGGGCCGCATTTGCAGGATTAACTCTCCGGCGTGATTAGTCTCACGGTCGGGAAATAGCTGCGATAGCGGCCGACATCGCGGGTCAGCAGCGGCAGGTCGGCGACGGCGGCATGGGCGCCGATGAAGAAATCCGGCAGCACGCCGGTGCGCGTGCCGCCGGCGCGGCGATATCGCGTGAACACTTTTCCGGAGAGGAACAGCGCGGCGCGGGGCATGGGCGTCAGTTCAAGCCCCGCTTCGGCGATGAAGGCATCGAGTTCCTCGATGCGCCCATAACGCACCGCAAGCTCGGCATAGATGGCGTCGTTGATCAGCAGCGGGCCGGCGAGGCTGGCAGCTTCGAGCTGCGCCACCGACCAATCCGCCCAGCGCGGATCGTCGGTGACGAGATCGAGCAACACGTTGGTGTCGACGAGCGTCACGGCTCGCCGCGCGTCAAGGCCATGATCGCCTCGGTATCCAGCCCCTTGCCGGCATGGCCGCGCAGCTTCTGGAAGCGGCTCGCGGGTGGGGCTTTGCCGGCGCGGATAATCACCACGTCGCCATCGGGCGTGCGGCGGAAATCGACCTTGCTGCCGGGAACGATGCCGAGCAGGTCGCGAACCGGCTTGGGAATGGTGACCTGGCCCTTTGCTGTGACGGTGGTGCTCATGACGACCCTTCGGTAATACCTGCTGGAAGAAATGTATTACCTTGGAGGCGGAATTTCAATGCGGCTTTCAACCGCCTTCCGCCGCCCGCCGTTTTTCAAGATGATGCTCGCGCAAGACCGTGAAGAGGCCGGCGCCGACCACGATGACCGCTCCCGCCATCATGTTCCAGCCGACGCTTTCATTGAAGAACAGGACAGCGACGATGACGCTGAGCACCAGTTGCAGATAGGTGATCGGCTGCACTTCCACCGCCTCCAGCAGGCCATAGGAGCGGATCAGGCAATAATGGCTGAGCGTGCCGCAGATGCACAGGGCCGCCATCGCCCACCAGTCGGCGGGCTGGATCGCCGTCCAGTAGAAGGGGCCGACCAGCGAGATCGCCGCCGCACCGGCGACGCCGGCATAGAAGACGCTGGTGACGGCGCTGTCATAGCGGCTGACGGCGCGGGTGGCGACGCTGTAGATCGCGAACATGAAGGCCGCCGTCAGCGGCAGCAGCAGCGACAGGTCGAAATGCACACCGACCGGATTGAGGATGACCAGCACGCCGAACAGGCCTGCGACGACCGCCGTCGCCCGCCGCCAGCCGACCTTTTCGCCGAGCAGCGGCACCGACAGCAGGGTGACCAGCAGCGGCGTCGCCTGAAAGATCGCTTGGCTCATGGCCAGCCCCGCATGGGTGAAGGCAAAGACGGTGACGACGATTTCGGCGACCAGCAACACGCCGCGCATGATCTGCAACCCCGGCCGGCGCGTGGCGACCGCCTTTCGCAAACCGCCGGGCGAGGCCGCCGCCAGGATGGTCACGAAGACGGCGAAGGCCCAGAAACGCACCATCGTCACCATGATCGGCGGATAGCGGTCGCCGAGAAACTTGGTGAAGCCGTCCTGCGCGGCAAAAATGCTGACTGCCAGGAGAACGAAAATATAGCCGCGCGTCTTGGTTTTCATGAAGTCCGGGCTTCGCAAAAGGAATCGATAAGGCGTCAGTAGCAGTTTACGGCCGCCGTTTCGATGACCCGATGCCGGATTGCACGCAATTCCGTCACCGCCGCCGGCCGAAGCGCCGTTCAGCCTCGGCAGCGCAGCGCACAAGCAGCTCCTCCCCAGAGGCCGGGGTTTGGCGATAGGATGAAATCAGCAGCTTGAGCAACTCGCGCTCGGTGACCGCATTGCGGTTGAACCAGGCTTCCGAGAGCAGCGCGCGATAGACGCCGCCAATGATGGTGATTTCGTCAGGCGTGAATTTGGACATGCGGATTCGATACGGATAACGGAGTGAGCGCTTCGGTATCGAGCGGGCCATGCCGCTCCTGCCTGTGCAACGGATGCGCAGTCTATCACAGTTTTGCAGGGCTGCGCCGCTATTTCCCGGTTGCGAAAAATCCGGCGTCGGACACTTTTCGGTAGCGCCGATACGATGGTCGACCAGGCGCGATTTACAGATGTCGCATTTTAATTTTCATATGCCGGAGCGCAAGAAAGCGAAGCTTGACGCACATCATGCTGAATTAAAAGTAATTTTCCTCCATACACATCTCCATTTGTCATATGTCATCACAATCTTGACAAATGTCGAGACATGATCGAATATTGTCATCATCGAAGGGCGAACGTGGAAATGCGTGCGCGCGCCCGAGGATGTCGGGAGGAAACGGCATGTCGGAATTGCTGCTGGATGTGGACGGGCTGCAGAAGTCGTTCAACGGCGTCGCGGCATTGCGCAACGGCCGCCTGCAATTGCAGGCCGGCTCCGTGCATGCGCTGTGCGGCGGCAACGGCGCCGGAAAGTCCACCTTCCTGAAGATCCTCATGGGCATCCACAATCGCGACGGCGGCACGATCCGCCGGCGCGGCACCGACGTCGTCTATTCGACACCGGCCGCGGCGCTGGCCGCCGGCATCGCCATCATCGAGCAGGAACTGAGCCCGGTTCCGCACATGACGGTGGCGGAAAACATCTATCTCGGCCGCGAGCCTTCCGCCCGCTTCGGCGGCATCGACTTCAAGACGATGAACCGCAATGCGCAAGGCCTGCTCGACCGCCTCGAATTCGACATCCGCGCCAACCAGTTCATGATGAACCTGTCGGTGGCGCAGGTACAGCTCGTCGAAATCGCCAAGGCGCTGAGCCACGATGCCGAAGTCATCTTCATGGACGAGCCGACCTCGGCCATCGGCGAAAAGGAGGCGCAGCAGCTTTTCGCCGCCATCGGGCGCCTGAAGGCCGAAGGCAAGGGCATCGTCTATGTTTCGCACCGCCTGTCGGAAATTTTCCAGATCGCCGATTCCTACACCGTCTTCCGCGATGGCGCCTATGTCGACAGCGGCAGGCTGGCGGATATCGACCGCCCCCGCCTGATCGAGATGATCGTCGGCCGGGCGCTCGGCGAGGAATATATCAAGACCAATGCGCCGACATCCGTGCCGGGCCTCGAGGTTGCCGGCCTCACGGCGCCGGGCAAGATCGAGAATGTCAGCTTCACCGCCCACAAGGGCGAGATCCTCGGCATTTACGGATTGATGGGCTCGGGGCGCACCGAGATCTTCAACTGCATCTTCGGTCTCGATGCACCATCGGCCGGGACGATCCGGCTCGACGGCGCGCCGATCACGGTGAAGAAGCCGGCCGATGCCATGGCGCAAGGGCTTGCCTTCGTCACCGAGGACCGCAAGCAGACCGGCCTCAACCTGATCGACAGCGTGCGCAACAATGTCTGCCTCGCCAGCCTGCCGGAACTCTCGCCGCGCTTCAACATGGACCGCGCCGGAGAGGCGGCGGCCAGCAGGGAGATGATCGAGCGTTTCCGCATCAAGGCGGCGCGCGACACCATGCCGGTCTCCGGCCTTTCCGGCGGCAACCAGCAGAAGGTGGTGCTCGGCAAGTGGTTCCTGCGCAATCCGAAGGTGCTGCTGCTCGACGAACCGACGCGCGGCGTCGATGTCGGGGCCAAGCGCGAGATTTACCGCATCATCTGCGAATTCGCCGAAAGCGGCGGCACCGTCGTGATGATCTCGTCGGAAATCGACGAGGTGATCGGCATGTCGGACCGCATCCTGGTGATGCGCCAGGGCCGGCCGGCCGGAATATGCCCCAGGGAGGAGGCGGACGCGCAGACGCTGGTGCATCTTTCGACCTGACGTCGAAAGTAACCCGCGACCCGCGTGCCCGAGATCGAAAGAGGTTCATGACATGTCTTCCACCGAGAACACTGCCGGCAAGAGCCTTTTCAGCTCCGACCGGCGCCGACTGATCATCCAGGAATACGGCATTTTCCTCGCCTTCCTGCTGCTCGCCGCCATCCTGTCGGTATCGAACGAATTCTTCCTGACAGCCGGCAACATCTCCAACGTGCTGCTACAGACCTCGATCAACGGGGTGCTCGCCATCGGCATGACCTTCGTGATCCTGACGCGCGGCATCGACCTCTCGGTCGGCTCGGTGGTGGCCCTGGCCGGCATCGTCAGCGCCAGTTTCGCCACCGGTTCGGCAACGGCCGGCATCGTCGGCGCGCCCTATTCGCCGTTCATCGCCATTCCCGTCGGGCTCGGCGTCGGCATCGCCTGCGGCGCGCTGGTCGGCATCATCGTCTCGCGCTTTTCGGTGCCCGCCTTCGTCGCCACGCTCGGCATGCTCTCGGCGGCGCGCGGGCTGACGCTGATCTATGGCGGCGGCAAGCCGGTTCCGGCTCTGACGGCAGATTTCCGCTGGATCGGCACCGGCAACATCGCCGGCATTCCGATGCCGGTCATCATCCTCGCCATTGTCTTCGCCGTCTCCTGGTGGGTGCTGAACCGCACGCGCTTCGGCCGCTACATCTATGCCGTCGGCGGCAATCCGCATGCCGCCAACACCTCGGGCATCAATGTCGGCCGGTTGCGTTTCTCGGTCTATGTCATCTCCGGCGGCCTGTCGGGCCTGGCCGGCATGATCCTCGCCGCCCGCACCGGTTCCGCCCTGCCGCAGGCCGGCATCGCCTACGAGCTCGACGCCATCGCGGCGGTCGTCATCGGCGGCACAAGCCTGTCGGGCGGCGTCGGACGCATCACCGGCACGCTGATCGGCGCCCTGATCATCGGCGTCATGAACAACGGCCTCGATCTCATGGGGATCCAGTCCTATTACCAGCAGGTTCTGAAAGGGGCGCTGATCGTCGGCGCCGTCATGCTCGACCAGAAGCGCAATCACGGCGGCTAAACCCGCCAGACCATGTCACGCCCGGAGCGACTATCGCCCGCCATCGAACCGGGCAGCCCTGTCGGCTGTCCGAAATACCCGGAAATCCGCAAAAGACATCTCAACGGAGGAGAAGACTATTATGAAGAAAATGCTCATCGCCCTTGCCGCCGCTACGGCGCTGCTGGCCTCGCCGACGCTGGCGCAGGACAAGAAGCTGAAGATCGGCGCCGCCCCCTACGGCCTCAATGCCGAATTCATGCAGATCTGGTCGGCGGCGCTGGAACAGCACCCGGCGGTCAAGAGCGGCGAAGTCGAGCTGACCGTGTTCGACGGCCGTTATGACGCGCTGGTCCAGCAGGAACAGTTCAACACGATGATCACGCAGAAGTTCGACGCGATCATCTTCGTGCCGATCGACATCGAGGCCGGCGCCACCGCCGTCCAGGCCGCCAGCGATGCCGGCATTCCCGTCGTTGGCTCCAACACCCGCGTCAATTCGGACCTGCTCGCCGCCTATGTCGGCTCCGACGACACCATCTCCGGCTACATGGAAGCCAAGACCGTGCTCGACAAGATCGGCTGCAAGGGCAATGTCGTGATCCTGGAGGGACCGATCGGCCAGTCGGCGCAGATCTCGCGCCTGGAAGGCAACAAGAAGGCGCTGGCGGAGTGCCCCGAGGTCAAGGTTCTGGAAGACCAGACCGCCAACTGGTCGCGCGCCGAAGCCCAGACGCTGATGGAAAACTGGCTGACCGCGCATCCGGGCCAGATCAACGGCGTCATCGGCCAGAACGACGAGATGGCGCTGGGCGCCATCGAAGCGATCAAGGCGGCCAAGCTGAAGGTCGACGATTTCGCTATCGCCGGCATCGACGGCATCACCGACGCGCTGCACGCCGTCAAGGAAGGCACGATGACCTCGATCCTGCAGGACGCCACCGCCCAGGCGCAAGGCGCGATGGATCTGGCGATCTTCCATGCCAAGAAGGGCGACTACAAGCCGGAATCGGCGATCTGGGCGCAGTATCCGGACATGCCCTTCAACGACGGCAAGGACAAGAACTACAATGTTCCGTGGACGCCGGTGACCAAGGACAACGTCGACAAGCTCCTGGAAACCCGCAAGTAATTTGAAATCCCTGCAGGGCGGTTTATCCGCCCTGCCCTCCCGTCCCAGACCGAGGCCCGAACCAAGATGACCGACACAGCTCCTGAAATCGACCTGAACTTCCCGCTCACCGGCAAGGTTGCCGTCGTCACCGGCGGCGCCTCGGGCATTGGCGCCGCCATTTCCGCCGCCTTCGTCGCCAAGGGCGCGAAGGTCGCCGTTCTCGACATCAACGCCGATGTCGCAAGGGCCAAGGCCGAGGAACTCGGCGGCGGTGCGAGGCCTTTCGTCTGTGACGTCTCGAAGCCGGACTCGGTCAATCAGGCGATTGCCGACGTGGTCGAAAGCTTCGGCGGCATCGATATCGCCGTCAACAGCGCCGGCGTCGTCTTTCTCGCGCCCGCCGAAGACCTGTCGCTCGACTATTGGGACAAGACCATCGACATCAACCTCAAGGGCAGCTTCCTGGTGACGCAGGCCGTCGGCAGGGCGATGATCGCGGCCGGCAAGGGCGGCAAGATCGTCAACCTCGCCTCGCAGGCAGGCTCCGTCGCCATCGAGGAGCATGTCGCCTATTGCGCCTCGAAATTCGGCGTCATCGGCATGTCGAAGACCTTCGCCGCCGAATGGGGCAAGTACGGCATCCGCGTCAACACCATCTCGCCGACCATCGTGCTGACCGATCTCGGCCGCAAGGCCTGGGCCGGTGAAAAGGGCGAGGCCGCCAAGAAGCGCATCCCGGCCGGCCGCTTCGCCTATCCGGAGGAAATCGCCGCTGCCGCCGTGTTCCTGGCTTCCAGCGGCGCGGACATGATCAACGGCGCCGATCTGGTGATCGATGGCGGCTATACAATCCTCTGATCGGTAAGGACTCTTCTATGCAACGCTTCATCAACAATCCCGACCTCGTGGTCGAAGATACGGTCAAGGGTTTCGTCAAGGCCCATTCCGATATCGTGCGACTGGCGGACAATCCGCGCGTCGTCGTCGCCAAGGATGCACCGCATGCCGGCAAGGTCGGCGTCGTCACCGGCGGCGGCTCGGGCCATGAGCCGGCCTTCATCGGCTATACCGGCAGGAACATGCTGGATGCGGTCGCCGTCGGCGAACTTTTCTCGTCGCCGACCGCCAAGAGTTTTCACGATGCCATTCGCGAGGCCAATGGCGGCAAGGGCGTCATCGTCCTCTACGGCAATTATGCCGGCGACAACATGAATGTGAAGATGGCGATCAAGCTCGCCGCCAAGGACGGCATCGAGGTAGCGACGGTGGTCGCCAATGACGACGTCTGCTCCGCCCCCATTTCGGAGCGCGAGAAGCGCCGCGGCGTCGCGGGTGAAATCTTCATGTGGAAGGTCGGCGGCGCCAAGGCCGCGACCGGCGCCAGCCTCGAAGAGGTGCGCGTCACCGCACAAAAGGCGATCGACAATTGCCGCTCCATCGGCGTCGGCCTCGGCCCCTGCACGCTGCCGGCCGTCGGCCATCCGAATTTCCAGATCGAGCCTGGCACAATGGAAGTCGGCATCGGCCATCACGGCGAGCCCGGCGTGCGCGTCGAGGCGCTGAAGACGGCCGACGCGGTTGCCAAGGACATGTGCCAGATCGTCCTCGACGATCACAATCTTCCCGCCGGCACCGAAGTCGCCGTGCTGCTCTCGGGCCTTGGGGCAACGCCGCTCAACGAACTCTACATCCTCAACGACACCGTCGAGAGCGAGATCGTCAAGCGCGGGTTGAAGGTCTACAAGACCTATATCGGCAACTATTTCACTTCGCTGGAAATGGTCGGTGCGACGCTGACCGTGCTGGCGCTGGACGACGAACTGAAGACACTGCTCGATGTCGACGTGCGCTGCACGACGCTGCTCTGAGGAGGAAGAGGACATGCAGACTTTCAACAATGCCGATGCCGGCGCCATCGTGCTTTCCATGGCCGAGCGCATCGTCGAGAACCGCGCCTATCTCTCCGAGATCGACGGCAAGATCGGCGACGGCGACCACGGCGTCAACATGGCCAAGGGGTTTGGCATGGCGGCGGAGCGCCTGGCGGGCAAGAACCTTTCGCTGGCGCAATCGCTCGATACGCTCGGCACTGTGCTGATGACCGAGATCGGCGGCTCGATGGGCCCGCTCTACGGGGTGATGTTCACCGAATTCGCCGAGAAGATCGACGGCGCCGAGGCCATCGATTCCGCCGCCTTCAGCACGATGCTGCATGCCGGCCTCGAAGGCATCCAGTCGATCGGCTCGGCCAAGGTCGGCGACAAGACGCTGCTCGACACGCTCGTGCCGGCCGTCGAGGCTTTCGACGCGGCGATTGCGGATGGAAAAACCTTTGCCGAGGCGCTGGACGCGCTGGTCGCCGCCGCCGAGAAGGGCCGTGATTCGACCATCGATCTGGTGGCGAAGATCGGCCGCGCCAGCCGGCTCGGCGAGCGGTCGCTCGGCGTTCTCGATGCGGGCGCGACCTCCTGCGCCATCATTTTGAAAGAGCTGTCTCTCGGCGCGGCGCAGCGCCTGCAATAATCCGTCGGGAAAACCTTCCCGATCCTCCCCAGCGAAGACGGCGCCGGTTGCGGCCGCCGTCTTCGTTGTTTTCGCACCGGGGATATTGCAAAGACCGCGCGTTGCTTTCATGGTCCTGACGCAATCGACAACAGCAGGTATTCATGGCGCCCAAGACTTCGACGGCCGGAAAAACGGGACAAAGCGCAAGCGCGCCGCCGGAGGCCGCCGATGTCATCCCCTTGCGTTATGGCGACGACCCCTATGTCTGGGCCTGCTGGCTCTATTACGAGGACGGCCGCACCCAGAGCGAGATCGCCGAGATCATGGGCATCTCGCGCGCCACCGTGAACAGCTATCTCGCCGATGCCCGCAGCCGCGGCATCGTCAATATCTCGCTCGAACCTTCCCGCCTCAGCTCCATCACCATCGCGCAGGAGCTGAAGCGGCATTTTCACCTGCAGGACTGCTACGTCGTTCCCAATGACGAGGGCAAGGAACCGCTGATCGACCGGCTCGGCAAGGCCGGCGCGCAGGCGCTCGCCAAGCTGATCAAATCCGGAGACACGCTGACGATCGCCTGGGGGCGCACGACGCTGGCGATCGCCGAAAACCTTGCCATGTCCAACCTCCAGGACGTGACCGTGGTGCAGGCGACCGGCGGCACCCGCGCCAGCTTTTCCTATACGCCGGAACAATGCGCCTTCACGCTGGCCAACGCCATCGGCGCGAAACTGATCACCATCACCGCGCCCGCCATCGTCTCCAGCAGCACGGTGCGCGCCGCCCTGCTCGACGAGGCGCTGATCGGCGACCAGTTCGCCGCGCTCTCCCAATCCAACAAGGCGATCTTCGGTGTCTCCTCGCTGCGGCCGAACTCGACCATCCACACCAGCGGCTTCTTCGAATCCGTCTCCATTCAGGATTACCTGTCGAAAGGCGCGGTCGGGGTCGTCGCAGGGCGGTTCATCGATGCCATGGGCCAGCCGGTTTCCGGGCCGCTTGACGGGCGCATCATCGGCCTGTCGCTCGACAAGCTGCGCAGCATCGGGATGCGCATCGCCGTCGCCGGCGGCTTCGACAAGGTGCCGGCGATCCTGGCGGCGTTGCGCGGCGCCTATGTCAACGTACTGATCACCGATGCGGCGACCGGTCAGGGCATCCTCAATGCCGAGGGCGTGGCGGTCCCCGATCCGCGCCAGCGCGGCCGTGGCGACACCGGCGCCGCGCCGAACAATTTCCGCACCCAGATCAAGAAATTCCTCAACAATCCCGACAATGTCGTCGAGGAGCTGCTGCAGGGCATCCTCAAGGCGCATGGCAACTATCTCGCGCCGATTAACGGCTCCAGCCGCGCGCTTGTCGCCCGCAATGGCCCGCGCGACGGCAAGGTCGGCCTGGTCATCGGCGGCGGCACCGGCCATGAGCCCTGTTTCCTCGCCGCCGCCTGCCCCCATCCTCGACTGCACCCGCGCCGCCTCCGGCGGCAAGGGCGTGCTCTACGTGTACGGCAACTATGCCGGCGACGTCATGAACTTCGAAATGGCGGCGGAAATGGCCGCCGAGGACGAAGAGATCGAGGTGCGCACGGTGCTCACCACCGACGACATCGCCTCCTCCTCGCTGGAGGACCGGGAAGGCCGGCGCGGTGTGGCCGGCAATTTCTTCGTCTTCAAGATCGCGGGTGCTGCCTGCGACCGCGGCCTGTCGCTGGACGAGTGCGAGGCGGTGACCCGCAAGGCCAATGCCCGCACCTTCACCATCGGCGTGGCGCTGGAGCCCTGTTCCCTGCCGCAGACGCGGCGGCACAATTTCGAGATCGGCCCCGACGAGATGGAAATCGGCATGGGCATTCATGGCGAGCGCGGCGTCTCGCGCGACCGGATGATGACCGCCGACGAGGTGACCGACCGCATCATGGACCGCATCTTCGCCGAAATGAACGCGGTTTCAGGCGACCGGGTGGCGGTGCTGGTCAATTCCTTCGGCGCGACGCCGCTGATGGAGCTTTACATCCTCTTCCGCCGCGTCGAGCAGCGCC
>Ga0209930_1004700_pt1 | contig 11889 bp, 8 predicted proteins | sample ThiBiot_500_biof_2_FD_183948 | JGI IMG/M metagenome (GOLD analysis project Ga0209930, IMG submission 183948) | Wastewater bioreactor microbial communities from Cape Town, South Africa - Thiocy_cont_500_biof (SPAdes) | ecosystem: Engineered > Bioreactor > Thiocyanate-remediating >... | reverse complement strand
GGGCTGACGGTCGCCGACCTCTCGACCATGTTGCAGACCGCCTCCATGGATGTGCCGGCCGGCTCGATCACGAGCACGACCCAGGATATCGTCGTGCGCGCCACCGCCAACCTCACCAAGCCGCAGGATTTCGAAAACCTCATCATCCAGAACCGGGTGCGGCTCGGCGATGTCGCCAGCGTGATGCTCGGCCCGCGTGACGGCACGACGGCGCTGCGCTCCAACGGCGTTACCGGCATCGGCCTCGGCATCATCCGCCAGGCGCAATCGAATACGCTCGATATTTCAACCGGCGTGCGCGCCGCCGTCGACGAACTCTCCGCCGCCGTGCCGCAGGGCGTCCATATCGCCATTACCAGCGATGACGCCGCCTTCATCGAGGGTGCGATCCATGAGGTGGAGCTGGCGTTGATCCTCTCGGCGATCATCGTCGTGGTCGTCATCTATCTCTTCCTGCGCGATTGGCGGGCGACGATCATTCCGGCGATCACCATGCCGGTGGCGCTGATCGGCACGATCGCCGCCACCTATCTGATGGGGTTTTCGATCAACATCCTGACGCTGCTCGCCATCGTGCTGGCGACCGGGCTCGTGGTCGATGACGCCATCGTGGTGCTGGAAAACATCGTGCGGCGGCGCGGGCAGGGATTGCAGCCGCGCGCCGCAGCCGTTCTCGGCACGCGCGAGGTCTTCTTCGCGGTGATCGCGACGACGGCGACGCTGGCGGCTGTCTTCATTCCGCTGTCCTTCCTGCCGGGGCAGGTGGGCGGGCTGTTTCGCGAATTCGGCTTCGTGCTCGCCTTTTCCGTCGGCCTGTCGTCGATCGTGGCGCTGACGCTCTGTCCCATGCTCGCCTCGCGCATGCTGACCAAGGAGATGGTCGAGCATCATGGCGTTCTCGGCTGGATCGGGGATCGGTTCTCCGACATCTATCTGCGCCTGCTGCGCGCCTGCCTCAACGCGCCGGTGGTGGTGATCGCCGTCGGTGGAGTGTTCGCTGTCGCGGCGGTGCTGGCCTTCACCATGGTGACCAGCGAACTGACCCCGCGCGAGGACCGCGCCATGGTCATGCTGCGGGTGACGGCGCCGCAGGGCGTCAGCCTCGCCTATACGCAGGACCAGATGCAGCGCGTGGAGGAAGGGTTGGAGCCGTTGCGCGCTTCTGGCGAAATCCGCAACGTCTATTCGATCTCGGGCATGAACAACCAGTCGAATAACGGCTTCATGGTGCTGACGCTGGCCCCCTGGGATGCGCGCGAGCGCAGCCAGAACGACATCGTCTCCGACATCAATGCCGCCACGGCGCGGGTGCCGGGTCTGCGCGTCAACGTCATCCAGTCCAACAGCCTGCGCATTCGCGGCGCCGGCAGCGGCCTGCAATTCGCCATTCTCGGCAGCGACAACGAGAAGCTGACAGCCGCTGCGCAGAAGGTCGTGCAGGCGATGGACGAGAACGCCAGCTTCAGCCAGCCGCGCCTGACCAATGAGCCGACGCAGGCCCAGCTTTCGGTCGCCATCGACCGCGAGCGCGCCTCCGACATGGGCGTCAACATCGCCGGCCTGTCCACCGCCATCCAGTCGCTGCTCGACAGCCGCTCGGTGGTCGACGTCTATGTGGACGGCGAGGCCTATCCGGTGCTTCTGACCTCCAATACACGGCCGATCGACGATCCGACCGATCTCGAAAATCTGTTCGTCAAGACCGGCGACGGCAAGATCGTGCCGATGGCAACCATCGCCTCGCTCGATGAACGCGCCGTCGCGCCGCAATTGACCCGCGAGCAGCAATTGTCGTCGGTGGCGATCACCGCCGACCTGGCGCCGGGGCTGGCGCTTGGCGACGCACTGGCCGAAGCACAACGCATCGCCGCGCCGTTGTTGCCGCCGGGGGCGCGCATCCTGCCGCTGGCGGAGGCGGCGACGCTGCAGGACAATTCCTCCAGCATGCTGCTGACCTTCGGCTTCGCCATCGCCATCATCTTTCTGGTGCTGGCGGCGCAGTTCGAAAGCGTGCTGAGCTCGATCATCATCATGACGACGGTGCCGCTGGGGCTGGCCTGCGCCGTCTTTGCGCTGGTGCTGACCGGATCGAGCCTCAATATCTATAGCCAGATCGGCCTCGTGCTGCTGGTCGGGGTCATGGCGAAGAACGGCATCCTGATCGTCGAATTCGCCAACCAGCTTCGCGACCATGGCGAGGGCGTGCGTGTCGCCATCGAAAAGGCCTGCTCGATCCGCCTGCGGCCGGTGATGATGACGATGATCGCCACCATTCTCGGCGGTGTGCCGCTGGTCTTCGCCCATGGAGCGGGGGCCGAGGCGCGCAATGCGCTGGGCTGGGTGATCGTCGGCGGGCTCGGCATGGCGACGCTGGTGACCCTGTTCGTCACCCCGGTCGCCTATCTGCTGATTGCCCGTTTCGCCAAGCCGCATGCCGACGAGGAGCAGCGCCTGCATGCCGAAATGGCCCATGCCGGGCGCCTGACGACGGCGGCCAATGATGCGGAAATGCCAGCCGCGGCCGCCGAATAAAACGGCGGTCCGGCATTTTGCCGCTCCCCCATGAATTTGCCGCGATTCATGCTATGAGGGTTTTGAATTCGACTCTCAAAGGAGCAGGCTTACCGATGCTGAAGAAACTGGCCATTGTTGGCGTTGCGGCGGTCTATCTGTCCGGTTGCACCACGACCGATCCCTATACCGGCGAACAGAAGGTATCGAACACCGCCGGCGGCGCGATGATCGGCGCCGGTCTCGGCGCGCTCGGCGGCCTTGCCGTCGGCGGTTCGCCGGTCGGGCGGCGCAATGCGGCGCTGATCGGCGCCGGCATCGGCGCCCTGGCCGGCGGCGCCATCGGCAATTACATGGACAGCCAGGAAGCGGAACTGCGCGCCCAGCTTCAGGGCACCGGCATTTCGGTGACCCGCGCCGGCGACCGCATCATTCTCAACATGCCTTCCAACATCACCTTCGCCACCGATCAGGATGCGATCAGCCCGGCCTTCTTCCCGACGCTGAATTCGGTCGCCGTCGTGCTGCGCAAGTTCAACCGCACGCTGATCGACGTCAACGGCCATACCGATTCGACCGGCAGCCTCGCGCATAACCAGGATCTGTCGCAGCGCCGTGCCTATTCCGTCGCCAACTATCTCGGCGACCAGGGCATCGACCAGCGCCGCGTCTCGGCCATGGGCTTCGGTCCCAGCCAGCCCATCGCCTCGAACGCCAGCGCCGCCGGCCGGGCCCAGAACCGGCGCGTGGAAATCACCATCGCCCCGATCACTCAGGGCTGATCGCCACCGGTCCGCTTCATCCCGGCGCAGCCGATGCGCCGGGATTTTCATCATGTTATCAGGGGAGAGGTTCACATGGCGCTGCAGGATCTGCGCGCGGGCACGCGCAACGAAGAGGGTATCGCCCGGGCAATGGAGAAGCTGAAGGCGCAGTTCGGCGAGCGTTTCCAGACCGGCGAGGCGATACGCCGAAAGCGCCGATGACGTGAAAGAGGTGGTGCGCTGCTGCGCCGCCCTGAAGGTGCCGGTCATTCCCTTCGGCACCGGTTCTTCGCTTGAGGGACAGGTGAATGCGCCCTCCGGCGGCATCTCCATCGATTTCTCGAAGATGAATCGCATTCTCTCGGTCAATGCGGAGGATCTCGACTGCACCGTCGAGCCCGGCGTCACCCGTGAGCAGCTCAATGTCCATCTGCGCGACACCGGCCTGTTCTTTCCCATCGATCCCGGCGCCAACGCCTCGATCGGCGGAATGGCCTCGACGCGTGCCTCCGGCACCAATGCCGTGCGCTACGGCACGATGAAGGACAATGTACTCTCGGTAACCGCCGTGACCGCCAGCGGCGAAGAAATCCGCACCGCCCGGCGGGCGCGAAAATCCTCGGCCGGCTATGACCTGACGCGGCTCTTCGTCGGCGCCGAAGGCACGCTCGGTGTCCTGACCTCGGTGACGCTGCGCCTGCAGGGCATTCCGGCCGTCATCGCCGGCGGTGTGTGCGGTTTTCCGACGCTGCGCGATGCCTCCAATGCCGTCATCATGACCATCCAGCTCGGGATTCCCGTGGCCCGGATCGAACTGGTCAATGCGCTGCAGATCCGCGCCTGCAACGCCTATTCCGGCTTGTCGTTGATCGAGCAGCCGACGCTGTTCGTGGAATTCCATGGCAGCGAGGACAGCGTGAAGCTGCAATCTGAGGAATTCTCCGCCGTCGTCGCCGAATGCGGCGGCGGTGCGTTCGACTGGACCAGCGATCCGCAGGCGCGGGCGAAACTCTGGAAGGCGCGCCATGACGTCTATTTCTCCGCCAAGAGCCTTCGCTCCGGCTGCAATGTCATCGCCACCGATGTCTGCGTGCCGATCTCGCGTTTTGCCGATTGCGTCGCCGAGACCGAGGACGACATCAACGCCCATGGCCTGACCGGTCCGATCGTCGGCCATGCCGGCGACGGCAATTTCCATGTCAGCCTGGTGATCGACGATACCGACCCGGCCGAGCTTGCCAAGGCCGAAGCCTTCGTCGCCCGGCTGAACACGCGAGCGCTGGCCATGGACGGCACCTGCACCGGCGAGCATGGCATCGGCCAGGGCAAGATTCCCTATTTGGAACGCGAACTTGGCGGCGCCGTCGATCTCATGCGCCAGGTCAAGCGTGCGCTCGATCCCGACAATATCTTCAACCCCGGAAAAATCTTCCATCTTGATTGAAACCATGCTTTGGTGCGCGGCGCTTTGCCGGTAAAGCATTTTCAGGAAAAGTGGATAGCGGTTTTCCGTTCGGAAATGCGTATTGCAAGGACGTAGAGCGTTTTCGCCTTTCGAAGAAGAGCGGAAACCCTCTAAGGTGTCGGCGAAGCGGCGGCATGTGCGCGAAAGCCTGCGGGGGGCGCAGCGGAGTAAGGATGCGGTGGTAGGGCGGATTCTGGTTTTTCTGGGCGGCTTGCTGGTCGTGGTGCTGTTTTCAGCGCTATTGGCGCCGCTCTTCGTGGACTGGACCGATTTCCGCAAGGATTTTGAGGCGCAGGCCAGCCGAATCATCGGCAAGAAGGTGGTCGTGCATGGCGCCGTCGATGCCCGGCTGCTGCCATTTCCGTCGGTGACCCTGCATGACGTTCGCGTCGGCCAGGAAGCGGACGGCACGCCGCTGGTGCGCGTCGAGCGTTTTTCCATGGATGCCGAGCTTGCGCCCTTTCTCTCCGGCGAAGCATTGATCTTCGACATGCGCATCGAGGAGCCGGTGGCGCGCGTGCGCCTGCTGAAGGACGGCACGCTGGACTGGATGCGCGGCAGCCGCGCCGATATTCCGGCGCGCTCGGTCGTTCTCGAAAACGTGCATGTTACCGGCGGCCGGGTCGAATTCATCGACGATCAGTCCGGGCGTACGCGCCTGATTTCCGATCTCTCTGCTGAAATGTCGGCGAAATCGCTGGCTGGGCCGTGGCGCATCGAGGGCAATGCCGCGCTGGACGGCGAAAAGGGCGCGTTCTCGCTGGTGAGCGGCCAGCCGGAGCCGGGGGCCGCCGGCATGCGGCTGAAATCGAAGATCATGCCGCAGACGCGGCCCTTCGAAATCGAGCTGGACGGCGAATTGAAGCTGGTCGACAGCCGGCCGATCTATCAGGGCGCGTTTTCCATGTCGGCGACGTCAAAGGCAGCGGCGGTCAAGCGCGACAAGGCCGATACGCCGCCGCCGCGCCTGACCGGCTCCTTCGAACTGACCAATGAAAGCATGCGCGTTCCGGCCTATCGCATGGAAGTCGGCGCGCTTGACGACCCTTACGTCATTACCGGCGAGGCGACGCTCGACACAGGCAAGCAGGCGCAATTCCTGCTGACCGCCGAGGGCCAGCAGATCGACGTCAACCGCTTCGGCAATCAGGGCGAGCGTGGCAAGACGGGCCGCAATGCCTCGATTTCCGCCAAGGAGCGGCTGGGCCTGTTCATGGAGACGCTGGCGGCCGTTCCCGTGCCGCAGGTGCCGGGCAAGGCCAATCTGCGCCTGCCGGCCATCGTCATCGGCGATACCACCATCCGCGACGTGAAGCTGGACGTGCGCCCGGCCGGCGATGGCTGGGCGGTCGACAATGCCGTCGCCACCCTGCCGGGCCGAACCCAGATCGAAGCCAAGGGCATGCTTTCGCTAGGGTCCGAGGCGGCCTTCAGTGGCGAGATGCTCGTCGCTTCCAATCAGCCTTCGGGACTTGCGAGTTGGCTGTCGGGCAATGTCGATCCGGCGATCCGGAAACTGAAAAGCGTCGGATTTTCGGCGCTGGTCAGCCTGACGCCGGAACTGCAGCGCTTCGAGCGGCTGGAATTCATCGCGGGCCAGGATATCCTGCACGGTCGTCTGGAACGGCAGGCGCTCGACAAGCAGGCGCCCAGCATCTCGATGGACCTCAACGGCAACACGATCGATTTCGACGTATTGCGCGCCATCGCCGGCATCGTCGCCGGCCAGGAGGCCGATAGCGGCCTGCTCGACCATCGCATCGCCGCCCAGCTCAAGGCCTCGAAATTCATCGCCTTCGGTGTCGAGGCGGAAAATGTCGATACCGTCTTCACCGTTGCCGATGGCGCCTTGTCGCTCGAGCGGCTGACGGTCGGCAATCTGGCGGGCGCGGCGCTGACGGCGATCGGCCGGGCAGAGGGCACGCTTGCCAAATATACGGGCACGGGGCGGATGACCTTCCAGGCTTTCGATCCCGGGCCGTTCCTGACGATGCTGCGCCAGCACCTGCCGCCGCATCCGGCCATCGACCGGCTGGTGCGCAATGCCGCCTGGTTTGCCAATTCCGACCTGAAGCTGACGCTGGCGCTCGGCGGCGACGACGGCAGCGGCCTGAGCGTCAAGATGGCTGGCGTCACCAATGGCAGCCGCGTCAACCTCGATTTCCGCCTTGCCGATCTGATGAGCAAGACCAGCGCCATCGGCTTCGATGCGACACTGGAAAACCCCGTGACCTCGATCCTGTTCGGCCAGGCCGGCTTCGAGCCGCTGCCGCTGGAGGCCGACAGCAACGGCGTGCTGGCCGTACGCGTCAAGAGCGACGACGGGACTTCGGCCGATACGACCGTCACCTTCAACACCCAGCAGACGGCGTTCAGCGCTGGCGGCAAGGTGGATCTCTCGGCTGCGAATTTCCTTGCCGGGCAGATGAAGCTGACGCTCGAAAGCGCCGATATCGAGCCCTATCTGATCATGAACGCTCTGCCGCTGCCGCAGATCGGCACCGGCCTGCCGTTGAAGGCGACTGCGGACCTCGCCATCGATGCCGCCAAGGTGGACTTCCAGAATCTCGCGATTTCCGCTGGCGGCAATACCATCAATGGCGGCGTGTCGGTGACGCGCGACGCGCCGTCGTTCACTGCCTCGGCCGATCTCAAGCTTGCCACCGCCGATCTGGGCACTCTGGCTGAACTGGTCTATGGCCCGCTCGTCGACGCCGCGACCAGCCGGTATGCGGCGACGCCGCTGCCGAAGCTGGTCGGCGGTCTCAGCATCGCCGCCAAGGTCGCGGTGCAGTCGGTCTCGCCCGGACTGTTCGGACCGATCCGGGATTTCACCGCCAATCTCGGCTTCAATGGCGAGCAGGTGACGCTTGACGATATTCAGGGCAACTGGAGCGGTGGTAAGCTCAGCGGCCGCCTGTCGCTCGGCAATGCCAATGGCAACGGCTTCCTGCAAACCCAGCTTGCGGTGGCCGATGGCGATACGGCGGCCATCGTCTGGCAATATGCCGGCAGCCCCGTGGCGAGCGGAAAATTCCGGCTGGAAATGTCGGCGGAAGCCACCGGCAAGTCGGTCGCCGATCTGTTCGGCTCGGCCAGCGGCTCCGGCGAACTCGGTTTCAACGGCACCAGGATCAACGGGCTGAATCTCGCGGTGCTGCCGATGCTCATTCCCGCGGTCGATGCCATGCAGGGCGAACTGACGCAGGAGCGCATCTTGCCGCCGGCGATTGCCGCGCTCGACCAGGGCGAGACGGAACTGCCGCCCTTCGTCGTGCCGTTCAACCTCACCTCCGGCATCGTCAGAGCCCAGAATGTCGCGGTCGCGACCGATCAGGCGCAGCTATCGGCGGATGCGGCAATCGATCTTGCCGGCGAGAGCCTGCAGGCGGGTGTGGCCGTCGCCTTCAATCCGGGCGCGGAGGCGCTGTCGGGGGCCGAGCCGGGGATCACCCTGAATTATGCCGGCCCCATCGCCGCGCCACAGCGCACCATCGATGCCGCCGATCTCAGCGGGTTCCTGTCGCTGCGCGCCTTCGAGCGTGAGCGCCGCCGCGTCGAGCGGCTGCAATCGAACGTGCTGGAAAAGCAGCGGCTGCGCCGCGAAGTCGCGCTCTACAAATATCGTGCCGACGAACGCCAGGCGGCGCGCGAGCGCGCGGCAGCGGAAGAGCAGATGCGCCGGGCCGAGGAAATCCGCCTGCGGCAACTGGCGCGGGAGGCCGAGCGCCTGCGCCGCGAGGCCCTGGCAAAGGCAGCCCAGGAAAAGGCGGAGGCCGAGCGCCGCCTTCAGGAACAGCAGAAGTTGCAGCAGCAGGCGCCGGCGGCCACGCCCGATGCCGGTTCCGGCGGTGCGAACGGCAACACGCCGCCCCTCAATTTCGACGTCCTGCCGAAAATTCAGTGATCGGCCTGGGCCTGGCGCTTCAGCCAGTGCAGCACATGGACGCGTAGCGCCGAAGACAGGTTGCTGTCCTCGGCGCGGCCGTCATCGATTTCGGCAAGCAATCTGGCCAGCGGCATGCGTCGTGTCGCAGCGATGCCTTTCAACTCGTCCCAGAACGCGTCTTCCAGCGTGAAGCTGGTGCGGTGGCCGTGGAGGGTGATGGAATGTTTTCGGATCATCAGGGGTTGGACCCGCGAGGAGGAGCGGATGACGCCGTAAGCCGGCGCCACCGGGTCAATCGTCTTCGGGCGGCGTCCGTTCCAGCCTGCCCTGATCGAGCTGCTTTGCGGCTTTTTCGTTCAGGGCATTGGTCAGGTTTTTTTCGGCCTTGGTGCGGCCGTATTGCAGGCGGTTCTGCTCGGCTTTCCGGTCCTTGTCCTGCCGGTCCTTCTGCTTGCGGAACTGGCGGAGGTTGACGACATCGCCGGTCAAGACACGTCCGCCTTTCGCTTACTGCTTCTTGCGGAAGGAATCGAGCGAGACGACGGAGCCGGGCTTCTTCTCCTCGTCCGTCTCGGGCTTGGCCTTGGCTTCTTCCGTCGCGACGGGATAGGCGGTGATCTCGGCAGAGCCCGCATCCTCTTCCTCGACCAGCGGCACATCGAATTCCAGTTCGAAATTCACCGAGGGGTCATAGAAGCCACGGATGGCGTTGTAGGGGATGACCAGCTTTTCCGGCGTGTCCGAGAAAGACAGGCCGATCTCGAAACCGACGTCGGTCACCTTCATGTCCCAGAACTGGTGCTGGATGACGATGGTCATCTGCTCGGCATACTTGGCCTTCAGGTGCTGGGAAATGCGCACGCCCGGCGCGCCGGTCAGAAAGGTGATGAAGAAATGATGGTCGCCCGGCAGGCGCCCGGTCGCAGCCACTTCGGCCAAAACCTTGCGGATGACACCGCGAAGGGCATCCTGCGCCAGAATGTCGTAACGGATGTGGTCCTGCCCCATCTTGTCCTGTCTTTCTGTATTCCTCGTGAATTCAAGGCTATATGCCATGTCGAGCCGCGATGGGGAACCCCTTCGGCACGATTGCGGCCATAATACATAATTTCCGGCGGACAGAGAAGGTGAAGGCTTCTGTTGCCAGGTGCCTTCGGACCCCGCCTTACGGGGCTAACCGTAAGGACTTAGGTCGGGTTTCCCGCACCGCCATTAGGCAGCGAGAGCATAACCCTTAGCGTTGTTGTCGTTTGCAACTACACTTGTGACCCGATAACGGCGGTATCATGCCGAGCAAAAGTTCGATCTTTACGCCCTTGTCGATCCTGTTTCGCCCCCATCAGCAGCCGGCCTTCCCGAAAGAGGGGCCGCCGGTTCCTGGTGGAGGCGCCGGGTACCGCCCCCGGGTCCAATAGGTTTATTACACCGACCGTTTATTGCCATAGCCGATCCGAAGACCGGCACCTCGTCATATAGGTCTTTCCGGGCGGCAATGAAAGGGGGCGGATGATGATTTTGTCAGCGCTTGACGGGGCGAGACGCTTGACCCATTCTCGCGGCGGTAGCAACCTCAAGCGCTCCGGACGGAGGAAGGACAGGACATGACGACCGACTATCTCGCAGACGTGAAGAAATACGACGCTGGCGCCGACGAGGCGGCGGTCCAGAAGATCGTCCGCCATCTCGGCATCGCCCTGCGCAATCGCGATTCGTCGCTGGTCTCAGCCTCCGACCCGTCCGAACTCGCCCGCGTCAAGGAAAAGTGGTGCGAGAAGAAGCTCAGCGTCGGTGGCGACGCCGCCGACAAGGCCATCGAGGCCACCGCCAAGGCCATGGCCGGCGACCGTTCCAAGTCGCGCGTCACCTTCTATTACCTGGTCGCCAAGGAACTGGGCAAGCTCGACTCCCTCTGAGCCTTTCAAGGGGCGAAAGGCTATTCCCGGCAAAAGCCGGGGATAGCGGCATTCACCGGTTGGATCGGGTGGCGCGTGGGAGTAAACTCCCGGCCCAGACTCGAAACGCGGCGCGCCAATCATGAAGCAATATCTCGATTTCCTCCGGCATGTGATGGAAAACGGTTCCGATCGCGGCGACCGTACCGGCACCGGCACGCGCTCCGTCTTCGGATACCAGATGCGGTTCGATCTCGCTGAAGGATTTCCGGTGCTGACCACCAAGAAGCTGCACCTGCGCTCGATCATCCATGAGCTCTTGTGGTTCCTGAAGGGCGACACCAATATCGCCTATCTCAAGGAAAACGGTGTTTCCATCTGGGACGAATGGGCCGACGAGAACGGTGACCTCGGTCCGGTCTATGGCGCGCAATGGCGTTCCTGGCCGGCCCCGGACGGGCGCCAGATCGACCAGATCGCCAATCTGGTGGAAAGTATCAAGACCAACCCCAATTCGCGCCGCCACATCGTTTCCGCCTGGAACCCGGCCGAAGTCGACGAGATGGCGCTGCCGCCGTGCCATTGCCTGTTCCAGTTCTATGTCGCCGACGGCAGGCTCTCCTGCCAGCTCTACCAGCGCTCCGCCGACATCTTCCTCGGCGTGCCTTTCAACATCGCGTCTTACGCGCTGTTGACGATGATGGTGGCGCAGGTGACAGGGCTGAAGCCCGGCGATTTCGTCCATACCTTCGGCGATGCCCACATCTACAGCAATCATTTCGAGCAGGCGAAGCTGCAGCTTTCGCGTGAGCCGCACAAGCTGCCGGTGATGCGCATCAATCCGGATGTGAAGGATCTGTTTTCCTTTACCTATGAGGACTTTACGCTGGAAGGCTACCATGCCGATTCCGCTATCCGCGCGCCGGTGGCGGTATGAGCGGAACGGAGAAGCGGCCCGAGATCAGCATCGTCGTCGCCGTTTCGGAAAACGGCGTCATCGGGCGCGACGGCGACCTGCCGTGGAAGCTTTCGACCGACCTCAAGCGCTTCAAGGCGCTGACCCTCGGCAAGCCGGTCATCATGGGCCGCAAGACGCTGGAATCGATCGGCCGTCCGCTGCCGGGCCGACCGAACATCGTCGTCACCCGCGATCCCGGCTACCGTTTCGAGGGCGTCGAGGTGGTGCATGACATCGCCACCGCGCTGGAGCGGGGCGGAACGCTTGCGATGCGCGACGGGGCTGGGGAGGTGGCGATCATCGGCGGCGGCAATATCTATGCGCAATCGATCGACAGCGCCGATGTGCTCTACGTGACCCATGTCGCGGCCGAGGTCGAGGGCGATACGCGGTTTCCCGCAATCGACCCG
>Ga0209930_1004694_pt1 | contig 11914 bp, 7 predicted proteins | sample ThiBiot_500_biof_2_FD_183948 | JGI IMG/M metagenome (GOLD analysis project Ga0209930, IMG submission 183948) | Wastewater bioreactor microbial communities from Cape Town, South Africa - Thiocy_cont_500_biof (SPAdes) | ecosystem: Engineered > Bioreactor > Thiocyanate-remediating >... | reverse complement strand
CGGGCGACAACCCGATGATGCTGGCGGGCGAGGACCCGACCAAGGTGGCCCGCGCCAACCGCGCTACCTCGATGGCCTACAAGCCGGCGCTTGAGAAGATCACCGGCTTCGACATCAACTGGAACATCGTCTCCTATCCCAACGCGGCGTGGGCGAGGCTGGTGTTTCCCGATGATGCCGAGGAGGTGGCGGTCAGGAAGCTGGCCGACGCGATCTTTGCGGCGAGCCGGGTGGATGTCGAGGATCCGATCGGCGCCTGGAAGGCGCATAACGCCAAGCTCAAGGAGCGCTGGACCTGGCTCAACGGCCAGCGCTTCGCGTCGCTGCACTATACCGGTCCGGGCACCGACCTGACGATCGGGCTCGCCGACGAGCATCGCTGGAAGGGTGGCGCCTCGGAGGCCAAGAACGGCATCACCTGCAACCCCAACATCCCCACCGAGGAAGTGTTCACCACGCCGCACAGCCAGCGCGTCGAGGGCTATGTGCGCTCGACCAAGCCGCTCAGCCATAACGGCACGCTGATCGCCGATATCGAAGTGAAGTTCGAGGGCGGACGGATTGTCGAGGCCAAGGCGTCGCGCGGCGAAGCGGTGCTGCAGAAAGTGCTCGACACCGACGAGGGTTCGCGGCGGCTGGGCGAAGTGGCGCTGGTGCCGCATTCGTCGCCGATCTCGAAGAGCGGCGTGCTGTTCTACAACACGCTGTTCGACGAAAATGCCGCGAGCCACATCGCGCTGGGCCAATGCTATGCCGATTGTTTCATCAACGGCACCAAGATGAGTCCAGATGAAATCGCGGCGCGCGGCGGCAACAAGAGCCTGATTCACATCGACTGGATGATCGGCTCGGACAAGATCGACATCGATGGTCTTACCGCCGACGGCAACAAGGTGCCGGTGATGCGCAAGGGCGAGTGGGCCTGAGCTTCGCCGAGCGCCTGACAAGGAACGTCGCAGTGTCTTCAGCTTGAAGCCTGCGAGCGGATCAGCGCCCCGGAGCATCCGCCGGCTCGATGCAGCGGCGGATGCTCTAAGCGCTTTGCCGAACCCAACGTTCAGCTTGCCTTAACCACCGGCCAAGTTGTGGCGCGGCGGCGAATATTCGTCGCCGATGCAGGTGGTGCGATTAATCTTTTGGCGCGTTTCGCCTGTTTAGCATGCGGACGAGGCTGAGGATCGCATGGGCAACACTGGCACTGGCTCGACCGGCGCGGCGGCCGCAGCCGAAACGCTGCGGCAAATCAGCAGTGCGACCGGCATCTCGGTGTGGACCTGGCACGCCGGAACGGACCTCGTCCGCCACTCGACCGCCGCCCTGCGGGGCGAAACGCCGGACCAGGGCCAGCCGCTTTCGAGCGTGCTGGCCAGGCTTCACGCCTCGGATCGGGCGCGCGTGCGGCGGCGCATGCTTGCCGCGGCCCGCAGCGGCAAATCCGGCACCTTCCGTTTCCGCGGCCTGCCGGACGAAGGGAACTGCCGCGAGTACAGCGCGGCGCATTTCCCGCTCGGGCCGGACGAAGTTCAGTTGATCGTCCAGGACGTGACGCGGACCAGGCTGGCAGAGCGGGCGCTGCGCGAAAGCGAGGATCACTACCGCACGGCGGTCGACCTCAATCCCGAGGTGCTGTGGCTGGCCGACCCCGAAGGCAATATCATCGAGTTCGGCCCACGCTGGCTGGAAATGGTGGAACTCGACACCGCGCGGACGCTCGGCCAGGGCTGGGCCAGCGTGGTGCACCCCGACGACCTGCCGCCCACCATCGTCGAATGGACGCGGGCGCTGCAGACGGGCGAGCCGCTGGACGTCACCTATCGCATCCGGCTCAAGAGCGGCGAGTATCGCTGGATGCGGGCGCGGGCGGCGGCGCGGCGCGACAGGCTGGGGCGCATCGTCCGTTGGTACGGTACGCTCGAGGACATTCACGATCGACGGGTCGCCGAGGCGGCGCTGCGCGAAAGCGAAGCGTTCGCCCGCTCCATCCTCGAAGCGAGCACCATGGCGATCGAGGTGCTGGATGCGGCGGGCAACCTGATCTTCATGAACGGACCGGGCGTCCGGATCATGGAAGTCGACGATTTCGAACTGATCCGCGGCGTGCCGTTCGAACAGTTCTGGCCCGAGGATGAGCGCGCCACGGTGCGGGCCGCGATTGCCGCAGCGCAGCGTGGCGAGACGGTGCGCCACACCCTGTTCGGACCGACGGCCAAGGGCAAGGCGCGCTGGTGGGACCTCAGCATCTCGCCGATCCACGATGGCGACGGCAAGCTGGCAAGGCTTCTGGCGCTGTCGCGCGATGTGACCGAGGCCAAGCAGAACGAGGCCGAAGTGGTGGCAGGCGCCAAGCGGCTCGACTACCTGGCGCGACACGATACGCTGACCGGCCTGCCGAACCGCATGCACTTCCAGGAGGGCATGGACGCGGCCCTGCTGGGTCTCGATCCCAGCAGGCCGCTGGCCGTGCTGTCGATCGACCTCGACGATTTCAAGCTGGTGAACGACACGCTGGGGCATCTGGCCGGCGATATCCTCTTGCGCGAGGTGGCGGGCCGGCTCAACCGCTGCACCACGGCGCGCGACCTGCTGGCGCGGCTGGGCGGCGACGAATTTGCGCTGCTGGCGCCGATGGAGCGGCCGCAGGATGCGGCGGAGACGGCGCAGGCCATTCTCGCGGCGCTGGCAAAGCCGTTCGAGATCGACGGCGAGACGGTCAGCATCGGGGCCAGCATCGGCATTGCCATTGCGCCGCGCGACGGGCAGACCACCGAAAGCCTGCTGCAATATGCCGACGTGGCGCTCTACCGGGTAAAGAGCGACAAGGGGCGCGATTTCCGCTTCTTCGAGCCGGCGATGGACCAGGCGCTGCGCGAACGGCGCGAGATGAAGCGCGACCTGTCCCAGGCGCTGGGACGAGGCGAATTGTCGGTGGTCTACCAACCGCAGGTCGATATCGCCAGCAACCGGCTGACCGGTTTCGAGGCGCTGCTGCGCTGGGACAGCGCCACGCATGGCTCGGTGCCGCCGATGATCTTCATCCCGCTGGCCGAGGAGAGCGGGTTGATCGAAACGATCGGCGCCTTCGTGTTGCGCCAGGCCTGCGCCGACGCGGCGCGGTGGCCGGGGGCGCTGACGCTGGCGGTGAACCTGTCACCGGCGCAGTTCCGGCATCGCGCGGTGGTGCGCACGGTCACCGAGGCGCTGGCAGAGACCGGCTTCGCACCGCAGCGGCTGGAGCTCGAGATCACCGAGTCGGTGCTGTTCGACGAGAGCGCCGAGGCGCTGGCCTCACTGCGGCAGCTGCATCAGCTCGGCATCCGGGTGGCGCTCGACGATTTCGGCACCGGCTATTCGTCGCTGAGCTACCTGAGGCGGTTCGCCTTCGACAAGATCAAGATCGACCGCTCGTTCGTGTCGGACCTGCCTGGCGCCGAGGACTCGGCGGCGATCGTCAGGGCGATCATCGGACTGGGGAGATCGCTGAAAACCCGGGTGACCGCCGAGGGCGTCGAAACCTGGGAGCAACTGCTGATGCTCAGGGCCGAAGGCTGCAACGAGGCGCAGGGCTACCTGTTCAGCCGCCCGCTGCCGCAAGCCGAGGCGCGGGCCTTTGCCGAGGCCGGAGTGGTGGCGAGGCCGCAGGGCGACCGGCGGCAACGGCACGCCTGATCCTCACCAATACTTAACGGGCGCTCGGCTAGCGTTTTCGCCACCGTTTTCCTGCCCGGCCGTGGACCATGTTCGACAAGCAGTTGATCGCAACGCCATCGGAATCGCTTGCCGAGGTGGAGCCGACTGCTGCCCTCACCGATCCCGATCGGGCGCTGCAGCTGTACGAGCTGCATGAAGGCTACGGACAGTGGAAGGTTATCTTTCCCGGCACCGTAGTGCTGTCGAAGCGGGTGGCCGACATCTATGGCCTCGGCTCGGACAGTCCGGTTCCGCTGCAGGAGCTGGTCAAGCTCTACCTGGCCGAGGATCGCGGCAAGCTGCTGACGCTGATCGCGCAGGCGCTGCAGGATCGGCGCGGCTTCCGCTGCCGATTGAGGATCGAGCGCCGCGACGGCGCCATGCGGATGATCGAGATGATCGCCGACCTCAGGTTGCGCGATGGCCGGGTAACCGAGCTGTTCGGCGCCAGCCGTGATGTCACCGCCGAGATGGAGCGCGAACTGCAGGTGCAGGGCCGGCTGAAGCTGGTGCAGGACCTCGTCGGCGACATGCCGGCGCCGATTGCGGTGCTCGACGACAAGCTGCGGGTGCTCGACTGCTCCGTCTACTGGCTGAAGGCGCATCGCTTCGTCGAGCGGCGCGAGGTGATCGGCAAGACCATGGCGCAGCTGTTTCCCGATATTTCGGCCGAGCAGGTCGCCGAGTACGAGGCGGCGCTGAAGGGCCAGACAGTGAAGACACGGCGCGCCTTTGCCAGCCCGACCAGCGGCGCGGCGACCCAGTTCGCCACCGTGCTGACGCCGTGGTATGTCGCCGATCGCAAGGTGGGCGGGATCACCGTGGTCATCGGCTGGGCGGAGATCGCGACGACCAGGCGGGCTGCGCCGGTCGCGGCGCCGGTCGAGGATTTCGACGGCTCGTTGCTCGACATGCTGAAGACGGTCAGCTGACCGGCGGCCTTGCGCCCAATCCGGTTTTCTCCGATTGAAGCGGCATGAAACTGCCGCCCCTCCCCATCGACGAGGCCCTGCCGCGGCTGACCGCAGCGCTGGAAGCGGGCCCTTACGCCGTGCTGGTGGCGCCGCCGGGTGCCGGCAAGACGACCCGCGTGCCGCTGGCCCTGCTCGACGCGTCGTGGCGGGGAGACGGCCGGATCGTCATGCTGGAACCGCGGCGGCTGGCGGCGCGCGCCGCGGCGCGCCGGATGGCACAGTCGCTCGACGACGAGGTCGGCGGCGTGGTCGGCTATCGCGTCAGGCTCGACGCCAAGGTCAGCAGGCGGACGCGCATCGAGGTGGTGACCGAGGGCGTCTTCACCCGGATGATCCTCGATGATCCGGAACTCACCGGCATCGCCGCAGTACTGTTCGACGAATTTCATGAGCGCAGTCTCGATGCCGATCTCGGGCTGGCGCTGGCGCTCGATGCGGCGGCCCTGCGCGACGACCTGCGCGTGCTGGTGATGTCGGCGACCATTGACGGGGCGCGGGTGGCCGAACTGCTCGACGGGGCGCCGGTGGTGACGTCGGAAGGTCGGGCCTTTCCGGTGACGACGATCTGGCGCGACCGCGACCCCCTGCAGAAAATCGAGGACCAGGTGGCCGGCGTGACGCTGGAAGCGCTGCGCGAGCAGCCCGGCTCGGCGCTGGTGTTTCTGCCCGGACAGGCCGAGATCGGGCGCGTGGCGGAGCGCCTGGGCGGACGTGTCCCCGCCGATGTCGACCTGGCGCCGCTCTACGGACAGCTGACGCCGGACGAACAGGATCGCGCGGTGCAGCCGGCACCATCGGGACGGCGCAAGGTGGTGCTGGCCACCTCGATCGCCGAGACCTCGCTGACCATCGAGGGCGTTCGCATCGTCATCGACAGCGGCTTGCGACGGGCGCCGGCCTACGAGCCGGCGACCGGGCTGTCAGTGCTCGAAACGCGAAAAGTGTCGCGAGCCTCGGCAGACCAGCGGCGGGGACGCGCCGGGCGCGTCGAACCGGGGGTCTGCTACCGTTTGTGGGGCGAAGGCCAGAATGCGGCGCTTGCCGCGTTCGATGCGCCGGAGATGCTGGAGGCCGACCTCAGCGGCCTGGCGCTGGACCTCGCCGGTTGGGGCGTCAGCGACCCGAGCCAGCTCAGGTTCCTCGACCCACCGCCGGGGCCGGCCTGGGCCGAGGCGGTGAGCCTGCTGAAAGGGCTCGAGGCGCTCGACGAGAGCGGGCGGATCAGCGCCGAAGGCAAGGCGCTGGCGCGGCTGCCGCTGCATCCGCGGCTGGGACACATGATCCATCGCGCCGCCGAAGAGGACGACGCGCTGACGGCGGCGCGGCTGGCGGTGCTGCTCGGCGAGCGTGGCCTTGGTGGTGACGGTACCGACCTGACGCACCGGCTCGAGCGGTTCGGACGTGAGCGCGGCAAACGGGCCGACGAAGCACAGAACCTGGCGCGACGCTGGGCCGGGATGGTCGGCAATGCCGGCTCGGGCGGTGAAGTCGGGCGGCACCTGGCGCGGGCCTATCCGGATCGCGTGGCGCAGCAGGCCGGAGCGCGCGGTCGCTTCCGGCTGGCCAATGGGCGACAGGCGAGCCTCGAGGAAACCGATGCGCTGGCCAGCGCGCCCTATCTGGTGGTGACCGACATCACCGGTGCGGCGGCGACCGGGCGGATTCGGGCCGCCGCGACGATCGAGCGGGCGACGATCGAGGAGCTGTTTGCGCGCGAGATCGTCGACGAGGTGACGATGGCGTTCGACCAGAGCTCGCGCAGCGTACGGGCGCGGCGGGTACGCCGGCTGGGAGCCTTGCGGCTGGACGAGGCGCCGGTGGCGGTTGCCGACCCGCACAAGGCAGCGGCAGCGCTGGCCGAGGGGATCGCCGGACTGGGAGTTGGCGTGCTGCCCTGGACCAGGGAGCAGCAGGCGCTGCGGGAGCGCGCTAGCTACCTGCGCGCGACGCTCGGCGAAACATGGCCCGATCTCTCCGACGCGGCGCTCGCCGCGGATACCAGCTGGCTGGTGCCGGGGCTCACCGGCAAGACGGCGCTGAGCGAAATCGAAGCCGACGACCTGGGTCTTGTACTCGAGGGGCTGCTGCCCTGGGCGCGGCGCCAGGAGATCGAGCGGCTGCTGCCCTCGCATTTCGACGCACCGTCGGGGTCGCGGCTGCCGATCGACTATGGGGCGGAGAACGGGCCGGCTCTGGAGGTGCGGGTGCAGGAGCTGTTCGGGCTCGATCGGCACCCGAGCGTGGCGGGCGGGAAAGTGCCGCTGCTGCTGGTGCTGCTGAGCCCGGCACACCGACCGATCCAGACGACGCGCGACCTGCCGGGTTTCTGGCGCGGCAGCTGGAAGGATGTGGCGAAGGATCTGAAGGGCCGCTATCCGCGCCACCACTGGCCGGACAATCCGCTGGAAGCGGCCGCCACGGCGCGCGCGAAACCACGCGGGACCTGAGAGCTAGCCCAGCGGCGCCACCGGCAGACGCAACACGGTGTAGCGCTCCCGCTCGACCACCGGCTGGAAACCGCGAGCATCATAGAGCGCGCGCGGCCCCCGGAAGTGGCCGGCATCGTTAGGTTCGGGCGTCCGGTGCGGGTAGGCCTCGACCCAGCCGGCGCCCCGCAGCGGGGCATCGGCAATGGCCCGATCGAGCAGGGCGGACGCGATGCCGTGGCGGCGGTAAGGCGGGGCGATGACAAAGCACGAGATGCCGATCACCTGTGCCGGCCGCGGACCCTGCGGATCGACATCGACATAGAGCCCATAGTCGGAGCGCAGCGAGGCGTTGACCCAGCCGGCGGGCTCGGCATCGACATAGGCGAGATAGCCGAAGGTGCGCCCGTCGCGCAGCCGAGCGGCGAGGGTGGCGCGCGATTGGCGCCACGGGCGCTCGGGCATTTCGGGCGACGCCGGAACATGCGGCTCGAGGCAGTAGCACGAGGCCCAGTCCGGATTGCCGGCAAACCCCGTGTGATCGAAGTAGCGGAGCCAATCGTCGACCCGGTCGGTAACCGGATGGACCGCCAGTTCGCCGATTTCAGGCCGGCGTTGCGTTTCGTCGCCAAGCCGCTCCACCGCCTCGGCGAAGTTGCGGGCATAGTTGCGGACCGCCTGCTCGGGATAGGACCAGCCATGCACCTGGGCGCCGTGGGCGACAAAGGCGTCCTCGGCGGCATCGGCATCCGGCGCCTCGATCATGGCGCTGCACTCAAAGCATCTGACCTGCACGGCTTCCTCCTCGGCAGAGCCGGCAAGATAGCACCGATGCCGGCCAACAGGTGGCAGGGTTTACCGGTGCTCAGGGGCCGGCGGTTCGCAGCACCGCCAGGAACTCGGCGCCGTAACGCTTGAGCTTGGATTCGCCGATGCCGGGAATGGTGCCGAGCTCGGCCATGGTCTGGGGACGTTCCAGCGCCATGGCGCGCAACGTCGTGTCATGGAAAACCACGTAAGGCGGCACGCCCTGCGATTTGGCGAGGGCGGCGCGTTCCGAGCGCAGCGCTTCGAACAGCGACTGGGCGGCGGGCGGCAGCGTCACGGCGTTCTGCAGCGCCCGGCGGGTCTCGGTGGCCTTGCGCGGGCGATCGCGGCGCAGGGTGATCTTGCGCTCGCCGCGGAACACTTCGCGCGACCCTTCGCCCAGGTGCAGGGCGCCGAAGGAATGGTCGACGGTGATGAGGCCCATGGCGGTGAGCTGGCGGATAACCGACTGCCAGGAGCGCTGGTCGAGGTCCCTGCCCTGCCCGAACACCGGCTGGTCCTGATGGCTGAACTGGGTGACCTTGTCGGTCACCTTGCCCAGCAGCACATCGACAATGTGGCCGGCGCCGAAGCGCTGGCCGGTACGGTAGACGCAGGCCAGCGCCTTGATGGCGGCGTCCGAGCCATCCCAGGTTTCGACCGGCACGAGGCAGGTGTCGCAGTTGTTGCAGTGGCCGGGATGCGGTTCGCCGAAATGGGCAAGGATGGCCTTGCGGCGGCATTCCGGCGTTTCGCAGACGGCGAGCAGCGCGGTGAGCTTCAACCGCTCGACCCGCTTCACCTCATCGGGGGCGTTGCCCTCGTCGATCATGCGGCGGCGCTGCGCGACGTCGGCCATGCCGTAGCACATCCAGGCCTCGGCCGGCAGACCGTCGCGCCCGGCGCGGCCGGTCTCCTGGTAATAGGCCTCGATGGACGAAGGCAGGTCCATGTGCGCGACGTAGCGCACATCGGGCTTGTCGATGCCCATGCCGAAGGCGACGGTGGCGACGAGGCAGAGCGACTCTTCCTTGAGGAAGGCGTCCTGGTTGGCAGCCCGATCCCTGGCATTCATGCCGGCGTGATAGGGCTTGTTCAGCCATTCGGCGGTCGAGTCGACCTTGGCGCGGCTCAGGCAATAGACGATGCCGGAATTGCCGGTGTGGCGGGCGAGGAAGCTCTTCAGCTGCGAGCGGGCATTGTCGCGCTCGACGATCGAGTAGCTGATATTGGGCCGGTCGAAGCTGGTGGTGAAGATCCGCGCATCGGTGAGGCCCAGTCGCTCGACGATGTCGTCGCGGGTGGTGGGGTCGGCCGTGGCGGTGAGCGCGATGCGCGGCACCCCGGGATAGTCGGCGGCGATCGAGGCGAGCTCGCGATATTCCGGGCGGAAGTCGTGCCCCCACTGGCTGACGCAATGTGCCTCGTCGATGGCGATGAGCGAGATATCGACACCCTGCATCATCGATTTGAAGCCCGGCAGCACCAGGCGCTCGGGGGCGACATAGAGCAGGTCGAGCCGGCCGGCCTTGAGGTCCCGGAAGGTGCGCGAGGACTCTTCGGACGAAACCGAGGAGTTGAGCGTTGCGGCGTTGACGCCGGCCTGCTTGAGCGCCTCGACCTGGTCGCGCATCAGGGCGATGAGCGGCGAGACGACAATGCCGACGCCTTTGCGCGCCAGGGCCGGGACCTGGAAGCACATCGACTTGCCGGCGCCGGTCGGGAACAGCACCACCGCATCGCCACCAGCGGTGACGTGGCGGACAACATCCTCCTGCTGGCCGCGAAAACTCTGGTGACCGAAGACGGTGCGCAGGATTTCGGCGGGGTCGCGAGGCGGCATGTCGAGGAGCGACTCAAGCATTGGGCGATAGAGTCGGAAGTTGGGTCCCCGGGTCAAGCCCGGAGACCCCGTCACACGGCTCGGGGGATTGGGAGAGCCTTGTGATCCCCGTGTGGAGGCACGGTTTTGTTATTTCGCGTCGATGAACCCGAGCGCGGCTTCGGCGAGCCGGGGCGACATGAAAATGCTGTAGTGAGTTTCGCCGGGGAGAACCGCGAGGCGGTTCTGGTTCATGCCCGAGCCGTCCCATTGCGCATCCTGCGCACCGCCGCCGAGCAGTTCGAAGAACTTCACGGCATGCGCGATGCGGACCGAATCCCAGTCGCCGACGACCAGCAGGGTCGGCGGGCACTTCGGCCGACCAGTCATAGGGCGTGTTGACGAGCTTGCCCTGCTGGATGTTGAGCTTGACCCAGTTGTTGTCCGGATCGGGGTTCACGGCAGCGAAGGCGGCATACATCGGGGTCTGCTTCATGCCTTCGGCGGAGGCCTCGCCGATCATCGCCATGCCCTGCAGGTTGTAGTCGTGCCAGCCGGTGTTGGAGAACGGCGTCGAGGCGAGCACCAGCCGGTCGACCACCTCGGGATGATCGATGCCGACGCGGGCAGCGACCTGGCCGCCGGTGGAGTAGCCCATGACGTCGGCCTTGTCGTAGCCGAGATAGCGGATGAGCTCGGCGATGTCGGTGGCCATGTTCTCGAAGGTCATTGGCCGATCGTGCGCCGCGGTGCGGCCATGCGCCTGCAGGTCGACGCCGATGACGGTGTGGTTCTCGGCGAGCATGCCGATTACCGGGCCGAACATCTCGATCTGGCCGAAGCCGCCGTGCAGCAGGACGATGGGATCGCCCTTGCCATAGATGGCGTAGTAGACCTCGACGCCATTGACGGGCGCATAGCCGGATTTGGTTGAAGCGAGCATGGGGGCGGTTCCTGATTGAGCGATCGATGGGGCAACCGGTGCGGCCAGGGCGAAGCTGGCGAGCGCGGTGAGGGCAAGGACGGTTCGGCGTAGCATCGGATGTCTCCGGGCGTGGACAAGGCTCCGCCGGCCCCGCGAGGATGGCGGGTCGACCAGGCGGAGCGTGGCTGGGGACTTGCGGCCCTCCCCTGCCCTGCAGGGGAGGATCGGGAGGCCGGGTTACTTCGCGTCGATGAAGGCGAGCGCGGTTTCGACCAGCTGGGGCGAGGTCATCATGGTGTAGTGGGTGACCCCGGGCAGGATGGCGAGGCGGTTCTGGTTCATGCCGGAGCCATCCCAGAGCGCATCCTGCAGACCGCCGCCGAGCAGCTCGAAGAACCTCGCCGCATGGCTGGTGCGCACGGCGTCCCAATCGCCATAGACCAGTTGCGTCGGCACCTTCAGGTTCGGCACATCGGCCGCGTAATCATAGTCCTTGCCCATGTACTGCATCTGGTCGAGCAGCTTGGGGAAGTTGACCTCGGGGTCCGGGTTAACGGCGGCGAACAGCTGGTAGAGCGGCGAGGGCTTCATCATCTCGAACTGGCTGGCGTTGAGCCCGCGCATGCCCTGCTGGTTGTAATCGTGCCAGCCGGCAAAGGCGTAGGGCGCCGAGGCAATGACCAGCTTGTTGACCAGCTCGGGATGAGCGAGGGCGAGGCGAAGGCCGATGGTGCCGCCCATCGAGTAGCCGACGACATCGACCTTCTCGAGCCCCAGCGACTTGATCACCTCGGCAACGTCGGCAGCCATGTTGTCGAAGGTCATCGGCCGATCGAGCGGACCGGTATGGCCATGGCCCTGCGCCTCGACGGCGATCACCTGGCGAGAGGCGGCAAAGCCGGAGAGCACCGGGCCGAACGCCTCGATGGTCATCAGCCCGCCATGCAGGAGGACGAGCGGGGCGCCCTCGCCATAGGTGGCGTAGTAGACCTTGCCGCCGGTGACGGGGACATAGTCGGATGTGGTTGCGGTGAGCATGGGAGCGGCTCCTTGTTGGGCGGTGGATGGGAGGACCGGCAGAACCGAAGCAAAGCCGGTGAGAATGGCGAGGGCAAGGACAGTACGACGTCGCATGGGAAGTCTCCGTGGGTTGAGTGGCGTTGGGTACGGCTTCGCCGATGCCCGCGGTGGCGGGCAGGCTCAACCGATGGTTCTGTGGTCCTTCCCCTCACCCGTCTCGCGCTTCGCGCGATCCACCCTCTCCCCGACGGGG
>Ga0209930_1004688_pt1 | contig 11925 bp, 13 predicted proteins | sample ThiBiot_500_biof_2_FD_183948 | JGI IMG/M metagenome (GOLD analysis project Ga0209930, IMG submission 183948) | Wastewater bioreactor microbial communities from Cape Town, South Africa - Thiocy_cont_500_biof (SPAdes) | ecosystem: Engineered > Bioreactor > Thiocyanate-remediating >... | reverse complement strand
CCGGGCTGGTGTTCGGGCTGGTGCCGATCGACCACGGGGTCAGGATGTCGTCTTCGTCGACGGTCCGTATAACGGTTGCGTCGCTCACGATCGCCGGAGAATCGTCATCGATGTCGATTGCGATCGTCCCCGGTGTCGCGGTGCCGTTGCCGTCGGTGATGGTGAACTGAACGTTCAGAACGATATTGTCTTCGAACGACGTTTCCGTCGCCGGCGTGCTCGGATCGTCGTGTCCGGGATGATCGATCGGTCCGAGCAACTGAAGCGTGAACGGATGATCGTTGCCCGCCGACGTTGCCGTCGCAGGATCGATCTGGAGCTTGAGGATCGTCGTCTGATGGCCCTGGCCGTCGTCGGCGGTGCCGGTGAGCGTGAAGGTGATCGCATCCCACGTGAATGTAATCGGCTGATGGCCCGAGGTCAGACCGAGCGCATTCAACGCTCCAACGTTGACTGTGATCGGATTGGTGCTCGCGGGACCGTCGAACCTGAAATTGTAATGCAGCGAGCCGCTGAAGCTCTGATCGCCCTCATCGTCGCCCAGCGCGCTATCGTGATTGCCTTCCCGCAGCGCCGGCGGCTTGGTCAGTGAATCTTCATCGAGCAGGAAGCTCTGGCCTGCATCGAAGGTCGGCGTGTCGTCGACCTGCAGTGGACCAAGCAGATTGTTGATCACGAAATTCGGCAGCTCTTCCTGCCCGAGCAGGTCCAGCGGATTTGGAGCCGAAAGCGGATCGACGCCGACTGTCGTGAAGTGTGCGCCCGACGCCGTCGCGCCGCCAGCGCTGCCCTCGCCTGCCGCAGGCAGGATTGAATTGTCTTCGGTGACCGGGAAGAGTTGCGCGAATTCCGCGCTGGTCAGATCGCGGCCGGGAGATACTTCGACCTGGATGCCGTCAAGTGGCTTGCCGGTTGAATCAAAAAACGGCTCGAGCGTAATCGTCGACTTGTTGTCGAAAAGAATGATGAGCTTTTCGCCGATATGAACCAGCGTGATCTTCTCGCCTGCGATGGCCGAGAGATCCGCCTTGACGCTGCCGTCGTAACTCAACGGCACCACGACGGCTTGTTCGCTGAATGGCTTCGCTATTTTGACGATGCGAGCCGGCTGCTTTCCGCCGCTCTGACCTGCAATATTTGCCTGCGCAATTTGAAAAGGTCCATTCATGGCAACGCCTCAAAACCGTTGAAAATAAAAATAGATACCGAAAAGGCATCTTAGTGTTTTGTTAAGAATCATCCTCCTTTCTTCACCGTCGCAGGTCAAGGAACCCCTATAGTAAACGGCGGGTTACCGGCGACTGTGGTTAAATCGCCACGGTATGTGTTTCCTTGCGGGAAAGGCCGCGGCGGGATTGACCGGCCCTGTCCCGCTTGGTTGACTGTTTCGCTTTTTATTTTTTGATTTTGGGGGCCGCCGTGCGCGCGAAATTGTCCAATCTTTTCAAGACTGTTGCGGTCGCTGGCTTGGTGCTCTGCGCGACTGCGCCGAATCTCAGTGCTGCGGATCTGGGGTTGATGGTGGCGCCCGGACATGTGTCAGGCAGCTGTTCGGAGATCGTTCTGACCTGCGAAAACGGGCGCGAATACCCGATTTGCCCGATCGCCGTCAGCGTCGCTGGCGAGCTGGTGACAGCCCGGCTTTACACAGCGCCCCACAGCGCGACCTACGTCCGGCTGGTGCCGATGGGCGTGGGCTATCGCTATGCCGGCAAGGGAATCTGGCTGGATGGCCTGCGCGGCAACGCGCAGCTCAATTTCGGCAAAAACAACGCTGTCGCGTGCTCGGTCTCGCTGTCCTGAGCAGGCAATTCAGCTAGTTCTATTCGGGATTTAACGCGCGCTGCCGGCCATCCGGCGGCGCGCGTTTGCGTTAGCCTTTTGTCCGCAGAACCGGGCGCGAGAGCGAGCCGCGGTAGAGATAGGCCTTCGGACGGACGTAAACCGGGCAGTTGTTGTACCAGGCATATTGCTGCCAGTTCCAGGTCAGGCAGCCGGGCTGATCCAGCGCGGGCTCATAAGCGTAGGTGCCCGGCCAGAAAGGTTCGTCGCCGATGATGCCGCCAGCGTGAGCATTGCTTGCAGGCGAGAAGGCGAACAACACCGCGCCAACTGCCGCGCCTTTCAAAATCGTGCTGACCATTTATGACCTCAAGCAAATAAATGTATTTCTCGAACAGATTCAGGGTGCCAAAGGCGCCGGTGTTCGGCAAGTGTTTCGATGCATCGGGACGGTCTTTTTGACGGTCCATGACGTTTCGTGCGCAAGTAACCCATCATGCCCTCTTTCCCGTTTTCGCGCCCTCCTCGGCGTATTCCACCTGCAGTCGGCACCGATACCCGCCGCTGGACCGTCGCTATCGTTGTCTTGATCGGCTCGCTCGCGGTCTATGGCGCCGAGCGCTGGTTCAAGAACCCGGACACACCCATTGTCGGCGCGGCTTTCGTGGCCGACGGCGATACGCTGACGATTGCGGGCACGCGGATACGGCTGGTCGATATCGATGCGCCGGAGCTTGAGCAGACCTGTCTCGACGCACAGGGGCGCGATTGGCCCTGCGGGCGGCAGGCCTCGGCCCAGTTGCGCAGCCGCGTGCGGGGGCATGACCTGTCATGTCAGCCACGATCGCGCGACCAATATGGCCGCACGCTGGCGACCTGTACCCTGCCCGACGGCACCAACATCAACGCCTGGATGGTGGCGCAAGGCTGGGCTGTGACCTTCGATTACGCCAACACGTATGGCGCCCAGCAGACAGAGGCGAAGTCAGCACGCCGCGGCATTTGGGCCGGCTCATTCACCCGGCCGCAGGAATGGCGGCACCAGCATCCGCGCCGTGACGATTGATCCGTTCAACCAGCTTTGGCCAGACAAGGCTGCGCGCGCAGGTGACGTTCGGTCGAGGCCGGGTATTTCTTCAGCATGGCCGCAGGGCGGATCGGTCGCCGCACGAGGTTTCCGCTGCAGTTCGGACAGGCGCCCTTCAAGATATGATCCGCGCAGGCCGCGCAGAATGTGCATTCGAAACTGCAGATCACGGCCTCCGTACTTTCGGGCGGCAGGTTCCGGTCGCAGCACTCGCAATTCGGCTTGAGCTTCATCATCGTGACATCCTCCGCGGTTTCAGACGCCAAGGCGCTTGTCGCGCTCACGCAGCCAATAGATCGCCGGCAGCGTCAGCAGCACCATAAGCGCCTTGCCGACGATTTGTCCCGCCAGGAATTGCAGGCTGCCGAAGGCGAGCCAGAGAAAGAGCAGCGAGTCCGCGACCAGTCCCACGAAGCTGCTCGCAATCACCGCGCGCATCAATCCGCGCTTCTGCAGCGGCGTATAGACCGCGAAGTCAGCGAGTTCGGACAACAGGAAGGCGATGGTGGACGCCAGCACGAGCGATGGCGGCGCGAGGATCGAGGATAGTGCCGTGCCGGTCGCAATCGCGGCCAGGCCATACCAGACACCCAGGCGCCGCTGCACCAGATCGCGCAACACCAGGGCAAGGCCAACCATCAGCACGCCGCTCGGCGCCATCAGGCCCGGGGCCACCGGGATCACGCACGGTCCGTTCGGCGGACACACCGTGCCGACGGACTGGATCATCCAGTTCGCGATGGGAATGCAGGCCATGTAACCGGTGAAAAAGACGAGGCCTTCAACCTTCAATTCGTAATGACTGATCTTCATCAAGTGCTGCTTTCTGCAGAAATATACGAATTCCATCCGCGCGCACGCAGGCTGCATGCCGGGCATTCGCCGCAGCCATAACCCCACGCGTGCCTCGCGCCGCGTTCACCCAGATAGCAGGTGTGGGAATGTTCGACGATCAGGTCGATCAATCCTTTTCCACCAAGTTCCTCAGCGAGTCGCCATGTGTCCGCTTTGTCGAGCCACATCAGCGGCGTGTGAATCTCGAATGCACGCGCCATGCCGAGATTAATTGCGCCGTTCAGCGCCTTGATGGTCTCGTCGCGGCAGTCCGGATAACCAGAGTAATCCGTCTCGCACATGCCGCCGACAATGTGGGTGATGCCTCGCCGATACGCCAGCGCCGCAGCGAAGGTGAGAAATACCAGATTGCGGCCGGGGACGAAGGTGTTGGGCAAACCGTCCTCGCCCATTTCAATTGCCGTCTCGCGCGTCAGGGCCGTCTCGGAAATCACGCCGAGCGTGGGAATGTCCAGCGTATGGCTTTCGCCGAGGCGATCTGCCCATTCCGTTCGCAGCGCCGTCATGCCGTCGATAAGCTTCGCCCGGCTGTCGAGTTCGATGGCGTGACGCTGGCCGTAAGAAAAGCCGACCGTCTCGACGCGCTCAAAGCGCGACAGCGCCCAGGCGAGACAGGTGGCCGAATCCTGTCCGCCGGAAAAAAGCACCAGGGCGCTGCGATCGCTGGAACTGTTGGTCATGGCCAGCGCATAGCACCTGCTGGAGCCTCGGCCAACAAAGGAACACCGCCGCTTTTGCAGGGTTGATGCGCAAAACCGGGAGACGGATCATGGCCAGAGCGCAAAGCCACGAAGACAGGACGGAACGTTATGCGGCCGGGGGTGCCGAAGCCGCGCGGGACGAGCGCGCTATCCAGGCGACGATCGACAAGACCGACAAGATTGCCAGGCAGGACGAGAAGGCACCGCAAACCGGTGCGCGCAAATATCCTGTTCCTCCGCTGCCGGAACAGCATCAGGCAAAACCCGGTTCGGAAGCGAAGCTGGACCCGCAACCGATGTTCGATGCGCCCTATTACAAGGGATCGGAAAAGCTGAAAGGCAAAGTCGCGATCGTCACCGGCGGCGATTCAGGGATCGGCCGGAGCGTGGCCGTCCTGTTCGCGCGCGAGGGTGCCGATGTCGCCATCCTCTACCTTGACGAGCATTCCGATGCGAAGGTCACACAAGCGGCGGTCGAAAAGGAAGGGCGCAAATGCATCACGATCGCGGGCGACGTCGCCGAAGCGGCCTTTGTCGTGACACCGTGGAAAAAGTAGTCGAGACGTTCGGCAGGCTCGACATCCTTGTGAATAACGCGGCGTTTCAGGAGCACGTCAACGCATTGGAAGACCTGACCGAAGATCACTTCGACAGGACCATCAAGACCAACCTCTACGGCTATTTTCACATGGCGAAAGCCGCCGTCCCTCATCTCAAGGAAGGCGCGGCTATCGTGAACACCGGCTCGGTGACCGGACTGTTAGGCAACAAGGATCTGCTCGACTATTCGATGACCAAGGGCGGTATCCACGCCTTTACACGTTCGCTGGCGACCCATCTTTTGCCGCGCGGCATCCGCGTCAACGCGGTGGCGCCGGGACCGGTGTGGACACCGCTTAATCCGGCGGACAAAGATGTCAAGCGTGTGGCGAGATTCGGCAGCGATACGCCGATGAAACGTCCTGCCCAGCCGGAAGAAATCGCACCGGCCTATGTGTTTCTCGCCTCGTCCGCGTGTTCGAGCTACATCACCGGCGAAATTCTGCCCATTATCGGAGGATATTCCGGCGGATAATGTTTCCACCGAGAGAGAGGGTGCGATACGCCATTGGCGTGATCGGCTCCTGCTCCTTCGGTGATTCATGGAATCCTCCACCCCGCTCTCCAGACTGATCGGCATCATGGCAGCGCTTCGCACGCCGAAGACTGGATGCCCCTGGGATCTGGAACAGACTTTCGCGACCATTGCGCCCTATACGATCGAGGAAGCCTATGAGGTCGCGGACGCCATCGCGCGCAACGATCTTGGCGATCTGAAGGAAGAACTGGGCGACCTGCTGCTGCAGGTGGTGTTTCATTCGCGCATGGCGGAGGAACAGGGCGCATTCGCATTCGATGATGTCGCGAATGCGATCAACGCCAAGATGATCCGGCGGCATCCGCATGTCTTCGGTGAGCGTGCGGGGCAGATGACGCCTGACGAGGTGAAAGGCCTGTGGGGGCGCATCAAGGCCGCGGAAAAGGCCGAACGCGCCATCACCCGTGGAGAGCCTGTCGATGCGAGGGCGGGCCTCCTGGATGGCGTCAAGAAAAGCCAGCCGGCCCTTACGCGTGCCATGGACTTGCAGCGGATGGCGTCCACCGTCGGTTTCGACTGGAACGATCCGCGCGCGGTACTCGCCAAACTCCGTGAGGAGACGGACGAGATCGAGGCCGCGCTCGATGCCGGCGATGCGGATCACGTTGCCGAGGAAATCGGCGATCTCTTGTTCGTGGTGGTCAATCTCGCCCGCCACGCCAAGGCCGATCCGGAGATGGCGCTGCGATCCGCGAATGTCAAATTCGAGCGTCGCTTTGCCTACATCGAACGCACCCTCGCCGCGCGCGGCTCATCGCTCGAACAGGCATCCCTCGCCGAGATGGATGCGCTTTGGAACGAAGCGAAGACAAAAGAATAGTTCCGTCATTGCGAGGAGCGAAGCGACGAAGCAATCCATTCTATCGAAAAGATGGATTGCTTCGCTTCGCTCGCAATGACGAAAGAAATCACACGCCCGTCTGTGAGATGAACTTCGTGTTGAAGTAGGCTTCCATCGCTTCGGTGCCGCCTTCCGAGCCGTAGCCGGAATCCTTGATGCCGCCGAACGGCGTTTCAGGGAGCGCGAGGCCGAAGCTGTTGATCGAGACCATGCCGGCTTCGATCGCCGCGCCGATGGCGGTCGCGGTCTTGGTCGAACTGGTGAAGGCATAGGACGCCAGACCGAACGGCAAACGGTTGGCTTCCTCCGCCGCATCATCGAACTTCGAGAAGGGCGACACCAGCGCCACCGGACCGAACGGCTCTTCGCTCATGGCGCGGGCGTTCTTCGGCACATCGGTCACGACGGTCGGCTCGAAGAAATAGCCCTTGTTGCCGACACGGCTGCCGCCCGTTGCAACCTTGGCGCCCTTGCTCACGGCATCCTGCACCAGGTCTTCGATGGCGGAGACGCGGCGCGGATTGGCGAGCGAGCCCATGCGCGAGTCCTTGTCGAGGCCGTTGCCGACCTTGATGGACTTGGTGTTCTCGACGAACTTCTCGATGAACTTGTCGTAGACGCCTTCCTGCACCATGAAGCGTGTCGGCGAAATGCAGACCTGACCGGCATTGCGATACTTCGCGCCGACCAGAATCTTCGCCGCGGCATCGATGTCCGCATCGTTGAACACGATGACGGGTGCATGGCCGCCAAGCTCCATCGTCGCACGCTTCATGTGGAGGCCGGCAAGCGCCGAAAGCTGCTTGCCGACAGTCGTCGATCCGGTGAACGAGATCTTGCGGATGGTCGGATGCGGAATGAGGTATTCGGAAATTTCCGACGGAACGCCGTAGACGAGATTGACGACGCCGTCCGGCACGCCCGCATCGACAAAGGCGCGGAGCAGTTCGGCGGGCGCGGCCGGGGTTTCTTCCGGCGCCTTCACGATGATCGAGCAGCCAGAAGCCAGCGCCGCGGACAGCTTGCGCACCACCTGATTGATCGGGAAATTCCACGGCGTGAACGCGGCGACCGGTCCGACCGGCTCCTTGATCGCAAGCTGATAGATGCCCGGACCACGCGCCGGAATGATGCGGCCGTAAGCGCGTTTTCCTTCTTCCGCGAACCACTCGATGATATCGGCGGAGAGGTTCGCCTCAAGAGTGGCTTCGGCCAGCGTCTTGCCCTGCTCCATGGTCAGGATCGGCGCGATGGCGTCGGCGCGCTCGCGCATCAGGGCTGCGGCCTTGCGCATGACCTTCGCGCGTTCGAAGGGAGCGATTGCGCGCCAGACCTTGAAGCCTTTTTCGGCTGCGGCCAGCGCTTCATCGAGATCGGATTTGTCGGCGTGCGCGACGGTGCCGATCGGCTCCTCGGTCGCGGGGTTGAGGACGGTGATGGTCCGTCCCGAATTGCTCGGCCGCCACTTGCCGTTGATGAGTAGGTTAATGTTCGGATATGTCATATCGCGCCCCTATCTTCTTGCTTGAGGTGTCGTCGGATGAATAGCTTTGGCCCCGTTGCGGTCAAGTGTTTCCTCGCAACAGGGCTGTGACACATTTGTGAGAACCGCCGGTCAGTGCGAGGCCGGGATCGCGCCGAATTTTGCAATCGTGACATCGCGCTTGGATTCATCGACGCGCACCGTCATGGCAAAGCGACCGTTATCGAGATGTTTGTCGAGAACTTCGGTATTGCGATGCAGCCAACTGATCCCTGCCCCGTCCGAGGCATCGATGGTCAGGTCGAGCGTCACGCGCGTCGCGGCGAGCCGTTCCTCGATCGCGGCGAGCAAGGCGTCGATGCCCTCGCCCGTAATGGCGGACACCGGAAAGCAGGCGCGCTCGGGCGGGCGGCGGGCGGCGATATTCGCGAGATTGTCACGCTCATCCTGATCGAAACGGTCGATCTTGTTCCAGACTTCGAGAATGCGCTGACCGCTGTCGGTATCGATGCCAAGCTGGCGCAGAACGCCGTCGACGTCACGTTCCTGCGCTTCCGCATCCTCATGCGACATATCGCGGACATGCAGGATGACATCGGCCTCGATGACCTCTTCCAGCGTTGCGCGGAAGGCGGCCACCAGCATGGTCGGCAGATCGGAGATGAAGCCCACGGTGTCGGAGAGCATCGCCTTGCCGCCATGAGGCAAGGTGAGCGCGCGTAAAGTTGGATCGAGGGTGGCGAATAGCATATCGGCTGCCTGCACATCGGCGCGCGTCAACCGGTTGAACAGCGTGGACTTGCCGGCGTTGGTGTAGCCGACCAGCGCGACCACGCGATACGGCACGCGCTGGCGGCCAGCGCGATGCAGCCTGCGCGTCGCCTGCACTTTTTTCAGTTCAGCCTCGATCTTGGAGATGCGCTCGCCGATCATCCGCCGGTCGGCCTCGATCTGGGTTTCGCCGGGACCGCCCATGAATCCGAAGCCGCCGCGCTGGCGCTCAAGGTGGGTCCACGAGCGAACCAGACGGCTGCGCTGGTAGTTGAGATGCGCCAGTTCGACCTGCAGCGTGCCCTCGCGCGTCTTGGCGCGGCGGCCGAAGATTTCAAGGATCAGCCCGGTGCGGTCGAGCACCTTGGCGTTCCACTCCTTCTCCAGGTTGCGCTGCTGGACCGGCGACAGCGCGCAGTCCATGACCACCAGGCCCACATCGTGGGCCTTGATGAGACCGAGCATCTCCTCAACCTTGCCCTTGCCGAGATAGGTCGCAGGACGGATTTCGCTTAGCGGAGCGATGACAGCTTCGGCAACGGTGAGGTCAATAGCGCGCGCAAGGCCCGCGGCTTCTTCAAGCCGTGCCGCCGGATTGCGGATGCCGTTGTTTCCCGTCGGCGCGTCGGGGTCTCCCCGTCGCACACGCTTGTATGGGCCGATGACAAGCACCCGCCCTGTATCGCCCCGCGCCGATCCGGGACGGTCGGCGCCCCCGTCGAAAGTCCGGGGTTCCAAATTAGTTCAATCTCAAGCTGGAGCGTCCTCGCCGCCCTCGAACAACTGGATCGGAGCGCCCGGCATGATGGTGGAGATCGCATGCTTGTAGACAAGCTGCGAATGTCCGTCGCGCCGGAGCAGCAGGCAGAAGTTGTCGAACCAGGTGACGATCCCCTGCAGCTTGACTCCGTTGACCAGAAAGATCGTCAACGGCGTTTTGGTCTTGCGAACGTGATTGAGAAAAGTGTCTTGTAAGTTCTGTGCGCGGTCTGCCGCCATCTTCTTATCCCGCAGTCTTGTTTTTGGGCCAGCCTGCCCTCTTCGGAGCGTGGTCTGGCTGCCGGCGTCCCTGAGATCCCCCTCCGGGTGCTGCAATGCAATTAAATGACAGCCTCGAAAGTTAGGCAAGGCCAGTCAGGCAACACCCGCCGTCAAACGGCGGCAAAACTTAAGAAAAATTTGAAAAACGGTGAAATTCCTCACGTAATCGCGTCGTAATGGCTCCCGGTGTGCCGGTTCCGATCGGCCGGCCGTCAATCCGGACCACCGGCATCACGATCTGGCTGGACGCTGTCACAAATGCCTCGGCGGCCTCATAGGCTTCCGCTGGGGTGAATGGGCGTTCCTCCAGCCTGATCTGGAGCGCGGCTAGCAGTTCGGTCAGGACGGCCCGGGTGACGCCCGCAAGAATACCGCTCTCGGCCGAACGGGTTACCACCCGGCCGTCCTTCGTGACGATCCAGGCGTTGCTGGACGATCCCTCGGTGACATGGCCCTCGCCATCGACGAACCAGGCCTCATAGGCGCCGTTGTCGCGCGCCTGCTGCTTCGCCAGCACATTGGGCAGCAACGACACCGACTTGATGTCCACGCGCGGCCAGCGGTTCTCGGGAATCGTGATGACGCCGATGCCGCGCGCGGCGGTCTCCTGATTCTTCTGGTAATTCAGTCCGCGCGCAGTCACGACCACGGCGGGCTTCACCGGCTTGGTCGGGAAAGCATGATCGCGCCGCGCCACGCCGCGCGTGATCTGCAGATAGACAATGCCGTAGGTGACGCGATTGCGTCGGACGGTTTCGTGAATGACGACCTCAAGCGCGGCCTGAGGCATCGGCATCGCGATCCGCAGTTCGTGCAGCGAACGCTGCAGCCGGGCTAGATGGCGCGGCATGTCCACGATCTTGCCGCCTCTGATCTCGCAGACCTCGTAGACGCCGTCAGAAAATTGATAGCCGCGATCTTCGATGTTCACGCCGGCATCGCGCATGTCGCGGTATTGCCCGTTGACGTAAGCGATGCGGGACATGGATCAGCCGACCCCCAGCGCCTTGAGCTTGCGATGCAGTGCCGAGCGCTCCATGCCGACGAATTCGGCGGTGCGCGAAATGTTGCCGGAGAAGCGGCTGATCTGCGCAATCAGATAATCGCGCTCGAACACTTCGCGCGCTTCGCGCAGCGGCAGGCCCATGATGTGTTCGCCGTTGTTTCCTGTCGGCATCGCGGGGATCATGGAGCCGACATCCTGCGGCAGCATGTCGGCGCTGATCGCCGCATCCGGATCCCCGCCCGCCAGGATCATGACGCGTTCGACGTTGTTGCGAAGCTGGCGCACGTTGCCCGGCCAGATATGCGACTGCAGCACCGCCATTGCGTCTTCGCCGATCCGCCGCTTCGGCAGGCCTGTCGATGCGGAAATCTGATCCATGAAATATTCGACCAGTTCCGGAATATCCTCGCGCCGCTCCGAGAGCGGCGGTACGCGGATCGGCACGACCGACAGCCGGTGATAGAGGTCTTCGCGGAATTTTCCTTCGGCAATCTCGGCTTCGAGATTGCGCGCCGTCGAGGACACGATGCGGACATCCACGCTGACTTTCGTGGTTCCGCCCGCGCGCTGGAAGGTCTGATCGACGAGCACGCGCAGAATCCGGTTCTGGGTTTCGCGCGGCAGATCCGCGATCTCATCGATGAACAGCGTGCCGCCGTGCGCCTCTTCTAGTGCGCCGGGCTTGCGGCCGGTTTCGCCATCGGACAATTCGACGCCGAACAGTTCGACTTCCATCCGCTCCGGCGTGATCGCCGCAGCATTGATGACCACGAACGGGCCATCGGCACGGCTCGACATCGCATGCAGCGTGCGGGCGACAAGCTCCTTGCCGCCGCCCGACGGGCCGACGATCATGATGCGGCTGTTGGCTTTGGCGGCGCGATCGATGGTCTGGCGCAACTGGTTCATGCAGGGCGAACGGCCGACCAGCGTACCGGACGACGGCGCATGCTGCTTGAGTTCGCGCACCTCGCGCCGCAGCCGCGACGTTTCCAGCGCGCGGTTGGCCACAAGAATGAGACGATCCGCCTTGAACGGCTTCTCGATGAAGTCGTAAGCTCCGCGCTTGATCGCAGCAACCGCCGTTTCGATGTTGCCGTGACCGGAGATCATCACCACCGGCACTTCAGGATGGGCAAGCTTGATCTGCTCGAGCAACTGAAGCCCGTCGAGCTTGCTTCCCTGCAGCCAGATATCGAGGAAAATCAGGTTCGGCCGGC
>Ga0209930_1004686_pt1 | contig 11934 bp, 10 predicted proteins | sample ThiBiot_500_biof_2_FD_183948 | JGI IMG/M metagenome (GOLD analysis project Ga0209930, IMG submission 183948) | Wastewater bioreactor microbial communities from Cape Town, South Africa - Thiocy_cont_500_biof (SPAdes) | ecosystem: Engineered > Bioreactor > Thiocyanate-remediating >... | reverse complement strand
CCAGCCGGTAAAATGCCGCCAGTCCTTGGCATAGGCGGTTTGGGTGTTGGCGGCGCTGGCGTGTTTGGCAAACTCCTTGGCGGCCGCGGCCAGATTTTCGAGATGCGCGGGCGGTTCGGCTGCGTCGGCAACCACCGGCAACTGGGGGGCAAAAGCGGCGGTTTGGGCGGTTTCGGGTGGGGATTGGGCTGTCGGTTTTCCTGGATGAGGGGACTGCATGTCTTTGTCTCGTAACAATAAGTGCTCATCCTGATTGTGCGGATTCGGCCAGGTTGAGCGGAATCCTAGCCTGATTTGGCGTTCAATAGCGATGGTGAAGGTCATGACCCGCAAGCCTGATGCGTCGTCCGCCGACGAGGCCGAGTGGCAGCAGGCTGTTGCGCGTGAAGCGACGATCCGGCCCCTTGCCGGCAAACGGCGGCTTTCACCTATCGACCTCGGCGTGGCTTGCCGGGCGCTTGGTCTGAGCCCGACACGGTTCTATGAGCTCCTCAAGCGCTATCGGGCCGCGCCTGTCACCAGTTCATTGCTGCGCGAACGACCCGGGCCGACGAAGGGCAAGCGGCGCCTGTCCGAGGAGCTGGAGGCGATTATCGAGATTGCCATACGTGACACCTATCGGCGACGCGAAAGACCCAACGTCACGGCGCTGCATGACCGCGTTCGAGCGCTCTGCCACAGCCGAGGGTTGAAGGCTCCGTCGTGGAAGGCGGTGCGTGCGCGGATCGATCTGGTGGACCCGAGATTGCTGGTGCGGGATCGGGATGGTCCTAAGGCGGCGCGGGATCGGTTTTCACCCGTGGCGGCCGAGTATCGGGCGGATCATGCCCTGCATATTGTCCAGATCGACCACACCTTGGTCGATATCTTCGTTGTGGACGCTGTGCATCGCCAGCCGATCCAGCGGCCATGGCTAACCCTCGCCGTTGATGTGGCCAGCAGAATGGTCGTCGGCTTCTATCTGACATTGGAGAGCCCATCGTCGACGTCGGTGGCACTGGCTGTCCAGCACCTGGTGATGGACAAAACCGAGTGGCTGAACCAGCACGCCGTTGGCGGCGATTGGCCAGTTTTTGGCCTGCCGGACATCATCCATGTCGACAATGGCCGGGAATTCCATGGCAAGGCATTGCTGCGTGGCGCCGCCGAGCACGGCATCGAACTTCAGCACCGACCGGTGAAACGCCCGCACTATGGCGGCCATATCGAGCGGTTGATCGGCACCATGATGGGTGCTGTTCACCTATTGCCCGGCACGACGGCCAGCAATGTTGCCTCCCGCGGGGCCTATGAGGCTGAAAAACACGCCGCCATGACCTTGGATGAGCTGCAGCGCTGGCTCGGATTGCAGATCGTTGGGCGCTACCATGCCGAAATCCATAGCAGCTTACAGGTCCCACCCCGAGCCGCCTGGGATGATGCGCTGGCCGCGCGCCCCGAGCCGCTCCGCCAGCCGCCCGATGCTGATCGGTTCCTTCTGGACTTCCTGCCGTTCGAAGACCGCAGCATTCGCCGCGACGGCGTGCATCTGTTCGGACTGCGCTACTGGGACGACGTGTTGAGTGGCTGGGCGGGTCGAATGCCCGGCCGCCTTCGCGTCAGATATGATCCTCGGGATCTCTCGTGCGTCTTCGTTCAAGGCCCTGACGGTACCCACTGGCCTATACGGTTTGCCGATCTTGCGCGACCACGGATCACGCTGGGTGAGCACCGGCTCGCCCGTGCTGCGCTGAAAGAGCGGGGCATTAGAATCCGTGACGATCGGCTGATCTTCGAAACGATAGAGCAACAGCGCGTCCTGGTGGAGGAAGCTGCCCGAACGACCAAACTGGCCCGACGCGGTGTCGAGCGCCGGGAGCGCGCCCTGGAGGCCAGCAAAGCCCCCGTGGCCGCGGATCAAGCGACCGACATGGACCATGTCCAACACTTCCGCTGCCGCCGCTCACGGTGGAGGAATGGTCCTGACGGACTATGATCATCTGCTGCCAGCCTATCGACGCCAGGCCGGGCTCGACGATGCCGAGCGCATCGCCTGGATACGGGCTGATCGCTGGCTCGAGACCGCGCAGGCGCGTGCGGCTTTGGTCCGGCTCGAAGATCTTCTGACTTATCCCCCGCGCGACCGCATGCCGTGCCTGCTGCTTTATGGCGACACCGGCATGGGCAAGACCAAGATCATCCGGAAATTCCTGCGGGATCACCCACCCAGCTTTGATCGTGCGACCGGCATCACCACCATGCCGGTCGTTGCCATGCAGATGCCGGCCGAACCGCTGGAGCGGGACGTCTATGGCGAACTGCTCAATGCCCTTGGTGCGCCCGGGCCGGTGGCGGACAGCGCCTACCGGCAGAAGGAGGTCTGCCGCAACCTGATGCGCAGCATGGGTGTGCGGATGCTGATGATCGACGAGGTTCATGCCATGCTGGCGGGCACATTCCGGCAGCAGCGCATTTTCCTCAATGTCATCCGCTTCCTGGCCAATGACCTCAAGGTCCCGTTGGTGTGCGCCGGTACGGACCTGGCGCGGCAGGCTATGCTCACCGATCCGCAGCTGGCGGAACGGTTCGAAGCCTTTCATCTCGAGCGTTGGTCCGCCGATCAGCACCTCTCACAACTGCTGTCGAGTTTGGGTGCCATTCTGCCGCTGCGCCGGGCGTCCACTCTGGGCACAGGCGCCGTCCGCCGGCGGGTTATGGATCTAACCGACGGCGTCACTGTCCGGATATTCCGGCTGATCGAGACCGTTGCGGTCGATGCGATCCGCAATGGCAATGAATGCATCACGGCCGAGAGCTTTGCCGCCGCGGATCTTGTCTTGCCCTTGGTGGCGATGACCCGGCGGGCCGAACAGCAATTGCAGCGGCGGATCGTTCGATGAGACAAGGGCGGTTCCTGCCGCTGGCACCCCGTCCCCTTGATGGTGAATTGATGTCATCCTGGCAGGAACGGGTCGCCAGCCGCTATGGCCGTGCGGTTGTTGAACTCGAGCACTGTTTGGATCCACGGTCTCCCGGCATCGAGGCTGGCTTTGTTGGCCGTGATTTTCGCCCAGACCCTACAATGATCGCGCTCTGGGCCCGGGCTTGCCGCCTGTCCGGTTCATCAATAGCCCGGACGACATTGGGCCTGGATCTGAGGCCCTTACATTGGCACGTGCTGGACCCTGCCAGGCCGGCTGTTTGCCCAGCTTGCCTCGAGGAGGATCTTGCACACGGCCGCGACCATTTCCGTCGTCGGTCATGGGCTCTCGCGGAAACCTTGGTCTGCCCGAGCCACCACACCATGCTGATGGACACCTGCCGGCACTGCCACAGCCTGTCGGGCTTTCAGCAGCATTGGGCCGCTGGACGTGGCCATCTGCGGTGTCGCGCCTGCTCCGCCACCGTTTCCGGGCGTAAAAACGAGCCAATGCGATCGGAGTGGACAGCGTTCCTGCTGAGGCTGACGCAGACGATATCAAAGCACATCGATGCGGCGACCAGTGTCGCCAGCGATATCGACGCTGCGGTCGAACTGCTGTGGTCGCCATCACCGGGCGGCCGCAGACCCTTTATCCGTTGGCTCACTTTCGCGCGACGGTCAGGAGAGGGGATGCCGGCAGACAGAATGATGCCTCTCGCTACAGCGTCGCTGCGTTGGCGGGTGGCGACACTTATCGGTGCGGCGCAACTGCTCGACCTGGCCGATGCGCGTGATCAGTTTGGCGAACCGGCAGGTTTCATCCTGGATGCTTTTGCGGCGCGGCGGCGGATAACCGTGGCGCGGCCCTCGCCTCGGCCGGTGGAGATCACGCCGGCGCCGCGGCCGCTCGAACCGATCCGGGACCGTTCGGATGCCGACTATGCCGGCATGGCGCGAGCCATCCTGGCCAGCCCGGAATGGCTCAAGGGACAGGGTTCGGACCGCTCCAGGCGAGACCGATTGCTAGGGCGGCTTATGGCGCAGGCACTGGATCAGGCACCACTAACCCCAGCCGGCGCGCCCGGTCCAGTAGCGCCTTGACTGAAGAGGGTTGCCATTGCCGGGCGCCGCGGGGGGTGCGCTCGCGCATGGCTTCCAGCTGCTTGCCGATTTCCTGCAGTGTCAAATCCGGATCGGCGATGGCAATGCCGGCGACCAGGGTCATCAGCCGGTCTTCCGGTGGCCGTCTGGGTGAACGCTTGATCAGCTCGGGCTCTGCCATTCTCTCTGTCACCAACCGGTGCACGGCGCGGCGGAGGCGCTCGATCGTCCAGCTATGCCCCTTATGGTTGAGCACCCGCACCACGTCCTCCCAACTGTGCTGCGGTCGCATCCGACGCACCGTGGGCAGCCAGATCTGCGCGGTGACGATAAGCTCATCAAGATAGGCCTGCCGACGAGCGTCGGCGACGGCGCGAATGGCCTCGGGCCGGCGTTCCCTTAGGCCAGGGTTACCCGCCAGCCGGCCCCGCGCTTTGGCGGCCCGCATGCCGGCCTTGGTCCGTTCGGCGATCAGCGCGCGCTCCAGCTGTGCGACGGCGCCCAGCACCTGCAGCGAGAACATCCCCTGCGGCGTCGAGGTATCGATGGGATCGCGCAGCGAGCGGAAATGCGCTCCCTTCTCCTCCAGCCGCTCGATGACCTCGAGCAGATGGCTGACGGAGCGGGCCAGGCGATCGAGCCGCACGACGACCAAAACGTCGCCGGCGCCGATATCAGCCATTAACCGGGTGAGCACCGGCCGCGAGCGTGAGGCGCCGGATCCGTGTTCCTGTTGGATGACACGACAGCCAGCGGCCTTGAGTTCATCGACCTGGGCGTCGTTGAGCTGGTCCTCGGTCGAGACCCGCGCATAGCCGATCAGCCGGCGGGGCAGGGGAGGGGGGATAGAATAGGTTGAGGATCGAGCCATGGTGCGGGGATTTTAGGCGGGTTTTTGCAAAGTCGCAATGTGTTGGAAATGGACCCTTTGTACGCGTGTTTCATCGGCCTCGAAGGATCGTCGTACAGCCAGAGAGGGGCGCCCGGAGATGCCGAGGCTCATCGGAGGAGGCAACGGCGCTCCTGAGGCCCCTGAGGGCAAAGTCGGGCAATCTGGGCTGTTTCGAGCGCTGCCGGGTGCTGGCAGGGTCTCTTTCGGCACGGCGGCCGGCGAGGCCCATGAAATTTGGATGGCGGTTCGATGATCCCGGCAGATCAATCCGGCGATCCAGGATGAAAGTCCGCCGAACTCGGGCGGGGCAGACGCTGAAAACGCCGGCTTTCCGGGCTTTCCGCCCATCTAGGACGGGCGACATGGGTCATTTTCTCTATAATGAGCAAAACGAATGATAATGCAAGATTATCGGTCATTATATCTTGCCGACAGGTGGGGCGCTTATAAAGGAATATGATGGTAACAAGCGCCGTTAGCGGTTAGCTTGTTCGCATGAAATCGCGCGCTGATTTGCTTCGTTCCGATCCTCCACCGGTGCCAAAGGTGGCGGTGTGGGCGCGTCCACGCGGTGAAGTTTTGCGTGACGTCGACGCTGCCTACCTTGCCGGTTCGGCGTTGAATTCCTTGGACAATCTGGTGCGCAGTGACGTTTCTTGCGCCGGTGTCTGGCGCCAGCGCCTAGCCCTCAAATCTGCTGCAGCCGCCGTCCAACTGCTCGGCCGACCGGAGGATGAATCTGCTCTGCGGGACGCCCTGCTATTACGCGCGCCTGGAGACGATCCGGGCCCTGCAGGACGGATGCTTTCCGCCTGGCGTCGGCTGGCTGGACGCGCGACGCGACTGGACGCGGAAGCTGTTCGCGCGGTCGCCGATGAGCTGGAGGTGAAATGGGACGATGATCTCGGGGACGTTGTCGATAATGCCGAAGATCTGGTGACGTCAGGACGACCTGCGCCAGTCCTGGCCGCTGAGATCGCCGCCGAGCTGTATCGCACCCGGCCGGATGCGGAACTCCTGGCTTTCTGGCTGGCCGATCTCGTATTGGCGGAGAAATTTCGCTGGCCCGTGCCGGTGCCGCTGCTGATCAGCCAGGTGAACACGTCGGGATTCAAATCGGGTGAGCCGCGCCGGCGCATTCGGCCGGGAGGGGAAGGCTGGGGCAGGGCGGTGTTACTCGCTTATGCGCAAGCCGCCGCGCAGGCCTGCGATCTTGGCGCCGACCTGGCTCAGCGATCGGTCCGCCTCCTAGAGGTGGCGCCTAAACTGCGGGCCAAGGGGGCCTTCGAGATCGTGAAACTGCTGCTTGATGACGATGCGTTGCCAGCGTCGTGGTCGAGCGCAAAACTGTCGGCACGGGGCGCGCGTCGGCTGTTCGATAGGTTGCAGGATCTGGGTGCCGTGCGCGAACTCAGCGGCCGGTCGACCTTCCGGCTCTATGGGTTGTGATCATGGCACGGCGCGCAGAAAAACAGGCCGAAAGCCTCGCGTTCGATCCGGAGCTGGCCGAGCTGCCGCCCGAAGCGCGTTGGCGGGAGTGGATGAACCGGGTGGAAGCAGTGCTGTTCGCGGCGCCGCAGCATCGATCACTTAATCGAGGACATTCGCGAAAGCCTGCGGGGCAAGCCTTATGAGGTGGTCAATGTCGCAGGCGGCTGGGCGTTTCATACGCGGCTGGCCTACACCCAGGCGATCAAGGCGTCGATGGTCGGGCCGGAGCGCCGGCTGGAGCTGACGCAGACGGAGCTGATGGTGCTAGTATCGATCGCCTATCACCAGCCCATTACGCGGGCAGGGGTGTCCGAGATCCTGGGGCGAGAGATATCGCGAGATATCATTGGTCAATTGCGGGACAAGGAGATGATCTCGGCAGGTCCCCGCAGTCCGACGCCTGGCGCACCGTTCACCTATGTGACGACCAGGCAGTTTCTGGCGCACTTTAGCCTGAACACTTTGCGCGATTTGCCGGACATAGAGGCACTGCAGGATGCAGGGCTACTCAAGGGCGATGCCGGCGTTCAGGACTTGACCAAGGCTCATGGTGTGTCGTCATTTGTCGATGAGAGCGACACGTCCTGACTATGTGTCGATGAAAGCCAATTTTATCGACTAGTCCGAGTTGCCTAACGTTCGAGCTTGCTGCCGCTGGGTATGCAAGGACAATTCAGCCCGCCGATCGCCTCAGGTCGGCGCCATCAAATCGCGCAAACCAGCGCTTGGCAAAAACAGCCGCCGCAGGTTTGAGGGTAGGGAGCAAAGATTGCCGGGCGCACCTCGTGGAGGCGGATGCAACGTCCTCGCCGATACCCTCGCTCTGGATGGTATACGTCCCAGTCCCTGCATTGCGCGCCCAGATCAAGGTCGAGTACCGAAGCATGACGGTGGCCCAGCCCCACTAATCCGCGAGGCCTTCAATCAGCGTGCGCTGCTCGGCATGCTTCTCCGGATTGTTGTTTTTTAGCTTTTCAAGGTTCCGCAGCTTCCATCTTACAGCCGGGAGAATAGCGGCCTGCGGCAGTCCTATTGCGTCAAAATCCGGCTCGCCATCATGGAGTGAAAGCAGGAACTTCATTGCTGGTCCATCCATCTTTGCCAATATGTCTGCGAACAGTTTGGTGCGGGCTTCTTCGAGCTCGGCCACGGAAATGGGACATGCGGTCATGCCCGCGAACTCAGCCACAAAGCGCTCTTCTAGGGGCTGCGGGGCGGGGCGCAACAATTCATGTGGCGGCCTTCCAGAGCCTGCCACGTAGATGAGGAAGGTGCGAAAGAGGCCGGTGGTCAGCCCCTCGTTTTCGTAGAGGAGTTTGATGTCAAAGAGGTCGCGGGGGTGTTGGCGGTCTGTCGCCGCGTGCAATTTGCCGCCGTACAGATCTTCGAATGCGACAACGGGCATTTCAGCGAAACCGAAACGGTCCTGTACCGCTTCACTGACGGCCATCAATGTTGGTTGGTGCACGGTGCCACGTGCGACAGGCGACGTCTCGACCTTAATGATGGCGCCGCGTTGGCGGACAATTATGCGCGTGTCATTGTTGCCGCCACCTGCGGTGCGCTGCACTTGCGCGTCAGGCATCGCCTTCACTATGTCCGCGAGGATGATGTCGAGTGTGGAGTCGATCTTCGCCAAACTTGTCGCCCGGTCTTCGACAGGTAGGTAGGTGAGGTCTATGTCGACCGACAGTCGCGGCAGGTCGCGATAGAAGAGGTTGATGGCCGTGCCGCCTTTCAGGGCGAAAACGTCCTGCTTTGCGATCAAGGGCAGGCATGCGACGAGAAGCCGTACCTGGTCCTCGTAAGCTTCACGCGCCATCTTGTCTCTCCGTCCCTACAAACTCCGCAGGTAGCGTTATGCGGTAACGCTTGTGCAGCTTGCCCCCTTTAACCAGCATGCGGTCGCCGCTGCCGAGGTCGATAGCACTTTCATCGATGTATTTGCGCCATGCATGCGCGTGCCGGTCGGCGAAGACGAAAAACACGCGTTTAGTTTTGATGCTGCGGCACATCTGCAGAAGCTGCATCATCAGTTTCGGGCGGACGTTGCCCATCGATTGGAAAAGCACATCGAGATTGTGAAAGCTCTCGTTGTTCGGGGTTTCGTCGATGGTCTCCAGAAGTGCGCGCTCCGGTGAGGACATTGCGATCGGCCAATCCCACGGGCTCGCTGCCAGGTCTGGGGCGCCAGACTCGAGCAAAAAGTCGGTGTTTTCGACCCCCGTTTTGGAGTCCTGGAAAAGCGAGCCCTGGCGGACGACGATCTCTGCGGTGAGGTCGAGCTTTGGAAGCCAGGACGGGGCATCGCCGTGCAAATATAGTTTGCTCGGCCCCGACATTCGTACGTAGTGCGTGAAGCCATGAAGCTCCAGCGCCGATGTTGCGGCGACGTGGAATTTGAAATGCATAAGCCATAGCGCGGATAGGACCGGTATCTTCCAGTCGCGCTCCGCACCAGGACTGCCCCCTAGCGTGAACGGCCGGCGATACAGGCCCTGTAGGGGGCGCTCAAGCCAGCCCGCTTGCAGATAGGACTGGGCGAGTTGCCTGTAGATTCCATGCTCTTCCAGCCAAGGGGAATCCACAAGGAATCCCGGTGGTAAGGTGTCGAGTAGGTTCTTTAGCTTGGTGCTGTTTTGTCCAGTCATGTTGGACAGTATGGCACTTTCTTAAAGTGATTGCAAAAGGTCACTTTATCAGTAGTCGAATATGTCCAGTTTCACTGGACATGAGTTCATGTATTCAAAGTAGCTAAAGTTCGTAAACAGAGTAATATGAGCCCGTGCAAGCCCTGGCTTCCAACCAGGCCATTTCGCCTACATTCCAATCTGTCCTAACCCTTCAGTACAAGGCCAGAGCGCTAGAGCAGCCTTGCCCCTTTTTGTACGCTGCTATGCGTACCCCTTCCGGCCGTTCAGCGCTCTACGACCAATTCCCATAAGCGGACATGCCCTTCGGCGACACGGGCGTCCAGATGGGGGTGGGAAGCGGACCGGCAGCTTCTGGCGTCACATTCGAGAAAGCGGTCGTTGCTGCTCCTGTCCGAGTGAAGCAGGTATGCCCATGATTTCGAACAATCGAATGGGCTCGCCTCGGCTATGCAGTTAAGATTGCATCGGCTGCGCTGACTTGAGCAGGGCCACAAGTTGGCTTTGCTGGTTCGTGCCCGTCTTGCCAAATATGCGGGCAAGATAGGTGCGTGCCGAACCCAGGCCAATGCCCATCTCAACGGCCGCTTGCCGGAGCGACTTTCCAGATGCCAATGCGGCCGCTAGCCGTGCCTCCGAGGGCGTCAGGTCGAACAATCCCGATAGCAAGTTGGTCGACAGCACGTTTGCTCCGGCGCTGATTTCCGTGGCAACGACGAGAATGTCCGCGCCAGAGAAAATGTCGTGAGCGGCGCGACGAAGTGGCAGGACGTGGACAACGGCGGCGTCCCTGCCGCGACCAGGCCTGACGGGGATTGAGCGCACCAGGGGCTCTCTACTGAACCGAGACGCCGCGACCGTCTCCTGGAACAGGGCATTGGCAGCAGGATCGGCGATAGCAAGTCCGCCAAACGCGACGGGGAGGAACAGATGGCCGAGCCCCTCGAACATGGCATTGCCGGTAAGGACGCGTCCGGTATCGGACAGCACCGCCGCCGGCAGCCCCAGTGCTGCAAGAGCGGAAACGGTGGTTTGGGCGCGCTCCAGCCCGAGCCGCGCCGCCATCAGCGCGGCGCGCGCGAGATGCGGGCGCAGCCGGTCGAGCTGTGCAAGCTGTGCGCCGTCGTAGTGGCTCCGCTCGGCCGGCCGTTCGAAACTGAACCACGCCATGGCCCCGCTTGGCAGCGGCACCAGGGTCGTGGCCTGCCATTCGATGCCATTGCCGCGCAGGAAGCCCTGAAACATGTCCGCTGCCAGTTCCTCCGGCGTCAGAATGTCGTTGGCCTGGACAAAGCCCGGATGGTCCATCTCCGTCAGGCGCTGAAGTCGCAGATCGTTCTGCAAAAAGCCCGCCAGCGACCCATCGCCGATAATGGCGCTCATCGCGGCAGCGCACCGCTCGGTCGCGACCCAACGCATGTCGGTGTCCGACATGATCCCCAGGGCGCCATCGCGGCTGTCGAAGCGCTCGGATAGGACAGCCAACGTACCCTGCCATTCCTCGGGCAAGAAGGCTGCTTCGTATATGCGGTCGATCAGGGTTACGTCTTCCGCCATCCTGGCTCCAGTTCGCCGACCCGAATGTTCGGTCATCCTGGTGAATAGCGCGCCATGGCGCACAGGTGTCCTCGATTTTATAGCAAGAGTTCACGGGTTCTGGCCATGGCCGCTGCAAAACCCTGAAGCGAGATGGAGAACGACAAGGATGCGGCGGTACCGTTTGCAACCGCGCCAAACTTGAGCGCGCCTCCGGCGTTCAGCCGGTCGATGATGGAAGCGTCCAGCGTCAGCGGCACGATGCAGCCAGCCGGCAGGCAGGTGGAGAATGACAGCGCACCACCGACCGGCTCGTCATCGATCGCAAGTGTCACCCCCGCGGGCAGATTGAGCCCAAACGGCAGGATCAGCGTACCGTTGGAGGCCTGTTCTTCCGCGGGGATGATCTCGATGGCAATAATGCGCTGTCCATTCTGTTGATTGTGCTGCTGGGACAGGCTGCACAGCTTTTCAGCCGCGCGCACAATGCAGGCGACGCGCCAGTCGCCATAGCTCTCCTGCAGTGACGAGGCGCCACCCGGCAGCAGTGCGGCCGTATCCTGCCCCCATGCGGCCGTGACGCTCACCAATATGGCGATGGCCGGCGCCAGCGTCAGGGCGCGCCAGCGCCTGCGCATCGGTGGCCTCCGTCGACCTCTATGCCGAAGAGCGACGGCAGCGTCGCGCTTTCATCGGCAGACCGGTCAGTCACCATTTTTCGCTCCCTTCAGAACTGCACCTGCAAATTGGCCCGGAAGGCATGGTCGCTGGCATTGGCGGCGAACTGGCCTCCATAGCTCAGTCCGAGGGTCGCTGCCGGAGACAGCGTCAGGTCGAGCCCGGCTTCCACCAGCGCGGCGTCCTCGGCCAGCGGTGCGCCGGCTACGGTGAAAGGGCTGCTGCCGGTGAAACCGTGGGTCACGGTAGGCGTCAGGTCACCGAAGGCGTGCTGCCAGGCCAGGCTGCCGCGCAGCTTTGCTTCAACGACGCCAAGCGTCAGATCGGTCTCGGCACGCAGCCCAAGGGTCGCAAAAGTCGTCTCGATCACCGAACCGGCCGCCGACAGCGTCGCCGAGCCTCCGGTTTCAGCGTAGGAGCCGCCATCGTGGCGGACATAGGCCAGCCCGGCAAAGGGTTCGAACGCAACTGGCCCGGCGTCTAGGCCATAGGCCAGTTCTCCGAACAGCTGCAGCGTACGGGCAGAAAAATCGGCGTCGAGCGTTTCGGCTAAGCCGGGGAAGGCGACAAGGCGGGTCGTGGTCACGTTATGCCAGCTATGGATGAGGCCGGTGCGGAAGGCGAGATCATCCCACTCCGTGCCACCATAGAGGCCGAGATGCCAGCTATCGGCTTCGCCCGAC
>Ga0209930_1004685_pt1 | contig 11935 bp, 12 predicted proteins | sample ThiBiot_500_biof_2_FD_183948 | JGI IMG/M metagenome (GOLD analysis project Ga0209930, IMG submission 183948) | Wastewater bioreactor microbial communities from Cape Town, South Africa - Thiocy_cont_500_biof (SPAdes) | ecosystem: Engineered > Bioreactor > Thiocyanate-remediating >... | reverse complement strand
ACGCTGAGCGCCTTGGCGATCTCGACGAGCTGCTTCTGCGCCGAGGAAAGGCGGCGCACTTCGAGATCGAAGGGGAGGGCGTCCTGCTGGCCGAGGGAGTCGAGGATCTCCTCGCCGCTGCGCCGCAGCTTGCGATAATCGAGCCGGCCGGGGCGCCCGAGTTCGGGCAGGAAGATATTCTCGAGAACCGTCAGATCCGGGACGAGGCTCGTCTCCTGCATCACGATGGCGATGCCGATATTGAGCGCATCGCGGGTGCCGCGCAGGCGGATGTCGCGGCCGCGATAGGTCATCTCGCCGCCGTCGCGGGCATAGTGGCCCGAGATGATCTTGGACAGCGTCGACTTGCCGGCGCCGTTGGCGCCGAGAAGGCCGTGGATCTCGCCTTCGACGAGTTCGAAATCGGCGCCCTGCAGCGCGCGCGTCCGGTCGAACGTCTTCGTGATGCCGCGCATGCGCAACAGCATCGCAGACGCCGGCTCGGGCGAGGGATCGGGAAGGGGAAGAGCCAAGGATCGCTCCAGGAAGGACGGCCTTTTCAGCTGAGGGTGGCACCGCGGGCGGAACCGCGGCGCCACTTGGCAGTGTCGCCTGACCTCAGAGCTCGTTGGCGAAGACGGTTTCCTTGACCGTCGGCAGTTCCTTCTCGATGTTCTCGCTGGTGACGGCGAGGATCGGGACGGTGATTTCCTTCTCCGGCTTCTTGCCCGAGAGCGCGTCGATCATCGCCTCGCCCGAGCGGACGCCCATCAGATAGGGCTGCTGCATGCCGGACACGACGAGGTCGCCCGACTTCAGCAATTCGACGAAATCAGGGATACCGTCGAAGGCGGCGACCAGCACTTCGCCATTGCGGCGGGCGGCCTTGATGGCGCGCAGCGCGCCGATGGCCGGCTGGTCGGTCTGCACGAACAGGCCGCGCATGTCCGGATTGGCGGTGAGCATGTCCTGGACGAACTTGAAGGTCTCGTCGGCGGTGTAGCTCTGCATCTGCTGCATGCCGGCGTCCTTGCCGGTGAAGCCGCCTTCCTTGAGGCCGTCGAGGAAGCCCTTGGTGCGGGCCTGGCCGTTCTTGCGCGCCTGCGAGATGGCGACGATGCCGACCGAGCCGTTCTCCCAGCCCTTCTTCTTCAGCGCGGCGGCGAGCGCCGTGCCGACGTCATGGGCGCCGCGATAGTTGTCCGAGATGATGAAGGACTCGTAGTCGCCCGAATTGGTGCCGATATCGGCGATCACGACCGGGATATTGGCGCGCTTGGCGAGCTGGAGCACGCTCGGCGCGGTCGAGGAATCGGTCGGCGAGATCACGATGCCGGCGACGCCGCGGGCGATCGAATCCTGGGCGTTCTGCAGCTGCGTCTGGGCGCTGTTGTGCGAATCCAGCGCCTGGAAGCCGTAGCCGCCCTTCTTGGCGGCGGCCTCGACGCCCTTCGACAGATAGCGCCAGAACGGCAGGTCGAGCCCGGGCGTCAGATAGACGATGTCCTTGCCCTCGGCGAGCGCGCCGCGCATGCCGGCAACGCCGGTTCCGAGCGCGAACGCGGTGCCCGAGGCGAGCTGAAGAAATGTCCTGCGGTCCATTCATATCCTCCCATTGTCCGGCCGATGCGGCCGAATTTCGTGAACTGAGCTGTGGTGTCCTGGCGCGGAAGAGCCTCAATCCCCGCGCGCCGCGTCTCCCTGCATGAGGAGATGGGTCGTCGCGTAGATGCGCCCGGTATGGACGGCGAAGGCGGCAGCGGTGGCCTCGCCGTCATGCGCCTTGAGCGCATCGACGATCGCGACGTGATCGGCATAGCTGGTGGCGATGGCGCCGGGCCGGGCGACGGCCTCGCGGCGATACTCCATCATGTAGGCGTAGAGATCGGTGCTGAAGTCGGCGAGCAGCCGGTTCGACGAGGCCTGGTAGATCGCGACATGGAATTCGCGGTCGCTGATCAGGAAGCGCACCGGATCGTCGAGCGCGGCCTTCTGCGCCGCGAGGAGCTGCTCGAGCACGGCCAGCCGGCGCGCATCGATCCGCCCGGCGGCGTCGGAGACGACCTGCCGCTCGACGAGGAGCCGCGCCGCATGCACCGCGTCGAGATCATAGGCGTCGATCGCCCGGGCGGTCGCGAAGCCGACCGTGACCGAGCCGACATCGGCCCGGGCGACGCGGGTGCGCGCGCCCTGCGAGATTTCCAGGATGCCCTGCGCGGCGAGGATGCGGATGCCGCCGCGCACGGCGTCGCGGCTGACATTGAGCGTCACGGAGAGTTCGCGCTCGCTCGGCAGCGCGTCGCCGACCTGCAGGATGCCCGAGGCGATGAGGCCGGCGATCTTGTCGGCGATGGCATTCGTGATCGGACGCTTGACGATCGCCTCACCGAGAATCGGGAGCTGCGCCAACTGTTCCGGATCGCGAAGATGTCTCTGTGCTGCCATGTCGCTGTGGTGCCGTCGAACGCCCCGACTGGTCGGACCAGCCGACCAGCTGCAATAGACCGATCCGGGCGGCGACTGTCAAGCGGGCGGGGAAGGTGCGCGAGCGGCTGCCCACAGCGGCGCGGAGGCGCGGTCTGGCGGCGCGACGAGGCGGCGCAACGGGTTCCGAAAGGGCTCAAGCCTTGGATATCCGGCCGTCCCGCGCTATAGGCTCGGCCGATCGCACTCGGCGCCAGGCGCCGCGCCGCCGCTCTTCGACGCAACCAGCACAAGCCCGTGATGACCGCCTATCCGCACAGATTTGCCGTTGCGCCGATGATGGACTGGACCACGCGCGAGTGCCGGTTCTTCCATCGCCAGCTTTCGGCGCGGGCGCTGCTCTATACGGAGATGGTCGTCGCCGATGCGGTCATTCATGGCGACCGCGAGAAGCTCATCGGCTTCGACGTGGCGGAGCATCCCGTCGCTCTGCAGCTCGGCGGGTCGGAGCCGCAGAAGCTCGCCGCCGCGGCGCGGATCGGGGCCGAGTTCGGCTATGACGAGATCAATCTCAACTGCGGCTGCCCGTCCGACCGCGTGCAGTCGGGCACCTTCGGCGCCTGCCTCATGCGCGAGCCGCAGCGCGTCGCCGACTGCGTCGCCGCGATGAAGGCCGTCGTCGATGTGCCGGTGACGGTGAAGTGCCGCATCGGCGTCGATGACCAGGATCCGGAAGCGGCGCTCGATCTCTTCGCCGATACGGTGCTCGACGCCGGCGCCGATGCGCTCTGGGTGCATGCGCGCAAGGCCTGGCTGCAGGGGCTTTCGCCGAAGGAGAACCGCGACATCCCGCCGCTCGACCATGACCGGGTGCGGCGGCTGAAGGCGCGGCTGCCGCATGTGTTCGTCGGCCTCAATGGCGGGCTGAAGACGCTGGACGAGGCGAGCGCGGCGCTCGACGGCGTCGACGGCGTGATGCTCGGGCGGGCCGCCTATCACGAGCCGGCGCTGCTCGGCTCGGTCGACCGGCTGTTCCATGGCGCGGCGGAAGATGCCGATCCCATGGCGGTCATGGAGGCGATGATCCGCCATGCCGAGCGGGAGACGGCGCGCGGCCTGCCGCTCAACCGGATCACGCGGCATATGCTCGGGCTCTTCCATGGCCGGCCGGGCGCGCGGCGCTTCCGCCAGATCCTCACCGTCGATGGCGCGAAGCGCGGCGCCGGGCCCGAGGTGATGCGCGCCGCCATGGCGGCGGTGAGCGAAGCGGCGGCGATCGCCGCCTGAGGCGCTTCGCCGGCCTCTCTCCATCACCCTTTATCCTTGCCGCGGTGCAGGCTATTGAGGACGAGCGCCGCGTGCCGCGCGGCAGCGACCGCTCACTCCCGCTCCCCCATCCGGATCCCCTGGCGATGACCATTCGCGGCTTCACGATCGACGGCTTCCTCCTCGCGCTGGTGGCCGTCGTCGCCTTCGCCATCATCCTGCCGGGGCCCGGCGCGACCGGCGGCATCCTGCACATGAATGACGTCGCCACCTATGGCGTCGGCGTGATCTTCTTCCTCTATGGCCTGACGCTGGCACCGGAGAAGATGAAGGCCGGCGTCAAGCACTGGCGCATGCATCTTTGCGTGCAGCTCTGCACCTTCGTGCTGTTCCCGATCATCGTGCTGCTGCTCGGCACGCCGCTGAAGGGCATGGTGCCGGAGGCGGTGTGGATCGGCTTCTTCTATATCGCGGCGCTGCCCTCGACCGTCTCCTCCTCGGTGGCGATGACCTCGCTCGCGCATGGCAATGTGCCGGCGGCGATCTTCAACGCGACGCTGTCGAGCCTCATCGGCGTCTTCGCGACGCCGCTCCTGATGGCCTGGTTCCTGGCGACGAGCGGGCTCTCGATGCCGCTCCTGCCCGTCATCGGCAAGATCGTGATGCTGGTGCTGCTGCCGATCATCATCGGCCAGGTCGCGCGGCACTGGCTCGCCGGCTGGGCGACGCGCCACAACAAGCAGATCAAGCTCGCCGACCGCGCCATCATCCTGGCGATCGTCTACAACTCGTTCTCGGATTCGATGGTCGAGGGCGTCTGGCAGGGCCATGACGCGTCGCTGATCATCGAGATCATCGTCGGCGTGATCGCGCTGTTCTTCATCATCTACTATCTGATGATGATCCCCTGCCGGCTGCTGAAGTTCGACCGGGCCGACACCGTGGCGTGCCTCTTCTGCGCCTCGAAGAAGTCGCTCGCGACCGGCGTGCCGCTGGCGCCGATCATCTTCGGCGCGAACCCCTCGCTCGGCCTCATCATCGCGCCGCTGATGCTCTACCACTTCTGCCAGCTGGTGATCGTCAGCGTGATCGCCAACCGGCAGGCGCGCCTCGCACTGGCGGAAGCCTGAGCTCCGCCTCGCGCTTGGCGGCGAGGCGCTCGGGCAGGACGGCCATCAGCGCCTGCCGCTCGTCGTCGCTCATGCGGATCCAGCCGGCGATTTCCTCGAGCGTGCGGCCGCAGCCCTCGCAGAGGCCGAAATCGGGATCCATCGTGCAGATGCGGACGCAGGGCGATTTCATCGGAAGGCGGTGAGCGCCAGCAGCACGGCGATGGCGGTGAGCTGTTCGACGGCGCCGAGCGTGTCGCCGGTGTGGCCGCCGAGGCGATGCAGCGAGAAGCTCGCGAAGCTGGTCGCGACCAGCGCGGCGGCGGCGAGCGCCACGATGGCGGCGACCGGGCCGGCCGCGAGCGTCCCGCCGACGAGGCCGATGACGATCGCGGCGACGAGCGCCATGCGCAGCGTCTCCTGATCCGGCCGGCCGACGCCGCCGGCGAGACCTTCCGGGCGGGCCGGGGGCAGTTCGGCCCAGTTGTGAACGATCGCGGCGCGGCCGAGCGATTCGGCCGTCACGAGCGCGAAGAGGCCGGCCAGCGGCGCCTCGGGCAGGAAGGCTGCGACGAGGCTGGCGCGGAGGCCGACCGAGAGGATCAGCGCCAGCGCGCCATAGCTGCCGATGCGGCTGTCGCGCATGATCGAGAGCCGCGAGGCGGCATCCGAGCCGCCGCCGATGCCGTCGGCGGTGTCGGCGAGGCCGTCCTCGTGCAGACCGCCCGTCAGAAGCGCGAGCCCCGTCACCACCACGAGCGCGGCGGCGAGGGGCGGCAGCTTCAGCGCCGCCGTGACGAGGAGAAGGATGCCGCCGGCAAGGCCGATCAGCGCGCCGGCGACCGGGAATGAGCGGACGGCCCCGCGGAGATCTGCGCCGTCCGTGGGCGCGAGGCCGAGCCGCTCGGCCGGAATGCGGGTCAGAAAGGCGAGCGAAACGGCGACGTCCCGTGGAAATCTCGCGGCCATCCGCTCCGAACCGTCCATGCACCGTCCCCGCCGTCCGCCGTCCCAGGAATGGGCCGCCTTGCGCGTCGCCCGACGAGGGTTATAGATCGCCCGCCTGCGAGCGGCCAGTTCCCGCGCCGCCCCCGAGACAGAGTTCCGCCATGCCCCGCTCCGCCACCGGCCTTCCCTTCGACGATTTCCGCGCCCTGCTCGGCTCGATGCCCGGCCCCGACGCGGCGGCGGTCGCCGCCATCCGCGCCCGCGACGCGCAACTGACCAAGCCGGGCGGCTCGCTCGGGCGGATGGAGGAACTTGCCGAATGGCTCGGCGCCTGGCAGGGCCGGGCGCAGCCGGCGGTCAATCGGCCGCTGGTCGCCATCTTCGCCGGCAATCATGGCGTCGCGGCGCGCGGCGTCTCGGCCTATCCGGCCAGCGTCACGCAGCAGATGGTCGAGAATTTCGCGGCCGGCGGCGCGGCGATCAACCAGATCTGCATCGCGCATGACCTGGGGCTCAAGGTGTTCGACCTCGCGCTCGACGTGCCGACAGGCGATATCACCGTCGAGCCGGCGCTCGACGAGCCGGGCTGCGCGGCGACCATGGCCTTCGGCATGGAGGCGACGGCGGACGGCATCGATCTCCTCATCCTCGGCGAAATGGGCATCGGCAACACGACCGTCGCGGCGGCGCTCGCGGCCGGCCTCTTCGGCGGCACGGGCGCCGACTGGGTCGGCCCGGGAACCGGGCTCGACGCGGCAGGCGTCGCGCACAAGGCGGCGATCGTCGACGAGGCGCTGGCGCTGAACGAAGGCGCGCTCGCCGATCCGCTCGAGGCGCTGCGCCGGCTCGGCGGGCGCGAACTCGCCGCGATCGCCGGCGCTATCCTCGCGGCGCGCATGAGCCGCATTCCGGTGATCGTCGATGGCTATGTCGCGACGGCGGCCGCGGCGGTGCTCTACCGGCTCGATCCTTCGGCGCTCGACCATTGCCAGTTCGGCCATCTCTCGGCCGAGCCGGCGCATGCCAAGCTGCTCGAACTGATGGGCAAGAGGCCGCTGCTCGATCTCGGCATGCGGCTCGGCGAGGGAACCGGCGCGGCGCTCGCTGCCGGCCTCGTCAAGGCCGCGGCGCTCATCCATACCGGCATGGCGACCTTCGCGCAGGCGCATGTCGCCGGGCCGTCGGCCGGCTGAAACTCAGCCGGCGGCCAGCGCCGCCCGCAGCTTTTCGGCATGCGCGGCGAGGATCTCCGGCTTTTCCATCGTGCCGGAATGCGGCGTCAGCGCCATCCCGTCATAGCGCGGGATGACATGGACATGCAGATGGAACACGGTCTGCCCGGCCGGGGCTTCGTTGAACTGCGCGATGAAGATGCCGTCCGCCGCGAAGGCCGTTTTCGCCGCACGCGCCAGCTTCTGCACGACCGGCAGCAGCTTGGCGAGCACAGCCGGATCGGCATCGAGCAGGTTGCGCGACGGCGCCTTGGGCAGGACCAGCAGATGGCCCGGCGATTGCGGCATCACATCCATGAAGGCGACGGTGTCGGCGTCCTCGTAGACGCGATGCGACGGGATCTCGCCGCGCAGGATCTTCGCGAAGATGTTGCCGTCGTCATAGCCGGTCATCGGAGCCTCCCTCGGGTCGCGCCCTTGGTAGCGGGCGCCGGCCGCCGCATCAAGCGCGGCGGGGCGAGGGGGCTGGGCGCTTCCGCGCCGGGGCGAGGTCGATGAGCCCGGCCTCGACGAGCGTGCGATGGAAGCGGCGCTTGCGCTCCGAGGGCGTTGCGACATAGCGGTCGCCCAGTTCCTCGATGAGGTCGAGCCGCGTGGCGGAGACGGCATCGAGCGGCAGGCCGGCCGCCTTCAGCGCCACGGTGCCGAGCTGCGCGATGTCGAGCCGCTCCGGCAGGCCGCTGAAATCGGCCTCGAAATTCAGCGCTTCGATGGCGAAGAAGGTCTCGAACTGGCGGGGATCGTCCGGGCTCAGCCGCTGCAGCCGCTCGATCGCGCGCGACATGGTCGGCAGGTGGTCGCCATAGCGGACGATCAGCATCGGCCGGCCCGGATAGCGGGCGAGGAGCTCCGAGCGGAAGGCGGCATAGCTGTCGGCCGTCTCGCAGAGCCGGGCGTAATATTCGCCATAGGTCGGATCGGGCAGGACGCGCTCGGCGATGCGGCGCTCCTCCTCATAGGTGCCGGCGGGGACGAGCCGCGTCTCGTGCGGCCCGTGATTGTAATTGGTCAGCACCATCGCGAAACGCGGCGCCGGATCGCGGTCGAGCGAGGCGGAAAGGGCTTCGAGCGTCGCGGGGAAGAAGTCCGCGTCGGAATTGGTCGCCTCGAAGGCCTCGAGATCGAAGGGGGCGGGGTAATCGTCGGAGAAGACGCGCTCCTCGACGCCGAGCCCGCCATAGAAGAGGTCGTAGCTGAGGAAATTGCGGCGGCAGCTCGTCGCCAGCATCGTGCGGTAGCCGAGCGTGGCAAGCTCGGAGGGCAGCGAATGCGCGAAGCGGCCGGCGCCCTTGCTGAAGAGGAAATAGCTGTCCGGCCCGAAGCTCGCCGAGGAGAGGCCGGTCAAGAGGCTGAACTCGGTCTGCCAGGAGCCGCCACCATAGATGTCGACATGCAGGCGACCGGAATGCGCTCCGGGCGGGGACAGGAAATCGGCGACGCGCTCGTCGACATGGAGGCCGTAGCTGCGCGGATCGAAGACGGACTCGTGCTGGATGACGATGATGTCGGGCCGGACGGTGCCGCGTGCCGGGATCGGCGGCGACAGCGGCAGCGGCGCGTCGCCGACATCGAGCATGCGCAGCCCGCCCGTCGGCCACCAGCTGGCGATATCGGCCAGCGAGGCCATGAAGAAGGAGAAGAGACCGGTTCGGGCCGTGACGTCGCGGCGCCAGCGCTCGGCGCCGCCGGTCGCATAGAAGGTCGCGAAGAGGAGCGCGATGCCGAGGGCGAAGAGGGCGGCGCGCTCGGAGAAGGGCAGCGCCGGGCCGGCCGCCAGCGCCATGGCAGCGAGCGCGGCGATGGCGAGCAGCACGGCGGCCGCGATCGTCAACGCGGCCGTGGTGCGATACTGCTTCAGCATGAAGGGGATGGTGCCAGCGAAGGTGAGCGCGAGATCGGCGACGGCGAGCTTCATGCCGCTGTGATGATGCTTGACGCCCGAGGCGCCGGCGATCGTGACGCCGAGAATGATCGCCAGCAGGGCGGAGCGGGCGAGATCGCCGAAGAGGAGCAGGAACAGCCCGACCAGCGATGCATAGCCGGCAAAGCCCATCGCGACGCGGCGGGACTGCCGCTCCGTCGCCGCCACGAGGGCGAGGCCGGCCAGGAGGATCGTGATGCCGGTCATGCGTCGCTCGCCTTGAAGTCGCTTGCCTTGAAGGGGGAGTGCTCGTCGAGAAAGGCGTGCTCGGCCACGACGGCCTCGCGCTCGCGGCGGAGATAGTCGGCGACGGCGGCCCGGAAATTCCGGTCGGCGATCCAGTGCGCCGAGCGGGTGATCACGGGCCGATAGCCGCGCGCGAGCTTGTGCTCGCCCTGCGCGCCGGCCTCGACACGCGGCAGGCCATGGGCGATCGCCCATTCGACGGCCTGATGGTAGCAGATCTCGAAATGCAGGAACGGCACCTCCTCGACCGCGCCCCAATAGCGGCCATAGAGGGCGTCGGAGCCGATGAGGTTGAGCGCTCCGGCGATGCGCCTGCCGCCCCGGCGGGCGAAGATCAGCAGCACGCGGTCGGCCATCGCGGCGCCGAGCAGCGAGAAGAAGCGGCGGTTGAGATAGGGGCGGCCCCATTTGCGGGCGCCGGTATCCTGATAGAATTCGAAGAAGGCGTCCCAGGCCGCCTCGTCGATGTCGCGACCGGTGACGATCTCGACCTCGATGCCGCCGATGAGCGCGTCGCGGCGCTCGCGGCGGATCGTCTTGCGCTTCTGCGAGGTGAGCGCGTCGAGGAAATCCTGGAAATCGCGATAGCCGGGATTGTCGAACTGGAACTGCTGGTCGGCGCGGGCGAGGAAGCCGGCGCCTTCGAGGATCGCCGCGTCCTCGTCCTCGAGAAAGGTCGCATGGACCGACGAAGCGCCGGCGCGGCGCGCAAGTTCCAGCAGGCCCGCCGCCAGCGTCTCGCGCGCCATCGGGCTCGCATCGGGCCGGGTCAGCAGGCGGCGGCCGGTCGCCGGCGTGAACGGCACCGAGACCTGCAGCTTCGGATAATAGCTGCCGCCCGCGCGCTCATAGGCATCCGCCCAGCCATGGTCGAAGACATATTCGCCCATGGAATGGGTCTTCTCGTAGCAGGGGACGACCGCCTCGGGCTCGCCGGCCGCATCCTCGAGCACGAGATGGCGCGCCCGCCAGCCGCTCCGCGCAACCGCGCAGCCGGCCTCTTCCAGCGAACGCAGGAAATCATGCGCGATGAAGGGGTTGTAGGGCGGGCGCGCATGCTCCGCGCCGCCGGCGGCATGAAGCGCGCGCAGCGTCGCGCCGACATCCTCGCCGAGCGGGCGAACGGGGTCCCAGCCCGGATTGGCGCAGCCGTCCCAGGCGGCGCGCTCGATCTCGGTCAGCGATGAGAGGACGGTAAGGCGAGCGGGGCTAGGACCAATCGACATTCAGCGGATCCGGGGCTGCAAATGGCGGTTTTTCTGCGCTCCGGTGCTCACGTACAAGACGTACGCTCCGCTCCGGTGCTCGAAAACCGCCATTTTCGCTGGCGCCTCCACTGAATGTCGATCCGTCCTAGCGCTCATCGGCAAAGATGTTCCTGTCGGCGGAAGGCCGACTGCAAATCTAGGCGCCGGGACGGTTTTTGGAAGGGCCGCCGTCAGGCATCGGGATCGAAGCCCTCGAAGGTGATCTGGTCGGCGACGCGGCGCGCCTTCTCGCGGTCGGCGCCCGTGCGCACCGTCCAGGTGATCAGCGGCCGCCCGATGGTCCGCAGGACCGAGGTTGCGAGCGTCGGCAGGCCATGGATGTCATAGGAGACGAAGGCGGCGCCGACGCGCGGCACATCGAGGACATGGCGCAGCCGCCGCCGCTTGGTCGCCGGCAGGAAGCCCCAGTCGTTGAGATCGGTGTAGCGGTCGGCAACGATGCCGCGCGGGATGCCGGGCGCGAGGCGCTGCATGGCGGCCATCGAATCGGGATCGAAGGACATGACCACGGCCGGTCCGGCATAGGCCGCGAGGATCGGTGCCACGGCCTCTTCGAGCTTGCGGTTGCCGGAGAAATCGCTCTTCAGTTCGATCACGAGCGGCACCGCGCCGGCGACCGTCGCGAGAAGCTCGGCGAGCGTCGGCACGCGGTCGCCGCCGAGCCGGAAATCGAGCGCCTTCAGCGCCGAGAGGCTGAAGCCGTCGACGCGGCCGCTGCCATCGAGGACGCGGTCGACCGTGTCGTCATGGAAGACCACCACCGCGCCATCGGCCGAGAGCTGCAGGTCGACCTCGATCGCGAAGCGATGTTCCATCGCCGCGCGGACGGCCGAGAGCGTGTTCTCGACGCGGCCCGCGCTCGTATCGTGATAGCCGCGATGGGCGATCGGACGCGCGGTCAGCCAGGCGGGGGCCATAGGGAACCTCCCTGTCAGGCGATCTCGATGATCGCCTCGACCTCGACGGCGACGCCGAAGGGCAGGCCGCCGACACCGACGGCCGAGCGGGCATGGCGGCCCTTCTCGTCGAAGATCTCGACCATGAAATCGGAGGCGCCGTTGACCACCTTGGGCTGATCTGTGAAGGCCGGCGTGCCGTTCACGAAGCCGGTGAGCTTCACAATCCGCGCCACGCGATCGAGATCGCCGAGCGCCGCGCGCGCCTGCGCCAGGATGTTGATCGCGCAGAGCCTTGCCGCGGCGCGGCCTTCCTCGATGCCGAACTCCTCGCCGAGCTTGCCGACATAATCGACGCCGTTCGGGCCGACCGGGATCTGGCCGGAGATGTAGAGCATTCCTCGACTCTCGACGAAGGGCACGTAATTGGCGGCCGGCGCGGCGGGCTGCGGCAGCGTGATGCCGAGCGAGGCGAGGCGGGCTTCGATGGCGCTCATGGGCACGAACTCCGGGACGGACGGATCAAAAGGGAACCCGGCTGGTTTCGCCCGATTTCGGCCGTGCTGCAAGGCAATAAGCGGTTCATCATCTCGGGCGGTGTCGCGAATCGTCGTGGACTTTGCTCGCTTTCGAGATTGAAATGGGA
>Ga0209930_1004668_pt1 | contig 11957 bp, 8 predicted proteins | sample ThiBiot_500_biof_2_FD_183948 | JGI IMG/M metagenome (GOLD analysis project Ga0209930, IMG submission 183948) | Wastewater bioreactor microbial communities from Cape Town, South Africa - Thiocy_cont_500_biof (SPAdes) | ecosystem: Engineered > Bioreactor > Thiocyanate-remediating >... | reverse complement strand
CGTATTTAATAATGAGAATGAGAGCTTTCAGCAGGAAACCAAACTGATGGAAAACGAGTATTCCGTTAACCTGCCCACCAAATTTTACTACAAAGGCAAATGGAACAACGGTTGGATAAACATTGTCAATCCTTTCAGGGCATCAATCGTGTTGGGTACTCCGGGTTCCGGTAAATCTTATGCCATCGTAAATAACTACATCAAGCAGCAGATAGAGAAAGGCTTTAGTATGTACATCTACGATTTCAAGTTTGACGACCTTTCCACCATTGCCTACAATCATTTACTGAAGCACAGGGATAAGTACAAAGTTCAGCCTAAATTTTACGTGATAAATTTCGACGACCCACGCAAGAGCCACCGTTGCAATCCACTCAATCCTGACTTTATGACGGACATTTCAGATGCTTACGAAGCAGCTTATACCATAATGCTAAACCTCAACAGGTCGTGGATACAGAAGCAAGGGGATTTTTTCGTGGAAAGCCCAATTATTCTTTTGGCTGCCATTATTTGGTATCTGAAAATCTATGAGGATGGCAAGTATTGTACGTTCCCTCACGCTATTGAATTGCTGAATAAAAAGTATTCAGACGTGTTCACAATTTTAACCTCATATCCTGATTTGGAAAACTACCTATCACCTTTTATGGATGCGTGGCAAGGTGGCGCACAAGACCAGTTACAAGGTCAGATAGCATCAGCAAAAATTCCATTGTCAAGAATGATTAGCCCGCAACTATACTGGGTAATGACAGGCGATGATTTTACGCTTGACATCAATAATCCGAAAGAGCCGAAAATTTTGTGCGTGGGTAATAATCCCGACCGTCAAAATATTTATTCCGCAGCTTTGGGTTTATACAATTCGAGGATTGTAAAACTGATTAATAAAAAAGGACAATTAAAGAGTTCCGTTATCATAGATGAGTTGCCCACAATTTATTTCAGGGGACTGGATAACCTCATTGCAACGGCGAGAAGTAACAAGGTAGCGGTATGTTTGGGCTTTCAGGATTTCTCGCAATTAACGAGGGATTACGGCGACAAAGAAAGCAAGGTAATACAGAACACCGTCGGTAATATATTCAGTGGTCAGGTGGTTGGAGAAACGGCAAAAAGTCTTTCGGAACGCTTCGGAAAAGTATTGCAGAAACGCCAGAGTATGACCATTAACCGCAACGATAAATCAACCTCTATCTCCACACAGTTAGACAGCCTTATTCCTGCATCAAAAATTTCAACGCTTACACAGGGTATGTTTGTCGGTTCTGTATCGGATAACTTCGATGAACGCATTGAGCAAAAAATATTTCACGCCGAAATTGTGGTGGATAATGAAAAGGTAGCTGCCGAAACCAAAGCCTATCAGCAAATACCGCAAATCCTTTCTTTTGTAAATGAGCAGGGCGAGGATAAAATGAAGCAGGAAATCGAAAGCAATTACAAACAGATAAAATCAGACATCCTTAATATTGTTGTAAGTGAAATGGAGCGCATCAAAAATGACCCGAACTTACAGCATTTGATACAGCAAGCGTAATTTGTTTCAATTTTTTATTGCATAATTGGAGTTGTCTTTAATTTTTATTTTTATTTTAGCAATTGCTTAAATAATGAAATTTACTATATTTGCACTATGGATAATACTTCGTGCATAAGACAAAAGGCAGACATTAAACAAATTAATCGCTGTAAAGAACGAGTTTTAGAACTACACGGCTCGTTTGACTGTTTGTCTAACGGACTTGAATTGGCAGGAAACAATGTAAGGTTGAAAATTCTGTTTCTTTTTTATGAAGAAAAACGACTTTGTGTTTGTGATTTAAGCGATATTCTTGGTATGACAATTTCAGCAATTTCTCAGCATTTGCGAAAACTCAAAGACCGAAAGCTTATTGAAACCGAAAGAGAGGCACAAACCATTTTTTATTCATTGACCAAAGAGTATGAAAAAATGCTGAAACCATTTTTTAAAATACTTGATGATAACAAAATTTTAGAAACAATATGAAAACGGACAACAAACTAATCGGGACTGGACTTTTGACAGCAATTGCAGCTTCATTGTGTTGCATTACACCTGTGTTGGCTCTAATAGCAGGAACAAGCGGACTTGCTTCAACTTTTTCTTGGCTCGAACCTTTCCGACCATATTTTATCGGTTTAACAATTTTAGTGCTTGGTTTTGCTTGGTATCAAAAGTTGAAACCACAAAAGAAAATTGACTGCAACTGTGAAATAACTGAAAAAACAAATTTTATGAAAACGAAATCATTTTTAGGGATTTTTACCGCTATGGCGGCTTTACTTTTATCATTTCCGCTTTATGCTCAAATCTTTTTTCCAAAGACCGAAAGTAAAACAATTATTACACAAACTTCCAAAATTCAGAAAGTTGAGTTTACAATTAAAGGAATGACTTGTTCAGGTTGTGAACATCACATTAAAACAGAAGTTAGCAAACTAAATGGAATTGTGGAAATTGTGGTTTCTTATGAGAAAGGTAATGCTATTGTCAAGTTTGATAGTAAACAAACAAGTATCACAGAAATAGAAAAAGGTATCAATTCGACAGGATACAAATCACTAAAAAGTAAAATTATATCATAATGGAAATTAAATTACAATCAGTATTAACTTGCCCAAACTGTGGATACAAAAAAGAGGAAACAATGCCAACAGATGCTTGTCAATATTTCTATGAATGTGAAAACTGTAAGACACGCTTAAAACCATTAAAAGGCGATTGTTGTGTGTATTGTAGTTATGGAAGTATTCCCTGTCCACCAATACAACAGGATAAAAAATGTTGCTATTAGAAACCAATTAAGAGAAAAAAATGTTCAGTTTTTTCAAAAAATATTTTCAAAAATTTAAGAAGAATACTTATGCTATCAACAGAAAAAACAGTATCAGAAGTAATTGAAATACTAAGACAAAGAGGTTATACGGAAGACTTTAATCTATTGGAAGAAAACATTTCGTACAAAATAGACGGCGAGAAAGTTAATTTAAGGGACATTGTTATTGATAAAATTTATCGTTTTACTGGGCTTAATGACTTGGAAGATGAGGCTATCTTATATGCGATGAGAAACCAAAAAGATGGAGCAAAAGGTGTTTTCGTAAATGGTTATGGTACATACTCTGACAGTGCAGCAAACAGCATCATTGAGCAAATATCAGTTGACGAGGACGATAATGATGATTGGACGATAGAAAATTAAATCACAATGACTGAATTAGAAAAAATTTTACAGCAAAAAGCTATAAAACCCACCGCTATGCGTTTGTTGGTGGTTGAAAAGTTATTGAAACAACAATATGCAGTAAGTCATAAAGAGCTGGCAGAACAGTTTGAAAAAGCAGATAATATTACTCTCTTCAGAACACTTAAAGTATTCCTGGAACACAAACTTGTCCATACCATTGATGATGGAAGCGGAGTGTTTAAATACGCACTTTGCCAATCAGGATGCAATTGCAATTTATCAGAACTGCACACACATTTTTATTGTACCGACTGCAAACATACTTTTTGCCTTACTGAAACAGAAATTCCGAACATCGAAGTTCCTCAAAACTTTAAATTAGATGGAGCTAATTTAGTTCTTAAGGGGAAATGCGACAAATGTAACAAATAGACTTTTTCAACTTTGCAATTCTATTGCACAATCTATTTATTTATATTTGTAGCTGATGAAACTATTTATATTCATATTCAGTATATATTTTTTGGCATTATCCGTAATGCCGTGTACTGATGCGTGTGGTATAGATACCAGTAATACTTCAAAATCAGAGCTTTCTAATGCAAGCAATGGTCAAACGAAAAACGACGATTTATGCAGTCCTTTTTGTTCTTGTACTACTTGTCATACCGTTGTAAATTTTACGTTTCAAACGTTCAAAATAAACGAGGCAAAGCCAAGTCTTAGCAAGATACAAAAATTCCCACTTCAAAATTTCAATTTCATTTCCAATTATCACAGAAACATTTGGCAGCCGCCAAAGATTAATACTTAATATTTTCAGCAAATGTATTTATTGGTAATGGATGATATATTCATTTACTATTAGATAGGTGTATTATCTAAATTGCACATTTAGCTGTCCTTTCTGTAACTGACAGAAAGTATTTATATCCATTATTATTAATTATTAATCAAATGAATTGTGTTAGACAGTATCATAAAATTTAGCATTAAGAACAAGCTCGTCATTGGAATAATGACATTGTTCCTCATTATTTGGGGAGTGTGGAGTGCCACAAAATTACCCATTGATGCCGTACCCGATATTACAAATAATCAGGTGCAAATAATTACGGTTTGCCCAACATTGGCGGCTCAGGAAGTAGAACAATTAGTAACTTTTCCGATAGAGCAAAGCATTGCTAATATTCCTGATTTAGAAGAAACCAGAAGTATTTCGAGGTTTGGTTTGTCCGTAATTACAGTTGTATTTAAGGAAAAAGTAGACATTTATTTTGCCAGACAGCTTATTAATGAAAAACTAAAAGAAGCAGAAGAAAAAATTCCGGATGGAATAGGAACACCTGAATTGGCTCCGGTCAGTACAGGGCTTGGTCAGATATACGAATATATAATACACCCCAAAAAGGGAAGTGAAAATAAATACAATGCCAAAGACCTTCGTACAATGCAGGACTGGATTGTTGCAAGGCAACTGTATGGTACTCCCGGAATTGCAGAAGTAAATAGTTTTGGCGGTGAGCTAAAGCAATATGAAGTAGCTGTTAATCCAAATCGCTTAAAAGCTATGGATGTAAGTATTACCGATATTTTCAATGCTCTTGAAAGAAATAACCAAAATACTGGAGGAGCATATATTGACAAAAAGCCAAATGCTTATTTTGTTAGAGGAATTGGTTTGGTTACATCATTAGATGATATAAAAAACATTAGTGTAAAAAATAGCCCAGGTACTGTTCCAATTTTTATAAAAGACGTGGCAGATGTACGATTTGGTAATGCTGTAAGATATGGAGCTATGACATACAATGGAGAAGTTGATGCAGTAGGCGGTGTGGTAATGATGTTAAAAGGCGAAAATGCCAATAATGTAATTGAAAAAATAAAAGAAAAACTTCCTACTATACAAAAGTCATTACCTGATGATATTATTATTGAGCCTTATATAGACCGTTCAGTTTTAGTTGACAAGGCAATGAGTACCGTAGAAAAAAACCTGATAGAAGGTGCGTTGATTGTAATCTTTGTATTGGTACTTTTTTTAGGAAATTTTAGAGCCGGATTAATAGTAGCTTCTGCTATTCCCTTAGCAATGCTGTTTGCCTTGGCAATGATGAATGTGTTTGGTGTAAGCGCCAACTTAATGAGTTTGGGAGCCATAGATTTTGGGTTGATTGTAGATGGGGCAGTAATTGTTGTGGAAGCCACATTACATCATTTAGGCTTACGAAAATCTAAACAAAGGCTTACACAAACCGAAATGGATGAGGAAGTTTTTCTGTCTGCTTCCAAAATTCGTAGCAGTGCAGCATTTGGCGAAATCATTATACTAATTGTTTACATTCCTATTCTTACGTTAGTGGGTGTTGAAGGCAAAATGTTCCGTCCGATGGCACAGACTGTAGGTTTTGCCATTTTTGGAGCTTTGATTTTATCCTTAACATATATACCTATGATGTGTGCTTTGTTTTTATCGAAAAAAACTTCGCACAAAGAAAGCTTTTCTGATAGAATGATGAATTGGGTACAAAAAAAATATCAGCCTTTGCTTGAAAAAGCGATTAGCATAAAGTATTGGTTCGTGGGTATCGCCATTGCCATATTTGCGGTTAGTATTTTCTTGTTTAGCCGAATGGGAGGAGAATTTATACCCCAGCTACAAGAAGGAGAATATGCGTTTGAATTTAAAATGCCTATTGAAACCTCATTATCACAAAGTATAGAAACTTCGATGCTTGCTTCGAGAATTGCCAAACAATTTGATGAAGTAAAAATGGTGGTTGGTAGAACTGGAGCTGGGGAAGTACCTACTGACCCAATGCCTCCAAGTGCAACAGATTTAATAATTATTCTTAAGCCAGAAAGTGAATGGAAATCCGGAAGGACATACGATGAATTAGGAGATGCAATAGAAGAAAAAATAGCTGTAATACCTGGCGTAATTGTCGAAAAAAGCCAACCCATTCAAATGCGTTTTAATGAACTGATGACAGGGATAAAACAAGATGTTGCAATTAAGATTTTCGGAGAAAATTTAGATACGCTTGCTCTGAATGCAGATAAGGTTAGCAAAGTTATACAAACAGTGAAAGGGGTTACAGTCCCTCAAGTAGAGCTGGTAAGCGGATTACCGCAAATCAATATTGAATATGACCGTACTCGTTTAGCCAATTATGGAGTAAATGTAGAAGATGTAAATAACGTTGTAAGTACTGCTTTTGCAGGAAAAAGTGCTGGTGTAGTTTTTGAGAATGAAAGGAGATTTGATTTAGTTGTGCGTTTAGATAGTACCTATAGAGGTAGTATTGAAGATGTAAACAATATGATGATACCAACCAGTACGGGTAGTCAAATTCCTCTATCACAAGTGGCTACAATTGACTATAAATTAGGACCGGCGCAGATAAGCCGTGAAGCGGGAAAACGAAGAATTGTAATTGGTTTTAATGTAGCAGACAGAGATGTACAAAGTGTAGTAGAAGAAATTCAAAAAAAATTGAACAATCAAGTAAAACTACCATCGGGATACTATTTCACTTATGGTGGACAGTTTGAAAACTTACAGGAAGCCAGTAATAGATTATTGATAGCTGTTCCTATTTCCTTACTATTGATATTTGTACTGCTTTATTTTACTTTTAGCTCCTTTAAACAAGCAGGACTAATTTTTACCGCTATCCCAATGAGTGCAATTGGGGGTATCTTAGCTCTACTACTTAGGGGAATGCCATTTAGCATCAGCGCAGGTATTGGATTTATTGCTTTGTTTGGTGTTGCAGTTCTCAACGGAATTGTACTGATAGGTATTTTCAATCAATTAGAAAAAGAAGGGGAAAAAGATGTATTGAAACGGGTAATCGAAGGAACTAAAATCCGTTTGCGACCAGTTTTGATGACTGCAACAGTAGCCAGTTTAGGATTTCTGCCAATGGCTTTGAGCAGTAGCGCAGGTGCAGAGGTACAAAAACCATTGGCTACAGTTGTTATCGGTGGTTTGGTAACTGCCACATTCCTTACCCTATTCGTACTGCCTTTATTGTATATCATCTTCAATTCAAAAATTAATTTAAAAAGAAAACTTAAAGTGAAACCCATTGCGACTATCGTTGTGTTACTGCTATCATTGGTAGGTTTTACAGCAAACGCACAAACGAAAGATTTATCCAGTGTTGATGAAGCAATAAACATTGCGTTGAAAAATAATCAAACCATAAAGGCTTCAGATTTAGAAATTGATGCAAGTAAAGCCTTGAAAAAAACTGCCGGAGAATTACCAAAATTAGGTTTTAATGCACAATTGGGGCAGTACAACAGTACAAAATTCGACCAGTCATTTGAAGTGGCGCAAACTATTCCTTTTCCTACTTTATTCGGAGCAAAAAAGCAATTGATTAATGCAGAAATAAAAGCGAAAGAATTACAGAAAAATCTTACCGTAATAGAGCTAAAAACGCAAGTCAGAACTAATTATTATCAAATCCTGTATTTGCAACATAACCAAAAACAATTACAACAGTTAGATAGTCTGTACAGCGATTTTATAAAAATAGCACAGCTTCGTTATAAAACTGGTGATACAAAAAAAGTGGACATTAGTACGGCAGAAGCTAAGAAAGGGGAAATTAATTTATTGTTAAAACAGAATAAAGTGTTTTTAAATAATGCTGTTGCCAGTCTGAAAACTTTGATGAATACAAGAGAGGATTTTCTCATTGTAGAAAATGGAATTTTTCAACCATTACAAATCAGCAATTTATTGGATAATGATGTAGTTGCAAGTCATCCCGCCATTCAATCCTTATATCAGGATGCTGTTATTGCAGAACAGACCAAAAAGGTAGAACGTTCGCAAGGTTTACCTGATTTTACAATTGGTTTTACAAATCAATCTTTAATAGGTTTTCATACTGTAAATGGCGCAGAAAAATATTTTAATTCTGGTAAACGTTTCAATTCTGTAAATATTGGCATTGCAATTCCTATCACTTATGGTGCTACCAAAGCAAGGATAAAATCTTTGGACTTCAGAAAACAGGCTTCCGAAGCCAATGCTCAGCAGCAGCAAAGAGCATTAACAACACAATTACAAAATGCTTTGCAACAATACCAACAAGATATGCAACAGTTTAATTATTTTCAGCAAGAAGCATTGCCTAATGCCAAAGAAATAGTATCAGCAGCACAATTAGGTTATAAGACTGGAGAAATCAGCTATGTGGAATATCTTTTTGCATTGCAAACCGCAACCGATATTCAATTAAATTATCTGAAAAGTATTCAGCAGGTAAACCAGTCCGTAATCAGTATTTATTCTCTCATTAATCAATAAGTAAAAAATGAAATTCAATATAAATAAAATCACGTTTGTAACAGTGATAACTGTTGTAATACTTGCTTTTTCCGCTTGCAATAATCATAAAGATGGGGATGGGCAAAACCAGGAGGCAAAAGAAATTCAAAAAGAAGAAGCCCACGAAGAAGTACCAACCATTGCTACACTTTCAGAGGAACAGTTAAAGATAGTTGGAATAAAAATAGGCACAATAGAACACAGGGAGCTATCTGCAACCATAAAAGCAAATGGAAATCTGAATGTTCCCAATAACAACAAAGCCAATGCCACCTCTTTATATGGTGGTGTGATAAGAACGTTGAAAGTTCAAATTGGGGATTACGTAAGAAAGGGTGAAATAATAGCAACGATTGCCAATCCGCAGTTTATACAATTACAGGAAGAATATTTGAGTATAGTAAGTAGAATAACTTTTGCAGAGCAAGAGCTATCAAGACAAAAAGAGTTATACGAGGGAAATGCTGGCGCAAAGAAAAATTTACAAAGTGCAACAGCCGAATTGAACAGCCTTCGTACTCGAAAAGCGTCTTTACATCAACAATTACAATTAATGGGCATCAATCCCAGTACCCTATCAAACAGTTATGTAGATGTTTCTTCTCCAGTAATTGAAGTTGTAGATAACAGCTCATTGCATTTGGATTTACAAGTTTTTGAAAAAGATTTACCACAAATAAAAATCGGGCAAACTATTCATTTTCGATTGACAAATAATCCAGCCACTGAATATGAGGCTACGGTTTTCAATATCGGTTCATCTTTTCAAAATGAGAGTAAAACTATTGCTGTACGTTGCCGCATAAAAGGTAATAAAAATGGGTTAATTGATGGAATGAATATAACAGGAATTGTAAGCTTAAGCAATGTGACCACACCTGCTGTTCCCAATGATGCCATCGTAAATACTGATGGTAAATATTTTATTTTCGTACAAACCGACAAAAAAGCAGAAGAACATCACGAAGAAGAAAAAGAAGAAGGAAGCCATAAAGAAGGTGAGGAAACTGAACATAAGGAAGATACAAGCAATATAAATTTTGAAAAAGTAGAAGTATTGAAAGGGGTATCTGATATGGGGTATACCGCAATAACTTTTGTCAAGCAAATTCCTGTCAATGCCAAAATCGTTGTAAAAGGAGCATTTTTTGTAAACGCAAAATTATCTAATGCTGGAGAAGACGAAGATTAACCAATAATAACTAAGCAATGATAAATACATATAAAAATCACAACCATATTTATGATGCACACGGCAAGCAACTCTGCTGCACGGAGGAAAGCAAAAACGATGCCCAAACAAATACAGGGCAGAGTACTGATAATGTTTGTTGCTCAACGGATGAAAAAGTCAATCAAAAGAGTAATGAACGAAGTGAAGCTGTTGATAAAAATAGTGTTATAAAAATGTTTTTACCAGGAATTATTTCTTTGGTACTATTGCTAATTGCTATTTACTTAGACAATGCCTTGAAACCTGAATGGTTTCAAGGTTGGATAAGAACTGTTTGGTATATAATAGCGTATGCACCAGTCGGATTTCCTGTAATTAAAGAAGCTTTTGAAAGTATTGGCAAAGGCGATGTTTTTTCAGAATTTTTGCTAATGAGTATTGCCACTATTGGAGCCTTTGCCATTGGTGAATACCCAGAGGGTGTCGCTGTAATGCTGTTTTATGCTGTCGGCGAAGTCTTTCAGTCATTAGCAGTTAAAAGAGCGAAAGCAAATATCAAGAGCTTGCTTGACCAACGCCCCGATGAAGTAACTATTCTAAAAGAAAATCAACCGAAAACAGTAAAGGCGGAAACAGTAACCATTGGTGACATCATACAATTAAAGCCCGGCGAAAAATTAGGATTAGATGGAACATTATTATCCGAAACTGCATCATTCAACACAGCAGCTTTAACAGGCGAAAGCAAGCCCGACACCAAAGCAAAAGATGATACGGTATTAGCAGGAATGATAAACCTAAATACCGTTGCACAAGTAAAAGTAACAACTGCATATACTGATAGCAAGCTGAGTAAAATTTTAGAATTGGTGCAAAATGCTACTGCTCAAAAAGCACCGACAGAATTATTCATTAGAAAGTTTGCAAAAATATACACACCGATAGTTGTACTGTTAGCTATTCTAATTACAGCATTGCCCTACTTCTTTGTAGAAAATTATGTGTTCAGCCAATGGTTGTACCGTGCTTTGGTATTCCTTGTTATCTCTTGCCCTTGTGCATTGGTAATAAGTATTCCTTTAGGCTACTTTGGCGGAATTGGGGCTGCGAGTAAAAATGGAATATTGGTTAAGGGAAGCAACTTTTTGGATGTTCTTGCCAGCATACAAAATGTAGTAATGGATAAGACAGGTACAATGACGGAGGGCGTATTTAAAGTTCAGGAAGTTGTATTTGACAAAACATTTAATGAGAAAGAGATTTTAGAAATGGTCAATGTTTTGGAAAGCCACAGTAGCCACCCCATAGCAACTGCTATTCAGGAATATGCAGGCGATGTAAACCACAATATCAAATTAGATAACGTAGAAGAAATTGCAGGACACGGACTAAAGGCTAATGTAAATGGGAAAGAATTATTAGTAGGGAATTTTAAGCTGATGGATAAATTTTCTATTACTTATGACATAGACCCGAACAGCATTGTTTACACGATAATTGCAGTGGCTTATGATAGAAAATTTGTTGGTTACATTACCATTGCGGACAACGTAAAAGAAGACGCACAGGAAACCATAAATCTATTGCATAAGCTCAATGTTAAAACTACTATGCTTAGTGGAGATAAAAGTACAGTTGTAAAGTATGTAGCGGAACAGTTGGGTATAGATAATGCTTTTGGAGATTTATTGCCTGAAGATAAAGTAAACAGAGTTAAAGAAATTAAAGCCAACGGCGGAAGCGTTGCTTTTGTAGGCGACGGTGTAAACGATGCACCTGTTGTGGCTTTGAGCGATGCGGGTATTGCAATGGGCGGTTTGGGAAGCGATGCGACCATTGAAACGGCAGATGTGGTAATACAAGACGACAAACCGAGTAAAATACCTATGGCAATCAATATAGGCAAGCAAACAAAGAAAATCGTTTGGCAAAACATCACGTTGGCATTTGTGGTAAAAGGAATTGTATTAGTGCTTGGAGCAGGCGGTTTGGCTACAATGTGGGAAGCGGTTTTTGCTGATGTTGGTGTGGCATTATTGGCAATACTAAATGCAGTAAGGATACAGAGGATGAAATTTTAAGATTACGTCATCCTAATGATGAATAAAACAGACAATTCGTAAGAAAGGCAAAAGTTATCAAATGTCAATTTGTCGAAGGAGAAGAAGAAGAAAAGACCTTCGCTCTTTATGATACTTTTTGGGATATTTTTTAG
>Ga0209930_1004666_pt1 | contig 11959 bp, 7 predicted proteins | sample ThiBiot_500_biof_2_FD_183948 | JGI IMG/M metagenome (GOLD analysis project Ga0209930, IMG submission 183948) | Wastewater bioreactor microbial communities from Cape Town, South Africa - Thiocy_cont_500_biof (SPAdes) | ecosystem: Engineered > Bioreactor > Thiocyanate-remediating >... | reverse complement strand
TCAAAAATTTCTTAATTATTTTTCAAAAATTTCTTAATTATTTTTCAAAAATTTCTTAATTATTTTTCAAAAATTTCTTAATTATTTATATAATATTATTAATATATTAAATTTTATATTAATAACTAATTAAAATTTAAATCCTCGCAAAATATCAATATTTTAATTTAAAATATTTGAAATCTAATAAAAATAATATTTTGAAATTATTTGAAGTTTAATAAAATTAATATTTATTATTTTAAATTATTTTATTAAATTGTTAATTAATAATAAAATTTTTTCAAAAATTTTTAATTATTTTCCAAAAATTTTTGATTATTTTTCAAAAAAAATTATTTATATATTTTCAAAATTTATTGAATTTTTTCATAAATACATATATATTATATAATAAATTATTGTATATAATGAATAATTAATAAATTATTCTAATAAATATTTATTTATTTTTTAAATAAAATAAATATAAAATATGTGAAATTATAATAAAATTATAATTATAATTTATTAATATAAATTAAATAATTTATATTAATTTATTAAATTGATTTATAAATAATTATTTATATAAAATTATTTAATTTATATTAATTTATTAAATTAATTTATAAATAGTTATTTATATAAAATTATTAATATTTATTAAATATTAATTAAATAATAAATTTTAAATTTTCAATTATTTTAAAAATTAATTATTTTATAAGTTTTTAAAATAATATACTTTAAAATATAATTTTATAATTTTTTTATAAAATCTGCTATGCAGATCTCTTGCAATCTCTGATTGCATTGAAATATTAAATTATTTCAAATTATTAAATATTTAAAAATTTAATAATTCTAAATATTTAAAAATTTAATAATTCTAAATATTTAAAAATTTAATAATTCTAAATATAATAATTTATTAAAATATAAATTTATACTATTTAATTAACTCACGAATTTAAGAAATATGTTATAATGTTTGTTTGAAAAAAAAATCAGCATAGATTATTTCTTGTAAGATTTATTGAAATATTATCAATATAAATTTAAATAATTTATTTAAATTAAAATAAATACAAATAAATAATTTATATATAATTTTGTCAATAATTATGAAAAAATTGATTATCGTTGCGAGATATGCTTATCTTGCCAAGGATAATCGCCTATTGGCTTCATAAACTTCGACACATATTTATAAATTTATTTATTTTTATTAAATTCTTAATTTATATTTAATATTTATTATATTTAATACATAATAATTTACTAAATATAATATTACATGAATTTAATTATTATATTTTACAATATTATTATAATATTAAATTTTATTAAATATAATATTACTTTAATTATAAATATAATATTACTTTAATTATAAATATAATATTACTTTAATTATAAATATAATATTACTTTAATTATAAATATAATATTACTTTAATAACCAAATTACTATAAACATAATATTATTATAAAATATAATATTACTTTAATTATAAAATTATAAAATATAATATTATAAAATATAATATTACTTTAACTATAAAATTATTATAAAATATAATATTACTATAAAATATAATATTACTTTAATTATAAAATTATTATAATAATATATTATTACTATAAAATATAATATTATTATAAAATAAATATTACATTAATTAAAATATTCTTATAAAATATAATATTACTTTAATTATAATATATAATATTACTATAACCATAAAATTATTATAAAATATAATATTACTTTATTATTAAAATTATTATAAAATATAATATTACTTTATTATTAAAATTATTATAAAATATAATATTACTTTATTATTAAAATTATTATAAAATATAATTTTACTTTAATTATTATAATTTATTAAATTATAATTTTATTAATTATTAAATTCCTTTCAATAATCTAAATATTATTAATGTATAATTTTTAACATATATAAATGAGTGGAAATTGTGTTCATGCGCCTGATTATTCTCCGGTTTGTCCAGAATATGAAGGTTTTACCCATACTATTCCTGGGTTTTGTTATTGTCCTGGTAATATTTGTATTGATGCTTATGGTCCTGAATGGAATAATTATACAACTCAATCTTGTTGTGATAGAGAACCTAATTATAAATCAGTAACTTGTATTTTTAATGCTAAATATACTGCCGACCCTTATCAATGTTGTTTAAATGATTACAATGGCAATAAACAAATTGAAAATTGTTTTTCTGATAAATTTTTTAGAGTTGCTTGTAATCCTATTTATCGTTCTTCATCTTCTGAGGCTTGTAAAGAATTGTTTCATCAAAAATGTATTGAAAATAATACTGAAGATGAATTTTTAGAAGCTTGGAGAGATGGATATTGTGAAACAATGGTTAGTAATTTATCTAAAAATACTGGTGATGTTGAATGGGTTAATGATGAAATGAGAACATTATTCAGAAAAACATTAACCAATGGTATTGAAAAAAAGGGTCTAGAAAATAGATTTCAAAATGTTTTATATCAAACATGTTTAAATACTCCTGGTGCTTGTAGAGAAGCATTAATTGAAGAATGTTCAAAATATAATAAACAAGAAGCACAAGGAAATTCTAGCATTACTGAATTTTGTGGTTGTTATTTACCTAGTCATGAATATGCTGAATATGAAAATTTATATGGTATATCTAAAAATTGTGCTCCAATATGTGCTAGAACAACAACAATTCAAGAAACAAGTGTTGATGGTAATAAAATAGAATGTAGTGGAAGTTTATGTATTATTGATGATGTAACAATAAGATTAAATCAATCGTCGGCTGGAAATATAAGTTTTTCACAAATATGTGGTGGTTGTGAAGGAAACACAAGATGTAGTTGCACAATATCAGGTGTAAATATAGTTGCTGTAGAATCATCAATAGGAGGAGATATAAATTTAAATCAATCATGCACTGGAGGTATAAATTGTTATACTTTTGATGAATATGGAAATAATAGAAAAGTATCATGTAATAATAATGAAGAATATGTTCCAACACCAGAAGAAGCACAAAATATATTAAAACAAAAAGAAAAAGAAACACAAAGAAGAAATTTATTTATAATATTATTAACAGTTTTGTTATGTGTGTTAGTTATATTAATTGTATTTATTTTAATAATGCAATATGTAAGGTCTTTAAAAAGAATAACATACATTGAATATATTAAACCTAATAATTTAAATACAAATATCACATAAATATATAATTATTAATTATATAATTAAGCATTATGGTTGTGGTTGTTCGGTAGTTTCTATATGTGATAAACTATCATTATCAGCTAATTTATAAATATATAAATAATTATGTAAATTATATAAATATAATTGTAAAGTTACTTCACTAACGGAGCCTTCCTTAACAAAACCACCAGTAATATAATATTGTTTGGGTAATACATCTGTATCTGATACATAAATATATCCAAATAATCTCATGCTTCTTCTTTCATTTTGTATTGTAAATTCTTCTGTAGTTGTTAATAATGTTTGTATTGGATCACTCTCAATTAATCTAAATATAATTCTATTAACACCATTACTTGGAGGTAAATTAAATGTTATATTATAATCAATATTATAAATTCCTGGTTCACTTATATTAATATAAGCACTATCTAATTGAATAATTGTTGTATTTGAATAAATATTTCCATTCATATTATTAAAGTCTAATTGTGTTCCATTAACAGAGTTAGGTGTAATTGTAGTATCATCATATATTGTTATATCAGATTTAAATAATCCAGATAAAAATGAAACAACTCCATCTTTACCATCATTGCCATCATTTCCAGATAAACCATTAATTCCAGGTGAACCATTACTTCCAGATTCACCTTTTTCACCTCTATCACCCTTATCTCCTTTTTCACCTTTTTCACCTTGACGTATAACATAATTAGTATTATTAAATTCATTTGGATTTAAATTAATAAGATTCAAAAAACCATTATTATATTCAGCTCTTAAATTTTTATTATAATCTACAAAATTAAATATTGGTGGTGATGTACATAATTTATATTCACCATCAACAAACTTATATAGTTTATAATTATTATCGAATATTGATAAAACATATTTATTTCTAGCAAATATATTTTCAATATTTGTAAATATTATTTCACCATAAATTGTCATTCTTTTATAACAAAATATTTTTAAATTATTAAAATATGAATAATATATTTCTTGGAATAATATTTTATTGAAATATATTAATTTATTAATTATTATAATTGTATTATTATTTTATTAATTATAATAAATAATTAATAATCATATACTATTAATATAATTAATATTATTTAACTTAAATAATTTTATAATATTTATTTAATAATTTTATTATTATTGTAATATATTAATTAATAAATTATAATATTTTAATGTTTAAGATATAGCAATAGGTAAATTTTTTTAATATATATTAATATTTTGTGAATTATATTTAATATGTTTATTATTAGTTTAATTATTTCATCTTAATATTTTATATTATTAATATAATTAGTTATTAAATAAATTATGAAATATATATTAATATTTTATATTAATAATATTATTATTATTTATTAAAAAATGATGTATTAATAATATGTTATTAAATAAATAAAATATATTAATATTATTATTATATTAATAATATAATAAATTAGTAATTAAATAAATTATGGTAATAATGTTATTGGAGTCACTGTTACTCTATTTGCTGGAACTCTAGTAATATATAAACTTTGATTAAGGCCATCACCAGTTAAAAGTAAGTCTGTTGGAGGTGGTGTTGGTGTTCCTGGTATAAGAAATAAACTAATAGATAAAGTATTTATTGTTACTGGAGTTATTAAATTAATATCACCAACTAATCTAATAGAAGTTCTAGTCCCTGTAGCAAAAATAGATGTTCTTGCTGTTAAAATTGGAACTGTTGGTGTTAATGATGATAAATTATATAATCTAGCTTCAACTGCATCTATACCTGTAGTACCACCAATATTAAAATTTATATTGTAATCAAAATGATATAAAAATCCACCAGCTAATGATATATTATCACCAGTAATTGTCATATTAGTTGCTGTGGTTGCAAAAAACCCAATCATACTATTTAATAATAATTGTGTTCCTGCTATGCTTGCTGTTGGATTAGATGTATATGTTGCTGATAACATATCAATCACTCCAGCAGGCCCAGCACTTCCTGTAGCACCAGCAGGCCCTGGAATTAAAACATAATTTAAACATGGATCATAACATTGTCCAGGTAATAATCCAGATTGAGCTGGTAAATATGATTGTGAATTTGATGAATTTCCAGCTAATGGATTAAATCCACAATTGCATCTATTTCTATTTCCACATCCACATCCACATTTCTTTTTACCTGTTTCAATAACGCTTAATCTACCATATTCGTAAATTGCTTCTAAACCTTTTAATGAATCAATAAATCTAAATCTTTCTGGTAATTGACATAATCTATAACTACCACAAACTAATTTATATAATTCACAGGCATTTCCGTTTCTAATAATGACCAAAGCGAATTCTTCTCTTCGTAAAGCGGAATTAATATTCGTGTATAAAATTTCCCCGTAAATTGTCATTTGGGTCTCTTTATATTAAATAATTTTTTTTATTAAATTTACGAAGTAAATTGAGCTAGTCCATACTCGCATAATTTTGTCAATGATATATTTTTATACATTTAATTTATATTTTTATACGCTTAATTTATAATTATACATTTAATTTATATTTTTATACATTTAATTTATATTTAATCAAAATTATATAATTAATAATTATATAATTAAATTAACATATTTAAAGTAAAAATTATAAATCACCTAATCGAGTAATTAATAATTGGTTACTTAAATTATCTGTTGTTAAATTTAAAGTTATTGGTGAATCTCCTGATGGATAGTTGATAATTATTTGATATGTTGTTGTTGTTGACACAACTAATGGACCTTCTAATGTTAAACTATATATTCCAGTCAAATTTGGATTATTAAGAGTAGATGAATTTTGTAATGCATAATTTGTTTGAGTAACATTATATAAATATATTGGCAATATTGGAACACTTCCGGTAAGTGTAAGTCTAAAATTAAGTGTAAATTTAAAATAATATCTACCTGGTTCTATTAAAATATTATCCGGTATAATTATTATATTATCATCATTATTATATAAATTAGAAGAATTTTCTAAATGTAATACAGCGTTAAAATCTGATTCTAATGTAATATTATCATTATATGTAGCATATAAAAATGATGGATTTCCAAAAGGACCAGGATCTCCTTTAGGACCAGGATCTCCCTTAGGACCTTGATTTCCTTGAGGGCCTGTTTGTCCTATAACTATTTGTGGTGATAAACTTGAATTATAATATTCTTTTGATTTACAATACTTTTTATCTGAAATTTCAATAATATTTAATTTATTATATTCATAAATAATTTTTAAATTTTTAAAGTTATCAACAAATTTAAATCTTTCTGGTAATTTACATAATTTATAATTATTACAAATTAATTTATATAATTCACATTCTTTTCCATTATTAATAATCACTAAAACAAATTCTTCTCTTCTTAAAACATAATCAATATTATCATAAATAATTTCACCATCAATCGTCATCTAATTCTTTACATTATAAATATTTTTTTATTAATTTTTCATAAATAATTATATGTTTAATTTAAATTATTATTATAAATAATTAATATTATATATTTTAAAATTACACAAGTTGTGATTCCTCAATTTTATGGAGCAATATTAAACATTATTTTATTTTATTTAGTTTTTAAATATTAAATATTTTTATTTAATTTTTAAATATTAAATTATTTTATTTTAATTTATTACTAAATTATTTTATCTTAAATTATTTAATATTAATTATTTATCTTAAATTATTTTATCTTAAATTAATTCCTCTAAAAATTTTTAATTTTAAATTAATTCCTCTAAAATTTTTAATTTAAGTTTAAATTTCTTAAATATAAATTATATTTAAATTAAATTAATTTTGAATTATTATTATTTAAATTATCTTTTTAAATTTTCTTTAAATAATAATTTATATAAATTATCTTAAATTATTTTATCTTGAATTATTTTATATTAATTATTTATCTTAAAATTATTTTATGTTTATTATTTATCTTAAATTATTACTAAATTATTTTATCTTATTATTATTAAATTATTTTATCTTAAATTATTATTAAATTATTTTATCTTAAATTATTTATATCAAATATTATATTACATTACAATAATTTAAATTATTTTTTTAAATATTATTTTAAATAATAATATTATTTAATATATTTAAAATTATTTACAAATAATAATAATTATATCATTTTAATAAAATGATAAATTTATAAATATGTATTTAAACATAAGCATTAGTGCACATTTCACAAACCATTTTACCAACAACACCAGCTTCAACATATAATGGATATCTAGTCAATCTTTCGCTTGGTGATGACATGAATGATAATTTAAAAATACTTCTACCACTAGCTAATATATTATTTAAAACTAATAACATAGGAGTTATTAAATTTACAATCTCACCATCTTCTAATCTTCTTTTTACTGGTAAATATACTATATGATTAGCTACTCTATTAATAGATGAAACTGTTAATAATACATCACTCATACTATTTCCCATTGTTTTAACTAGTAATATTCCACTTGCATTATAAGTATTATTATATGTATTAAAATCAAATTCAATTTGTTCGACAACATCAATCGGTTTTCCAAATGTAAATTGTTGTAAAAATATTGGTTCTGTATTTAAATCTACATCAATACCCATATGATAAAATACATATGAATTAGATAATGTATATATTATTCCACTAGTTTGGATTCCATTTGTATTTGTTATTGGTAAACCACTATATGATATACCTTCTCTCATTTGTTCTTCTGATTTACCATTTATTTCTACTAAAAGTTGTGATTTTTTAAATTCATTATATCCTTCTGTTAATATTAAATCTGGTAAAGCAACTCCAGTTCCATCATCATCACGTCCTGGTTCTGTAACAATAACCGAACCAACACCACTTTTTCCATTATTACCTTGTCTACCTTTTACTCTTAAATAATTAAAATCTCCATCAAAATACATTTCAAGTATTTCTCTTCTTATTTCTAATCTATTTGCCATCGTCTTTATAATCCCAAAATTTTTTACCAACATTAATATAATTTTAATAAAATTATAATTTATATTTTTATTATGGTGAAAATACTATTCCATAAAATGATGGATCTAAATCTATAGTTTGTGTTCCTGTGCAATTAACAGTTATACTATATTGTGTAGGTGATGGTATTGTATTAACATTTATTATAGTAGCTTCACCTACTAACTCACCATTTTTGGAAAAAAATTGAACTTTACCATTTACTAGATCTTGGCTATCATTACTAAAATTTATTTCATTTGAATTCACTATATTATTTCCGCATGATAAACTTACTTTTCCAGGTATTTTAACATAACTTACAATTTCACCATAAACAAATAAAGACATTGGATTGATATTAGAAGTATATGATAAATCATTAGGTTTAAATATAACGTTATTACCATCGACTGTTAAAGTTCCTGGTATTATTTTAGATCCAATACTTTCTAATAAACTTACATCCAATCCATCTAATTGATCAATTGTTAAATCCGATAAAAGTTGTAAAGTTTCAAAAGGTATTACATATCCATTAACTGTTGGATCATATATTATATCAACATTACCAACATACATTGCAATAACTCCAGTTGCAAAACATGATGTTCCATCAGGTCCATCTTCTCCACGTGGTCCCACAACATCAACTAATCCAAAACAAATTAATTTTTCTAATTCTTCCAATATTAATTTTTGTAATTTTTTGTCTTTACATTTTTCCTCTTTACATTTATTTTCACACTTACATTTTAAACATTGTGGCATATATGTTGGAAGTCTATATCCTGGTTGTGCTGTTGCTTGTGTTGATACACTTGTCATATTACCACATGATGTTCCTGGCATACCTGGGTCTCCTTGTAATGTATTTAATTTAATTTGTCCTGTAGAGGTTAAATATAACAATTCTTCGTTAATAATAGCTCTTAATTTACTATTATTAGATTCATAACATTTTTTTTTAGAATCACATTCGATACTACACATTATTTCTTTAAACTAGTAAAAAAAATTTATTAATTTCGCTCTACAAATTCAAATTATATTCTCCAATATATTACTTAATAATAGATTATTAATCTTGATAATATTTAATATTTTAATTAATTTATATATTAATATTATTATTTAACTTATTTAATATTTATTTATATTATTTAAATATATTAACTAATATTAATTAATTAAATATTAAATAATATTTAATAATTATTTAACTTATTTAATATTTATTTATATTATTTTAATATATTAACTAATATTAATTAACAATTAATAATTATTTAATAATTATTTAAACATATTTAATTATTATTTATTTAACACATATTTAATAATTATTTATTTAACATACATTTAAATAATTATTAAATATATATTTATTTAACATCCTTAATCTAAATCCAATAATATTAAACATATATTAAATAAATATTATTCAATATATTTGACTTATTTAAATAATCATTGATTATTTAACTTAATTTAATACATTTTTAAGATAATATATATTTTCTGTGCATGAATCCACAAATGATATAGTATTTTCATCTGATTCTTCTTTTGGAATTACTTTTACTTTAATATTTGGATAAGTGAACATTATATTTTTAATATTTAAACTATCCACAAAATTCTTTAAATTACTATCAACTATTCTAATTAATATTCTGTCTCCTTGTAATATCACTTTATAATTTTCATTTATGTTATTTAATAAATAAATATATAATTCTTGGACATTATCTAATTCAAATTCTTTTTCATAAACATCTAAAACCACATTTAAATCTTTTGGATATTTAATACTACATTTATATAATCCATTTAATATTGGTATTAATGATTTTTCTTTAATAATATATTCTGGTGTATTTGGTGGGAATATTCCATCTTTACAAAAATAATATAATTCATTAATAATATATTCATAAATAATTGTTACTATAACATCATCAGCAAAGAAAATATATTTTAAAAATATATATATTATTCCTGTATTATATCCTTCCAAAATAATCATATCTTTAATTGGTATAGATAAATTAAGTTTAGATCTAAATCCATCTACAATCATATCTTCATTATGCATATTAATTAAATTTTTAACAATATATCTTGTAAAGTTATAAAAATACCAATCTGGATAGATTGTTTCACCTTTACTAAAACTTTTATATAAACTCTCCGATGATAAAAATAATAATCCATCTTTCAACTCACTATTTTCCATTTCATTAAATTTTGTATAAAAGCTATTAATTAAATTATCATCACATATAACAACTGGGAAATCTTGATATTTTATTTTATAATCCCAATATCTATGAAATCTATCTGTGTGTTCATATAATTCAACATGAATATTTTCACCAAATTCTTCTTTAACTAAATAAACTAATTTAGATTTAACTGCCATTAATTGTGTTTTACGATATTCAGCAATAGCTCTTTCACAATTAGCTTCATAATGTTCGATTTGGTCTCTTTCATCTTTAACATTAGTGTTAAAAATAAATGGTTGTAAATTTTTATATTTTTCAGGAACAATATTATTACAAATACAAATAGTTGTTTGTTTATCATAAAATTTAATATTCCATAAACTATCATTAGTTCTCTCATCTCCAGTGTAAAATAAATAGGCCAATATACTCATTTTTAATATAAAATATAATTTATATTTTATTTATCATTGTTTATATTTATTATTTAAATTTCTTATTAAATATATTTTATAATTTTTAAATAATTTCATTAAATTATTTTTTTTAATTTATTTAAAAAATTATTAATTAATAATTTATATAATTTATTATGTTATTTTTTTTATTTTTTAAATATATATATTCTTTAAAATATAATTACAAGAATATATAATAATTTAATAAATTAATTTATAATTTATTTATAAATTATTTAATTATTATTTCAAGAAAACAAAGTTTTCAAGAATTTTTGAAGAAAATTCCTTGCGCCAAAGACGCATTGGAATTTGCTTCACAAATTTGACAATTTCATAAAATTATTTTTTTTAATAATTTTCCAAAATTATTTTAACTATTATTTGAAAATTATTTTTAACTATTATTTGAAAATTATTTTAACTATTATTTGAATATTATTTTTGACTATTATTTGAAAATTATTTTACATAAATTCTTTAATTTTCTATTTTTACTTATTATTTTTAATAACTTTATTATTTTAATAATTTAATAAATTATTATTAACTTTATTATTTTAATAATTTAATAAATTATTATTAACTTTATTATTTTAATAATTTAATAAATTATTATTAACTTTATTATTTTAATAATTCATTAAATTATTATTAACTTTATTATTTTAATAATTCATTAAATTATTATTAACTTTATTATTTTAATAATTTATTAAATTATTATTAACTTTATTATAAATAATAATTTATTAAATTATTATTTATAATAACTTTATTATTTTAATAATTTAATAAATTATTATTAACTTTATTATTTAATAATTCATTAAATTATTATTTTTATCATTTTATTACTTTATTATTTCGATAATTCATTGAATTATTATTAAAATAAATTTATTATATTAATAATTTAATAAATTATTATTATTACTTTATTATTTTATTATTATTTTTATTAATTTTATTATTTTAATAAATCATTAAATTATTAT
>Ga0209930_1004662_pt1 | contig 11965 bp, 10 predicted proteins | sample ThiBiot_500_biof_2_FD_183948 | JGI IMG/M metagenome (GOLD analysis project Ga0209930, IMG submission 183948) | Wastewater bioreactor microbial communities from Cape Town, South Africa - Thiocy_cont_500_biof (SPAdes) | ecosystem: Engineered > Bioreactor > Thiocyanate-remediating >... | reverse complement strand
CACGTCGCGCGCGGTGTCGTCGGCGGGGTCGCCATAGGCCGGCATCAGCACCGCGCCGTTGATGATCAGGAAGTTCGCGTAGGACGCGGCCAGGCGGCGCCCCTCGTCGATCACCGGTTGTGCCCACGGCAGCGGGAACAGGCGGTAGGGCTGGCCATCGCGGGTGCGCAGCGCGGCCAGTTCGGCCCCCATCGCCTTGAGCTCTGCATGGTGCGAGTCCTGCGGGTCATCGCAGTCCTGGTAGACGATGCTGTCGGCCGAGGCGAAGCGGGCGAGGGTGTCGACGTGGGCGTCGGTGTCGTCGCCTTCCAGATAGCCGTGGTCCAGCCACAGCACGCGTTCCTGGTGCATCCACTGCGCCATGTCGGCGCCGAGCGATGCGCGGTCGCGCTCCGGGTGGCGCTCGTGCAGGCACTTCCAGGTGGTCAGCAGGGTGCCGTCGCCGTCGGTGTCGATGGCGCCGCCTTCCAGCGCGAAGGCGATGCTGCGTACCTGGGCGTTGTTGAAGGCGCCGGCCTCGTGCAGCGCGCCGACCAGCTGGTCGTCCAGGCTCGCCTCGAACTTGCCGCCCCAGCCGGTGAAGCGGAAATCCAGCAACTGGAAACCGCCGTCGGCCCGCCGGAGGGTGATCGGGCCGGAGTCGCGCAGCCAGGTGTCGTCGTACGGCGCGGTGATGAAGCGCACGCGCTGCATGTCGATGCGGTTGGAGCGCAGGCGCATTTCCGCATAGGTCTCGATGTCGTCGTCGGCCACGCAGATCAGCACCGGCTGGAAGCGGGTGATGGCGGCGACCAGCGCGATATAGGTCTCCTCGACCTCGGCCAGGCGTTCGGCCCAGTCGGTGTCGACGTGCGGCCAGGCGATCAGGACGCCGGACTGGGCCTCCCATTCGGCGGGAAAACGAAGTGCATCGGTCATTGCGGGTGGGTGCTCGGATCGTGCCCGGAGCGGCGTCCGGTGCGTTGGCGCACCTCCCGGTGCCGGGAGGTGCAGGGAGTAATGGCGTGCCGGCCGCCGACGTGGCGGCGGGCGTGGATCAGCGGACCGGCGGTTTGGGGCCGATCTCGTCGGGGCCCGCCTGGTTGGCGACCACGTCGATCACCCGCTGCTTCTCGAAGTAGACGGTGAAGGCGGGATAGACCCAGCGGTTGATCGTCGGCCACTGGCGCTTCTGGCCGCCGCGCGGCGCCCGCCGGCTTTTCCTGCGCCCGCTCGATCAGCAGGGTGTCGGCCATCGCCGTGGTGGGTACCGCGATGATCGCGGCGGTCAGGGCCAGGGCCCGGATGGTCTGCTTCATGGTCGCTTCTCCCCGGAGGACAAGTGGCGATTACAGCAAAAAAACGGCGTCGATAAAGCGGCAGGCAGCCCTGTTCCGCGCTGCCGGGTGCGGCATGCGCGCGGCGGACACGGCGGGTGCAGGATACGCGGCCGGCCGTGAGCGGGGGACGCAGATGCAAAAAGCCGCCCGGGGGCGGCTTTCTGCGAATACCGGAATCCTCGCGGATTCCGCTGGCGGCGGGCGCCAGTCGGCTCAGCGCTGGCGAGCCTTGAAGCGCGGGTTCGACTTGCAGATCACGAAGATCTTGCCGCGACGGCGAACCACCTTGCAGTCACGGTGACGGGCCTTCGCCGACTTCAGGGAGGACAGGACTTTCATGGCATACCTCGGCGGATACGTTGGAGTTCTACAGGGAGCGTAGCCGCGGATATGCAGGTTGACGCTCGTTCAAGCCCGCCATTCTACCGGGCAATTCCATGTGGGTTCAAGTGGTTGCGCGCAATCGGCGTCAGCCGGGCCGGAGCGGGCGCTAGAATGGCCCGATTCCCGTTCCCGTGCAGGCCGCAGATGAGTCCACTTCCCCCCGTTCTTACCATCGACGGCCCGTCCGGGGCCGGCAAGGGTACCGTCAGCCGCATCGTCGCGCACCGGCTGGGCTGGCATTACCTGGATTCGGGGGCGCTGTACCGGGCGGTGGGCGTGGCTGCCAGCTGGGCCGACATCGATACCTCCGACGCCTCGGCGCTGGTGCGCTGCACGTTCGACACCCGGATCCGCTTCGTCGAGCGCGGCGAGAGCCTGCGGGTGCTGGTCAATGATACCGACGCCACCGACGAGCTGCGCCTGGAGACCACCGGCGCCCTGGCCTCGGCGATCGCCGCCATCCCGGAGGTGCGGGCCGCGCTGAAGGAGCGCCAGCGCGCATTCAGGATGGCGCCGGGGCTGGTGGCCGACGGCCGCGACATGGGGACGGTGATCTTCCCGGACGCCCCGTTCAAGGTGTTCCTGACCGCCAGTGCCGAGGAGCGGGCGCACAGGCGGCATAAACAGTTGAAAGAAAAAGGGGTTTCGGTTAACTTTGATGACCTCCTGCGCGAGATCATGGCCCGCGACGCCCGTGATGCACAGCGCGCAGTGGCGCCCCTGAGGCCGGCCGATGACGCCGTTCTCATCGACACCAGCGGTATCGGCATCGACGACGTCGTTGCCAAGGTGCTGGGCCTGCTTCCTTCGCCGGAAGCGTGACCCGCGGTTCCGTGAGAGCGGCCGGTGACGGCCGCCGTCGCGCAAATCGAAGTTGTACAAGGCTCCGTCGTGCAGGGTGCACGGCGGTTTTTCCACTCCACACACGGCCGCCGGCACGGGGTCGACCAACAGGCGGGCGGCACGCATTCCCCGAAGGGAGCGGCCTGCCCATGTGTTCAACTGAGTAAATCCAATGACCGAATCATTTGCAGAACTGTTTGAAGCCAGCCAGGCCAATCTGGCCAAGCTGAAGCCGGGCGCCATCGTCGTCGGCACCGTCGTCGACGTCCGCGGCGACGTGGTGGTGATCAACGCCGGTCTGAAGTCCGAAGGCATCGTGCCGATCGAACAGTTCCGTAACGACGCTGGCGAAATCGACGTGGGCGTGGGCGACCAGGTGAAGGTCGCGCTCGACTCGATCGAGAACGGCTTCGGCGAAACCGTCCTGTCGCGCGAGAAGGCCAAGCGCGCCATGGTGTGGGACGAGCTGGAAGAAGCGTTGGAGAAGAACGAGACCATCACCGGCCGCATCAGCGGCAAGGTCAAGGGTGGTTTCACCGTCGACATCAAGGATGTCCGCGCGTTCCTGCCGGGTTCGCTGGTCGATGTGCGCCCGGTGCGCGACCCGGCCTACCTGGAAGGCAAGGAGCTGGAGTTCAAGCTCATCAAGCTCGACCGCAAGCGCAACAACGTGGTCGTTTCCCGCCGTGCGGTCGTCGAGAGCGAGCACTCGGAAGAGCGCGAGCAGCTGATGGACAAGCTGCAGGAAGGCGCGATCCTGAAGGGTGTCGTCAAGAACCTGACCGACTACGGCGCGTTCGTGGACCTGGGTGGCATCGACGGCCTGCTGCACATCACCGACATGGCGTGGAAGCGCGTGCGCCATCCGTCCGAAGTCGTGAACGTCGGCGACGAGCTGGACGTGCGCGTGCTGAAGTTCGACCGCGAGCGCAACCGCGTTTCGCTGGGCCTGAAGCAGCTGGGCGAGGATCCGTGGGACAACATCTCGCGTCGTTACCCGGCCAACAGCCGCGTGTTCGGCAAGGTCTCCAACGTCACCGATTACGGCGCGTTCGTCGAGATCGAGCCGGGCGTGGAAGGCCTGGTGCACGTGTCCGAGATGGACTGGACCAACAAGAACGTCAACCCGTCCAAGGTCGTGCAGGTCGGTGACGAAGTCGAAGTGATGGTGCTGGACGTCGATGAAGAGCGTCGCCGCATCTCGCTGGGCATGAAGCAGGTTGCCGCCAATCCGTGGGAAACCTTCGCCGCCACCCACAAGAAGGGTGACAAGGTCTCCGGCCAGATCAAGTCGATCACCGACTTCGGCATCTTCATCGGCCTGGACGGCGGCATCGACGGCCTGGTCCACCTGTCCGACATCAGCTGGAACACCACCGGCGAAGACGTCGTTCGCAACTTCAAGAAGGGCGACACCCTGGACGCCGTCGTCCTGGCCGTCGATCCGGAGCGCGAGCGCATCTCCCTGGGCGTGAAGCAGCTGGAGCAGGATCCGTTCGGCCAGTACATGGCGGCCAATCCGAAGGGCTCCAAGGTCGAAGGCGTGGTGAAGGAAGTCGACGCCAAGGGCGCCGTGATCGAGCTGGCCGACGGCATCGAAGGCTACGTCTCGGCCCGCGACATCAGCCACGACCGCGTCGACGACGCTTCGCAGCACCTGAAGGTGGGCGACAAGGTCGAAGCCAAGTTCGTGGGCATGGACCGCAAGGGCCGTACCATGCAGCTGTCGATCAAGGCCAAGGACGAAGCCGAGACCGCCGAAGCGCTGGCCGAGTACAACAAGTCCTCGACCGAAGCCGCTGCCGGCACCACCAGCCTGGGCGCGCTGCTGCGCGCGCAGCTGGGTGGCAACAAGTCCGAGTAATCGGCCTTGAGCTTGTCGTAGATGCAACCTGGGCGGCCCGGACGAAAGTCCGGGCCGCTCCGGGGTTTTACCTTCGTGACGAGTCCGCAATGACCAAATCCGAGCTGATCGAAATCCTTGCGCGCCACCAGGCGCACTTGAAGGCCGATGATGTCGATCTGGCCGTGAAGTCGTTGCTGGAGATGATGGGCGGCGCGCTGGCTTCCGGCGACCGCATCGAGATCCGGGGCTTCGGCAGCTTCTCGCTGCACTACCGGCCGCCGCGCATGGGGCGCAACCCGAAGACCGGCGAATCGGTCGCCCTGCCGGGCAAGCACGTTCCCCATTTCAAGCCGGGCAAGGAGCTGCGCGAGCGCGTGAGCGACGTCGTGCCGCTGGAAAGCGACCCGGCCTGAGTTTCTTTGATCCGCCTGCTGCGGATCGACGCCACGGCCGTTAAGCTAGTGGCTCCGTGGACATGGAGCAGGCTGCCGCATGAAGGCTGTCCGTCTGTTGATTCTGCTGGCCGTACTGGTCGGCGGCCTGGTGATAGGCTCGCTCAATTCGCAGCCTGTCGATATCCGGCTGGCGTTCTGGGCGCTCCACACCACCTCCGGGCTCGCGATCATCGTGTCGCTGCTGCTGGGGGCGCTGGTGGGCGGAGGGCTGGTGCTGGCGGGCGTGGTCATTCCCCTTTATTCCAGGCTCCGGCGAGCCAACAAGGCCGCTGCAGCCCCTGCCGCCACGCCCGCGCCGCAGGCGCCTTCTCCCTTCGACGGACGCTGATCGACGATGGCCTTCATCAGTGAGTGGTTCTGGTTCTTCCTGTTCCTGCCGATCGCCGCGCTCTGCGGCTGGGTGATTGGCCGGCGTGGCGGGCAGCGCCACAGCGAGAACCAGGTCAGTCGGCTGTCGAGCACCTATTTCCGTGGCCTGAACTACCTGCTCAACGAGCAGCCGGACAAGGCCATCGAACTGTTCCTGCATATCGCCGAACTGGACAGGGAGACCTTCGAGACCCAGCTCGCGCTCGGCCACCTGTTCCGGCGCCGCGGCGAGGTGGACCGCGCCATCCGCCTGCACCAGGGGCTGGCCAACCGCCAGGACCTGTCGGACCACCAGCGTGTCCAGGCCCTGCTCGCGCTGGGCGAGGACTACATGAAATCCGGCCTGCTGGACCGTGCCGAGACCGTGTTCACCGATCTTGCGCGCATCGACCAGCGCGCGCCGCAGGCATTGAAGCACCTGATCGGCATCTACCAGGCGGAGCGCGACTGGGAAAAGGCGATAGAAAACGCGACCCGCTACGAGCAGGTCACCGACGAACCGATGGGCAAGCTGATCGGGCAGTTCGAGTGCGAACTTGCCGAGCGCCATCGTGCCGCCGGCCGCCTGGACCAGGCGCGTGCGGCGATCGAGCGTGCCAACGCCGCCGACGCGATGAGCGTGCGTGCCGGCATCATCGAGGGTCGCCTGGAAAGCGATTTCGGCAACGATGAAGCGGCCGTGCGCGCATTCGAGCGGGCCGCGCGCAACGATCCCGACTACCTGCCCGAGATCCTGCCGCAGCTGCTCAAGAACTACCGCAACGTCGGCGACCTGGCCGGTGCGCGCGCGTTCCTGGCGGAGATGACCGAGCATTACCGCGGCATCGCCCCGGTGCTGGCGCTGTCGCGGCTGATGGAGGAGCAGGAGGGCGTTGGTCCGGCGCGTGCCTACCTGGGGCGCCAGCTGAAGGACCGTCCGTCGGTACGCGGCGAATCGGCGCTCATCGACCTGACCCTGGCCGAGGGCGCCGACCCGGTGGCGACGCTGCAGGACCTGAAGCACATCACCGACCAGCTGCTGGTGCGCAATCCCGCCTATCGCTGCACCCGCTGCGGTTTCGGCGCGCGTACCCACCATTGGCAGTGCCCGAGCTGCAAGGAGTGGGGGACGGTCAAGCCGCTGCTGAACTACGCGGTGCTCTGATCCATGCAGCCGGCATGGATGGTCCCGGGGCTGCTTGCGGTCGTGCTGGTCGCGGCATGGCTGACGGCGATGGCGCGCGGCTATGCGCTGCGCCGGCAACTGCTGGACCAGCCCGGGGAGCGCAGGAGCCATGCGGTCGCGACGCCGCGCGGGGGGGGCATCGCCATCGTCGCTTCGCAGCTGCTCGCCTGCGCGTGCATCGGCCTCCTGTTCCCCGCGGCAGCGGCGACGCTTGCGGTATTTTCCGCCGGCCTGCTGCTGGTTGCGGGAATCGGCTGGTGGGACGATCACAGGCCCTTGCCGGCACTTCCGCGGTTGGCCGTGCATGTCCTGGCCGGCCTGCTGCTGGCGGGCCTGGTGTCTGATCAACGTCTGGAACTTCATGGACGGGGTCGATGGCCTGGCCGCCACGCAGGCGCTGCTGGCAGCGCTGGCCTACGCCCTGCTGCTGCCCACCCCGGTTGCCGGGCTGGCGCTGGTCCTGGCGGCGGGCGTAGCGGGGTTCCTCCCATTCAACTTCCCCAGGGCGCGGATCTTCATGGGCGACGTCGGCAGCGGCGCCCTCGGCTATCTGCTGGCCGGGCTGGTCGCATTGGGGCTGGCGACGGACAGCGCGCCCCTGGCCGTGCTGCTGATCCCGCTGTCCGCGTTCCTCATCGATGCCGGGCTGACGCTGGCAGGGCGCATTCTCGCGGGGGAGCGCTGGATGCAGCCGCACACCCGGCATCTCTACCAGCGCTGGGTGAAATCCGGCCACAGTCACGTCACAGTCACGTTGTGCTACGCATTGTTCGGCGTTGCCGGAATCGGACTGACACTGGTGTCCCTCCGGCTTCCTTCGCCGTGGAACCAGCTGGCGGCCATCGCGTGGGGGGCGGCGGCAGCGGGTCTCTGGTTCGTTCTACGGAAAAAAGCTCATCAATAGGGAAGGGTGACCAATGGCGGTCTGGCGACAGCTGGCAGGAAATTTTCCGCGCATCGCGGTGATGCTGCATGACCTGGTCATGGTATGGGCGTGCTGGCAACTGCTGCACATTGCCCGCTATGCGATGCTGGAGGGCGCCCCGGCCATTCAGCCGCTCAGCTTCGATATTGCCATCGTGATGCTGCTGCAGGCCATGGCGTTCCATTACGTGGGCCTGTACCGCGGGCTTTGGCGCTTCGCCAGCGTCACCGACCTGGTCAACATCTTCAAGGCCTGCTTCATCGGCGTGGGCGCGATCGTCCTGGTGTTCAGCTACCGGCGCCTGAATGGCATTCCCATGTCCGTGCTCGCGATCTATCCGTTCGCGCTGGCGGCCCTGCTCGGCGGGCCACGTCTTCTGTACCGTGCATGGAAGGACCACCAGTCGATCCATTCCGATGCCCGGGCGCGACGGGTGCTGGTGCTGGGGGCCGGGCATGCCGCCGAAGCGCTGGTCAAGGACCTGCGCCGATCGGGCGACTACGAACCCGTGGGCCTGCTTGACGACTCGCCGCACCTGAAAGGGGCCAAGCTGCAGGGCATCCCGATCCTGGGGACCATCGCCGACGTGGCGTCCGTTGCCAAGGAAACGGCGGCGAAACTGCTGGTGATCGCCATTCCCACCCTGGATGCGGCGGGCATGCAGCGGATCGTGGCGCTGTGCGAGAGCACCGGCCTGCCGTTCCGGACCGTGCCAAGGCTGAGCGATGTCCTGGAAGGAAACTCGCTGCCCGGGCAGCTCAAGGAAGTGGCGATCGAGGACCTGCTGGGTCGCAAGCCCATACAGCCGGACTGGGCGCTGATCCGGGGTTGGCTGCGCGGGCGCACGGTGATGGTGACCGGTGCCGGTGGATCCATCGGCTCCGAGCTCTGCCGCCAGTGCGCGCGCCATGGCGCGGGCAGGATCGTGCTCCTGGAAATCAGCGAGATTCTCATGCTGAACATCCAGAGCGAACTCTGCCGCAACTTCCCGCACCTGGAAATCGAGTGCGTACTGGGCGACTGCGGCGATCCGGCGGTCGCCCGCCGTGCGCTGGGCCTGTACCGGCCGGATACCGTATTCCACGCCGCGGCCTACAAGCAGGTCCCGCTGCTCGAGGGGCAGATGCGGGAAGCCATCCGCAACAATACGTTGGCGACGGAGTGCATGGCCCGGGCCTGCCAGGAACACGGCGTGGACAATTTCGTGTTCATTTCCACCGACAAGGCGGTCGACCCGGCCAATGCGCTGGGTGCGACCAAGCGTTATGCGGAAATGATCTGCCAGAGCCTCAACGAGAAGAAGGGAACCCGCTTCGTCACCGTGCGCTTCGGCAATGTGCTGGGTTCGGTGGGCAGCGTGGTTCCCCTGTTCCGCGAACAGATCCGCAAGGGCGGGCCGGTGACCGTGACCCATCCCGAGGTCAGCCGCTATTTCATGACGATCCCCGAAGCCTGCCTGCTGATCCTGCAGGCGGCGGCCTCCTCGTCGCGTGGTGCGATCTACATGCTGGACATGGGCGAGCCGGTGCTGATCCGGGTGCTGGCCGAGCAGATGATCCGGCTGGCCGGGCACCAGCCGGGTACCGATATCGCCATCGTCTATACCGGGCTGCGTGCGGGCGAGAAACTGCATGAAAGCCTGTTCTATTCGGATGAGAACAGCCGGCCGACCGCCCACCCCAAGGTGCTCGAGGCCGGCGTCCGCGAATTTTCCGTCGAGCGCGTGCTGGGCAGCCTGCCGCGCCTGCGCGAGGCGGTAGCCAGTTATGATGCCGAGGCCATGCAGGCCATTCTGTCCGCCGTCATTCCCGAGTATTCGCCAATGCGCGAAACGAAGGGCGCGAGCACGAAAACCAATATTGTCCCGTTTCCCAAAGAGGCTGGTAGGAACTGATGTCCCGACGCATTCGCAAGGCGGTTTTTCCTGTCGCAGGTCTCGGTACGCGCTTCCTGCCGGCCACCAAGACCGTTCCCAAGGAGATGCTGCCGATCATCGATCGCCCGTTGATCCAGTACGCCGTCGATGAGGCGATCGAGGCCGGGTGCGACACCCTGGTGTTCATCACCAACCGCTACAAGCACGCGGTCGCGGACTATTTCGACAAGGCTTACGAGCTGGAGCAGAAGCTCGAGCGCGCCGGCAAGCAGGAACAGCTGGAAATGATCCGCCACGTGCTGCCCGAGGGCGTGCGTGCGGTGTTCGTGACCCAGGCCGAAGCGCTGGGCCTGGGCCATGCGGTGCTGTGCGCCAGGGCAGTGGTCGGCGACGAGCCGTTCGCCGTGCTGCTGCCGGATGACCTGATCTGGAACCGTGGCGAGGGCGCGTTGAAGCAGATGGCCGATCTCAACGAGGCCAGCGGTGCGAGCGTGATCGCGGTCGAGGACGTGCCGCACGACAAGACTGCCAGCTACGGCATTGTCGCCACCGAGGCGTTCGACGGCCGCAAGGGCCGCATTTCGCAGATCGTGGAGAAGCCGAAGCCGGAGGATGCCCCCAGTGATCTGGCGGTGGTTGGTCGCTACGTGTTGAGCCCGAAGATCTTCGACCTGCTGGAGCAGACCGGCAGCGGCGCCGGCGGTGAGATCCAGCTGACCGATGCCATCGCACAGCTGCTGAAGACCGAAGAGGTCGATGCCTACCGCTTCGAGGGCACCCGCTTCGACTGCGGCACGCACCTGGGGCTGGTGGAGGCGACGATCCGCTTCGCGCTGGACAACCCCAAGCTGGCGGGCCCTGCCCGGGAGAAGCTGGCGGCGATGCTGGCGGAATAAGGGGGTTTCTGGCGCCCCGTCGGCGCCGTCCCGCCGGACGGGGAAGGCGCGCGGGCAGGCCCTGCAGGACATGCCATGAACCCATCCCCGGGGATTCGTTGGCGCCATCCATGGCGCCAATGGTCCTGCGGCGACCAGCGCACGCCTCTGGACAGTTGCCTGTGGGTGCTGAAGGGAAGGGCGGAATGAAGCGCAGCGCAGAAACATGAAAGGCAGCCATTGGCTGCCTTTCATGTTTCCGGGGCGAGCGTTGAATCAGGGACGCATCCCTTTGCGTGGCAAAGGCCGCCGTCCCGGCGCCTGCCCCTGCCTTTGCCCACCCCGCCGCCGCGTGGAATGTGGGGCGGCACGGGGGGCGAGGCTGACCGGGACTGTCAGCGGCAGGCGCGGCGTGGGTTGCGGCAGGAGCCCAACCCGGTCTTGCCGTGTGTGCGGGGATGGCGCACGCGGGCAAACCGCTGGCGAACCCCGATGGACGGGTTCGCGGTGTGTCCTGGGCGGTCTCGCCGCCCCGGGCTCCACCGCAGACCAGCACGCCCTTGAACGTCACAGCGCCTCGAAAATACCTGCTGCGCCCATGCCGGTACCGATGCACATGGTCACCATGCCGTACTTCTGCTGGCGACGGCGCAGGCCGTGCAGCAGGGTTGCGGTACGGATCGCGCCGGTGGCGCCGAGGGGATGTCCCAGCGCGATCGCGCCGCCCAGCGGGTTGACCTTGGCCGGGTCCAGGCCGCAATCGCGGATCACCGCCAGCGACTGCGCGGCGAAGGCTTCGTTGAGCTCGATCCAGTCCAGCTGGTCCTGGCTCAGGCCGGCCTGCTTCAGTGCCTTCGGGATCGCGGCGATCGGGCCGATGCCCATCACTTCCGGGCGCACGCCGGCCACCGAGAAGCTGACGAAGCGCGCCAGCGGAGTGAGGCCGTAGTCCTTGATCGCCTGCTCCGAGGCCAGCAGCACGGCACCGGCGCCATCGCTCATCTGCGACGAGTTGCCGGCGGTGACGGTGCCGCCGAACTGGCCGTTGCGGAACACCGGGCGCAGCTTGACCAGGCCTTCGGCCGAGGAATCCGGGCGCGGGCCTTCGTCGGTGTCGGCGATCCTGTTGCGGGTGATGATGCGCTGGCCGTCGGCCAGGTCCGGCAGGTGCGAGACGATCTCGTACGGGCTGATCTCATCCTTGAATTCGCCGGCCTGGATCGCGGCCATGGCCTTCTGGTGCGAGGCCAGGGCGAACGCGTCCTGGTCTTCGCGCGAGACCTTCCACTCTTCGGCCACCTTCTCGGCGGTGATGCCCATGCCGTAGGCGATGGCCACGTGGTCGTTGTCGAACACGCTCGGCGCCATCGCGATCTTGTTGCCCATCATCGGCACCATCGACATCGATTCGGTGCCGCCGGCCAGCATCAGGTCGGCGTTGCCCAGGCGGATCGCGTCGGCGGCCTGGGCAACGGCCTGCAGGCCGGAGGAGCAGAAGCGGTTCACGGTCTGCGCGGCGATGGTGTTCGGCAGGCCGGCCAGCAGCACACCGATGCGCGCCACGTTCATGCCCTGCTCGGCTTCCGGCATGGCGCAGCCGATGATCGCGTCATCGATGCGGTTGACGTCCACGCCCGGCGCCTGGGCCACGACGCTGCGTAGGACGTGCGCCAGCATGTCGTCGGGGCGGGTATTGCGGAACATGCCCTTGGGCGCCTTGCCGACCGGGGTGCGGGTGGCGGCGACGATGTAGGCGTCCTGGATTTGCTTGGTCATTGCGGTGATCTCTCGAATAGGGGTTGGAAGAGGGGCCGGCCCGTGGCCGGCACTGCCGTTGTCTTCCGTCAGTTCCGCAGCGGCTTGCCGGTCTTGAGCATGTGCGCGATGCGGGCCTGGGTCTTTTCCTGC
>Ga0209930_1004661_pt1 | contig 11969 bp, 10 predicted proteins | sample ThiBiot_500_biof_2_FD_183948 | JGI IMG/M metagenome (GOLD analysis project Ga0209930, IMG submission 183948) | Wastewater bioreactor microbial communities from Cape Town, South Africa - Thiocy_cont_500_biof (SPAdes) | ecosystem: Engineered > Bioreactor > Thiocyanate-remediating >... | reverse complement strand
AATATCGCATCTTCGCCACCGGCACCACCGGGGGGCGTGTGCTGGAGGCTTGCCCCGAACTCGACGTGACCAGGCTGAAGAGCGGCCCGCTCGGCGGCGATCAGCAGATCGGCGCCCTGATCGCCACCGGCGAGATCGAAATGCTGATTTTCTTCATCGATCCCCTGACCGCCATGCCGCATGATGTCGACGTCAAGGCGCTGATGCGTCTCGCCACCGTCTACGACATCCCGATGGCGCTCAACCGGGCGACGGCGGAACGGCTTGCGGATTTCAGCGTTCGCCAGGAAAAAGCCGAGGCCGGTTTTTCCGGGAAGGCAAACGAAAGCAATGCCGATGGGGGGCAATGACATGCAATCGCCATTCGATACCGACCTGCACCTGCCGTTTCCGATCCTCATTGGCGATATCGGCGGCACCAATGCTCGCTTTGCGATTCTCAAGGACGCCTATGGCGATCCGCGGCCGTTTCCCATCGTCCAGACCGCCGATTTCCCGACCATCGAAGACGCGATCCAGCGAACCGTGCTCGACAAGACCTCGATCCAGCCGCGCTCGACCATTCTTGCGATCGCCGGGCCGATCAATGGCGACGACATCCCGCTGACCAATTGCCCCTGGGTGGTGCGTCCTCGCCAGATGATCGCCGATCTCAACATGTCGGATGTGCTGGTCATCAACGATTTCGAAGCGCAAGGGCTGGCTGTCGGCTCGCTGGCTGACGAGCATCGCGAGCCGATCGGCTCCGCCACCGGGGAGACACTCGCCTCGCGCGTCGTGCTGGGGCCGGGCACCGGCCTCGGCGTCGCCGGCCTCGTGCATGCACAGCACAAATGGCTTCCGGTGCCGGGCGAGGGCGGCCATATCGATGTCGGCCCGCGCACGCCGCGCGACTATGCCATCTGGCCCTTCCTGACGCCGGTCAATGATCCTGGCGCCGCCATCGGCCGGATTTCGGCCGAGGAACTGCTTTCCGGCCGTGGAGTTATGAACATCTACCGTGCCGTCTGCGGCGCCGAGGGTCAGCCCGAACTTTTCACCCAGCCGGCGGAAGTGACCAGCGCGGGACTTGCCGGCACGAATGCGATCGCGGCGGAAACGCTGTCCCTGTTCACCACCTATCTCGGCCGTGTTGCCGGCGATCTGGCGCTGGTGTTCATGGCCAAGGGCGGTGTCTATCTCGCCGGCGGCATCTCGCAGAAAATCGTGCCGGCGCTGAAGAAGCCCGAGTTCCGGACCGCCTTCGAGGACAAGGCGCCGCATTCGGCGCTGATGCGCGCGATCCCGACCTATGTGGTCACGCATCCGCTGGCGGCGCTGGCGGGACTGGCCGCCTATGCCCAGACCCCGGCGCGCTTCGGACTGGAGACCGAGGGGCGCCACTGGCGCGGCTAATGCCCATGCCTTTCACGTCAAACCTATGGCCAAATCCGCTCCAAACCGCTATAGAGCCGCGCAGTTTTGAATGAACTGCGGGCGCTGCCCGGATCCGCATACGACAGGAAAGCCCGGCTTTTTGGAAGACCAGACCAGATCACAAAAGATCGACTCCGACACCGTTACGAGCGTCCTGAAGCGGATCATCGCCGAAAACGGTCGTGACCACTTGTGGGGGTACGCCTTCGCCATCGCCTGCCTGATGACCGTGGCGGCGACGACCGCGTTTACCGCCTGGATCATGGAATCGGTGGTGAACGAAGCCTTCGCCAACCGGCGCGCCGATCTGGTGGTGATGATCTGCATTTCGATCTTCGTCGCTTTCGTTCTGCGCGGCTTCGCCACCTATGGGGAAGCGGTGACGTTGTCGAAGATCGGCAACAACATCGTCGCCCGCTACCAGAGCCGTCTCTACGAGCATCTGATGAAGCTCTCGGTCGGCTTCTATGCCGAGTCGCGCTCGGCGCATCTGGCCGCCCAGATCAGCCAGAACGTCAACGGCATCCGTGACGTGCTGAACCTGACGGTGACCTCGACGGCGCGCGACCTGCTGACGCTGGTGGCGCTCATCGGCGTGATGATCTCCAAGGACGCGATCCTGACGCTGATCGTCTTCGTCATCGCACCGCCGCTGCTGTATGCGCTGCGCTACGTCTCGCGCCGGCTGCGCACGGCGACCAAGGAAGCGGTCGAGCTGAACAGCCATGTGCAGGGCGCGATGCAGGAAACGCTGCAGGGCATCACCATCGTCAAGGCGTTCACCATGGAGCGCCAGCTTGCCGACAAGGTCAACGGCATCATCGACGCCGCCGAAAACCGCGCCAATCGCATCGCCCGCCTGACGGAGCGTACCGCGCCGCTGACCGAAACCTTCGCCGGACTGGCGATTTCCTGCGTTCTCGCCTACGCGGCGTTCCGCTCCATTTACGGCGACGTGTTGCCGGGCGCTTTCTTCGCCTTCGTTGCAGCCCTGCTGATGGCCTACGATCCGGCCAGGCGTCTGGCGCGGCTGCAGGTGCAGCTGGAGCGTGCCGTTGTCAATGCGCGCATGATCTACGCGCTGCTCGACACGCAGACGCGCCAGGCCGAGCGCGCCGATGCCAAGGAACTGGTCGTCACCGAGGCGAAACTCGAATTCCGCGACATCGATTTCAGCTACTCGAACGGCGAGCCGATCCTGCGCAACCTGTCCTTCACCGCCGATGGCGGCAGGACCACCGCGCTGGTCGGCCCCTCGGGCGCCGGCAAATCCACCGTCATCGCCCTCATTCCGCGTTTCTACGATCCGCAGGCCGGGCAGATTTTCATCGACGGTCAGGACATTGCCCATGTGACCAAGGCATCGCTGCGCAAGCACATCGCCTATGTCTCGCAGCAGCCCTACCTGTTCGAAGGCACGATCCGCGACAACATCCGCTATGGCCGCCCGGAGGCGACGGATGCGGAGATCGAGGAAGCCGCGCGCCTGGCCTATGCCCATGACTTCATTCTCGCGCAGCCGCAGGGCTATGACACGCCGGTCGGCGAAAACGGCGTGACGCTCTCCGGCGGCCAGCGCCAGCGCCTGTCGATTGCCCGCGCGCTGGTGCGACACGCGCCGATCCTGTTGCTCGACGAGGCGACCTCGGCGCTCGACAACGAATCCGAGGCGGCGGTGCAGCGGGCGCTGGACGAGGCAATGGGCGGGCGCACCGTCGTCGTCATCGCCCATCGCCTGTCGACGGTGGTCAAGGCCGACAAGATCATCGTCATGCAGGATGGCCGCGTCGCCGAAGAAGGCACGCATGAAAGCCTTGCGAAGCGGGGAGGCGGCCTTTACGCTCGCCTGAACAATCTCCAGGCGCCGCCCGCCGATACCGGTTTCGAACAAAGACAGGCAGAATGATCATGAGCGAAGCGCCAATGAAGCTGGTCGTCGTCGGCGCCGCCGGCCGCATGGGACAGACCCTGATCCGCACCATCGCGGCCATGGACGGCGTCATGCTGCATGCCGCCGTGGAACGCAGCGGTTCGCCTTTCGTCGGCAAGGATGCCGGTGAAATCGCCGGACTGGGGCCGACAGGCGTCATCATCGGCGACGATCCGCTGGCAGCCTTCCTGCATGGCGAGGGCGTGCTCGATTTCACTTCGCCGGCGGCAACGGTGAATTTCGCCGGGCTCGCGGCGCAGGCCCGCATCGTGCATGTGGTCGGCACCACCGGCTGCTCGGTCGAGGAAGAAGAGAAAATCAAAGCCGCCGGGCGTCATGCGCGGGTTGTCAAATCCGGCAATATGAGCCTCGGCGTCAACCTGCTCGGCGTCCTGACGGAACAGGCTGCGCGGGCGCTTCCCGGCAATGACTGGGACATCGAAATCCTTGAAATGCACCACAAGCACAAGGTCGATGCCCCCTCCGGCACGGCGCTGCTGCTCGGCGAGGCGGCGGCGCGCGGGCGCGGCATCGATCTCGCCAATCATTCGGTGCGCAGCCGCGACGGCCATACCGGCGCGCGGCCGAAGGGCACCATCGGCTTTGCGACGCTGCGCGGCGGCTCGGTCATCGGCGAACATAGCGTCCTGATTGCCGGCGAAGGCGAGATCGTCACCCTGTCGCACAGCGCCGGCGACCGCTCGATCTTCGCGCGCGGCGCAATCAGCGCGGCGCTCTGGGCGCGCGACAAGAAGCCTGGTTTCTATTCCATGCTCGACGTTCTCGGGCTTTCTCAATAATCAGGAGGCACTACATGACCGGCACCCTCGTCCTCGTCCGCCACGGCCAGAGCGACTGGAACCTGAAGAACCTGTTCACGGGCTGGAAAGACCCGGAACTGACCGAACTCGGTGTCCGCGAAGCCAATGCCGGCGGCCAGGCGCTGGCCGATTACGGCATCACCTTCGACATCGCCTTTACCTCGGACCTGAAGCGCGCGCAGGATACCTGCAAGATCATCCTCGACAAGGTCGGCCAGCCGGACCTGAAGACGATCCGCGACCAGGCGCTGAACGAGCGCGACTACGGCGATCTCTCCGGTCTCAACAAGGACGATGCCCGCAAGAAGTGGGGCGAGGAGCAGGTGCATATCTGGCGCCGGTCCTACGACATTCCGCCGCCCGGCGGCGAAAGCCTGCGCGACACCGGCGCCCGCGTCTGGCCCTATTACCTCACCGAGATCCTGCCGCTGGTGCTGCAGGGCAAGAAGGTGCTGGTCGCCGCCCACGGCAATTCGCTGCGCTCGCTTGTCATGGTCCTCGACCGCCTGACCAAGGAACAGATCCTCGAACTCAACCTCGCGACCGGCGTGCCGATGGTCTATCGCCTCAATGCCGATTCGACCGTCGCCTCCAAGGAAGTGCTGGGCGACATGTCCGGCGCCCACTGAGAATCGCTGAATTCCTGAAATGAAAAGGCCGCCGGGAGATTTTCCCGGCGGCCTTTGTCGTTCCATGGGGCGATCAGTCCGCCGCCAGCGCCGTCACTTCGCGGCGGAAGGGCAGGGCGTCGCCGATATCCGGCTCGTCCAGTTCGCGGGCGAAGCGGTGGCCGGCATAGGTGGCCCAGGCGATGGGGCCGGGCGCTTCGGCGTCGCCGATCACCTTGATCGAGCGGATGCCGTTTTCGGCCCATTCGCTTTCGCGCGCCTTCAGCTCCTGCCAGAGGCTGTCGTCCTGCTGGCGCGAGGTGACCAGCACCACGGCATCGGCTGATAGCTCCGAGGTCAGGCCGGTATAGGCGCAGGCCGTCGTCACGCCGCCGGCCTCGACGGATGTTACCACGCGGTTCAGCACGATCTCGACGCCAGCCTCGACGAGGCGGCGATGGATGGCCATCTGCTCCAGCGTGTTGCGCGTCCAGTCGGAGACATAGGCGGAAGGGGTGACCAGCGTCACCTTGGCGCCCTGTCGCGCCATCAGTTCGGCAAGCACGCCGCCCATGTAATAATGATCGTCGTCGAACAGCACGACATTGCCGCTCGGAATTTTTCCGTCCATCAGGTCGTCGGGCGTATAGACCGGCATGGCCGGATCGATGGGCATCGGCACCACATGGGCACGGGCGACGCCATCGCGCCGCCAGGTCGAGCCGGTGGCGATGGCGACGTTTTCGAAACCGAAACCGAAACCGAGGATGTCGTCGGCCGAAAGACGGCTGTCGAAATAGATGTCGACATTTTCCATCTGGCTGAGTTGATACTGGCGGTAATCACGCACGCGGCCCCAGGCCGCCAGGCCCGGCAGGCGACATTCGCGGGCGACGCGGCCGCCAAGCTCGGTGCCGGCCTCGGCGAGCGCTATCCTGTAGCCGCGCGAACCGAGTGCGCGCGCCGCTTCCAGCCCGGCCGGGCCGGCGCCGACGATCAGCACCGTCTCGCTCTCGCCCTTGGCCTGCATCCGCTCCGGATGCCAGCCTTTGCGCCATTCCTCCATGAAGGTCGGGTTCTGTGTGCAGCGCGAGATCGACATGGTCATGTCGCCGGTGATGCAGATATTGCAGCCGATGCATTCGCGGATATCCTCGATGCGCCCTTCCTCGACCTTCTTCGGCAGGAAGGGATCGGCAATCGAGGGACGCGCGCAGCCGATGAAATCCAGCGTACCGGATTTGATCATCCGCACCATCACATCCGGCGAGGTGAAGCGGCCGACGCCGACCACCGGCTTTGAGGTCAGTTTCTTGATGCCGCTGACCAGGCTTTCCTGCGCCGCTTCTTCCTTGAAGCGCGAGGGGCCGGAACAGTCTTCCCAGGCGCCATGGGCCAGATCCCAGAGATCCGGCAGGTCGGCATGCATCTCGATCATGTCACGGACTTCGGAATTGGCGAAGCCGAGTTCGCCGATCATCTCGTCGAGCGACAGGCGCAGCGTCAGACCGCAGGTATCGCCGATGGCGTCGCGGCCTTCCTCGATCAGTTCGCGCATCAGCCGCGAGCGGTTTTCCAGCGAGCCGCCATATTCGTCGGTGCGCTGGTTCGTCGCCGTCGACAGGAAGTGCTGGATGATGCCGAAGCCGTGGGCGCCATAGAGGCAGACGAGATCGAAGCCGGCCTGCCTGGCGCGCTTGAAGGCATTGCGGTGCCAGCGGCGCAGGTCGCGGATATCCTGCTTGTCCATGGCGCGCGCCTGCACCGGATCGTTGGTGAAGGTGCGGATCGGCAAAGCGGAGGGGCCGCGCGGCACTTCCTTGGTATAGAGGTTCGGGCCGTTGATGCCGGAATAGGCAAGCTGGACGCCGGCCAGCGCCCCGTATTCATGCATGCACTTGGCCATCTTGGCGAGCGCCGGGATATCGGCATCGTCCCACAGGCGCAGCTCGATGAACGGCGTGATTTCCGAGGTGTGGTGCATCTCGGTCTGTTCGGTGAAGATGACCCCCCAGCCGCCTTCGGACTTGGTGCGGCGCATCTCGGCGGCGGCGGACGGATCGCGATACCCGCCGCCATTGCAATGCGGCACCTGATAGAAGCGGTTCTTGGCCGTCACCGGCCCGATCTTCATCGGCTCGAACAGGATGTCATAGCGTGGATCGCGCATTCGAAATTTCCCCTCATGCGGCAAGCGGATAGAGCCCTTGGAAAGGCTGGCCGCAGTGTTAGCGCAACTGCCTGCGGAGAAAACAAAAGTTTTCTTCTGCCACGCTTAGGCCATGCCTAAGGAAGCGAAGCTTGACCTGAAGCCTTGCAAAGGAAAATGCGATTTTGGCGCTTCCGGTCCTGCTGCTAGACATCGCACACAAAGAAGAAGGGGTTCCGCATGGACAGCATCGCGATTCTCGAAAAACTGGTCGCTTTCCCGACCGTCAGCCGCGATTCCAATCTCGGGCTGATTTCTTATGTCGCCGAGGTGCTGGAGGAGCATGGCATTGCCTATGAGCTGATCCACGACGCCGCGGGCGGCAAGGCGAACCTGTTTGCGACCGTCGGTCCCAAGGACCGGCCGGGGGTGATGCTATCGGGCCATACCGACGTCGTTCCGGTGAAGGGCCAGGCCTGGACCATGCCGCCTTTCGCGCTGACGCAGCATGACGGCCGCCTCTATGGCCGCGGCACGGCGGATATGAAGGGTTTTGTCGCCTGCGCCCTGCGGGCCATGGTGATGGCAGCGCGGCAACCGCTGAAAGTGCCGCTGCATCTGGCACTGTCCTATGACGAGGAGGTCGGGTGTCTCGGCGTACGCAGTCTGGTCGGCATGCTGGCCGAAATGCCCGTAAAACCATGGCTCTGCCTCGTCGGCGAGCCGACCGGCATGCAGGTCGCGACCGGCCACAAGGGCAAGCTCGCCGCCCGCGCCACCTGCTGCGGCCGCGAGGGCCATTCGGCCTTGGCGCCGCTGGCGCTGAATGCGCTGCATCTCGGCTGCGATTTCGTCGGCGTGCTGCGCGACGAGCAGGACCGGCTGGCGCGCGAGGGCGCGCGCGATACCGATTACGACATTCCCTATACGACGGTGCATGTGGGAAAAATGTCGGGCGGCGTGGCGCTCAACATCGTGCCCAACCGCTGCGAGATCGATTTCGAGATCCGCAACATCGCCGCCGACGATGCCGATACGCTGCTGTCCGGATTGCGGATGCGGGCGGAAGAGATCGTCGCCGGCGTCGCCGAGCGGGTACCGGAAGCGGCCATCGAGATCGACGTCACCAATGCCTATCCCGGCCTCGATACGCCGGTGGCTTCGCCGGCTGTCGCCTTCGTCAAGTCTCTGCTTGGCGCCAACGGCACGATCAAGGTGGCCTTCGGCACCGAGGGCGGGCTGTTCAGCCGCGATGTCGGCACGCCGACCGTGGTCTGTGGGCCGGGCTCGATGGCGCAAGGGCACAAGCCCGACGAATTCGTCAGCATCGAGCAGATGCGCCGTTGCGACGCGATGCTGGACGCACTGGTCGAACGGATGGTCAGCGCGGAGCTTTAACCGTCCACCGGCTCCAGCCCGAAAACGCCCTGCTCGCCCATGAAGATGCGGCAATGGTCGATGAAGGCCTGGGTGGTCTGGGTGCGGTATTCGGCGGCCGGAACGGCGACGCCCATGGTCAAAGACCGCGCCCCGCCGCCGAGCGCGACGAAGGACAGCGGCTTGCCATCCGGCGACATGGTGTTGAGCGGCCGCATATTGGCGATGCCGTAGCCGAAACCGTTGGCGACCATCGAGCGCATCACGGCGATATCGCCAGTACGCTCGCCGATGTTCGGTCGCAGCCCCATGCCGTGGAAGACGGAGAGGAAATATTCGCGGCTGAAGGGCAGGTCGAGCAGCACCATCGGCTCGTCCACCAGCTCTTGCGGCTCGATGGAGCGGCGGTCGGCGAGGCGATGGTGGGTCGGCAGCATGACATAGGGCGGCAATTGCACCAGCGGCTCGAAGGCCATGTCCTGCGACAATTCCATGTCGTAGGTCAGCGCCAGGTCGATTTCGCCCCGCTGCAGCATCTCGAAAAGCTGGCCCTGGTTACGCTCGAACTGGCGGATGCGCACATCGGGATGCGCCAGTTCGAACTTGCGCCGAAGCGAGGGCAGGACGATCTGGGCGAAGGTGAGCAGACAGCCGACGGCGAGCGGGCCGCGCACGCGGTCGGAAATATCGCCGGCAACGGCGTGCAGGGCATCGGCATCGGCGAGGATGCGCGCCGCCTCCTTGAGGAAGACGCGCCCGCCGGCCGTCAGCGACAGGCCGTGCGAATGCTTGCGCACGAAAAGCTGGATGCCGAATTCGGCCTCCAGTTGCGCGATGGAGGCGGAAATCGAGGGCGGCGAGACGTTGACCTGCTCGGCCGCCTTGGCGATCGAGCCGGCCTCGCCGACGGCGACGAAATATTCGAGCTGGCGGAGTGTGAAACGTAAGGGCATGGGCCTTATGTTGCCGGTTTACGGGCGGCGATCAAGCCGCCCGACCGATCTGCCAGTACTTGATCCAGGTCGTTTTCAACGCCGTGTACTTGTCGAAGGCGTGCAACGACAGGTCGCGGCCGAAACCGGATTGCTTGATGCCGCCGAAGGGCGTCATCGGGCTCAAGGCATCGACGGTGTTGACCGACACCGTTCCGGCTCGCAGCCGGCCGGCGACGCGGTGCGCCCGCGACAGGCTGTCCGTCCACACGGAGGCGGCGAGGCCGTAGATGCTGTCATTGGCCATCCGGATCGCTTCCTCCTCGTCGTCGAAGGTGATGACGGAGAGAACCGGCCCGAAAATCTCGTCGCGCGCCAGCGTATCCTCGGGCGAGACATTGTCGAAGATGGTCGGCTGCACGAAGCTGCCGCGACCGTTGACCGTCACCTGCTCGCCGCCGGTGACGAGGCGGGCACTCTTCTTGCCGGCCTCGATGAAGCGCATGACGCGGCTGGTGTGATGGGCATCGACCATGGCCCCCATCTTCGAGGCCGGGTCGAGCGGATCGCCCGGCTGGGTGAGGGCGGCGCGCGCCACCAGCTTTTCCACCAGCGCGTCCTTGACGTCGCGATGCACGAGCAGTCTTGAATTGGCCGAGCAGACCTCGCCCTGGTTGAAGAAGATGCCGAAGGCGGCCATGTCGGCTGCCGCGTCGAGATCGGCGCAATCGGCGAAGACGAGGTTGGGGCTCTTGCCACCGGTTTCCAGCCAGACCTGCTTCATGTTCGACTGGCCGGAATATTGCAGGAACATCTTGCCGACCGCCGTCGAGCCGGTGAAGGCCAGGCAATCGACATCGCGGTGGCGGCCAAGCGCCTGGCCGGCAGTTTCGCCGAGCCCCGGCACGACGTTGAGCACGCCGGCGGGCAGGCCGGCTTCCATGGCCAGTTCCGCCAGCCGCAGCGCCGAGAAGGGCGATTGCTCGGCCGGCTTCAGCACCACGGAATTGCCGGCGGCAAGCGCCGGCGCGCATTTCCAGGTGGCCATGTCGAGCGGGAAGTTCCACGGCACGACCGCGCCGACAACGCCGAGCGCCTCGCGCCGGACGATCACGAGATCGCCTTCACCGGTCGGCGCCACCTCGTCATAGACCTTGTCGATGGCCTCGGCATACCATTGGAAGATGCCGGCGGAGCCGGGCACGTCGACGGCGACGGCATCGTTGACCAGCTTGCCCATGTCGAGGGATTCGAGCAGCGCCAGCTCATGCAGGTTTTCGCGCAGCAGTTCGGCGAGGCGCAGCAGCACGGCCTTGCGATGGGCGGGAGCTGCCCGCGACCAGGCGCCGGCTTCGAAGCTGCGGCGCGCGGCGGCGACCGCGAGATCGATATCCTCCTCGCCGCAGGACGCGACTTCGGCCAGCGTCTCGCCCGTCGCCGGGTTGATGCTGGCGAAGCGTCGGCCCGAACGCGCCGGCACGAATTTGCCGTCGATGAAGGCTTGGTCTCGGAAACGGATGGCGGCGGCCTTGCCGATCCAGTCCTGATGGGTGAAGGCGGTCATCGCGGGCTCCTGAGCAGAAGGGTCATTCGTCGCCGGGAACGCCGTAGCTCGGCGCTTCCGAAGGGTTGATGGCGCGGGTCACATAGGCGTCGAGCTGCGGCTTGTAGATCTCCCAGAGGTTCGCCAGTTCCTCGATGGGGCAGGCATCCGTCCAGTCGCAGCGCAGATCCGCCACCGGCCAGGAGACATCGCGCACCAGCTTCATGCCGGCGGAACGCACCGGGCCGGCCTCACCGCCAGCCTTCAGGCCGGCGCGCATGGCGGCGATCAGCCGGTCGCCGAGATGGCCCTCGGAGGCGAGGAAACCGTCGACCATCGCCTGGGGAATGCAGTCATGGGCAAGCAGGTTGCCGCCGCAGGCGACGTTTTCCGCCTTGGCCTCGGCCCAGATGCCGAGCGCATTCGGGCCGGAATGGATGGCGGTGCCGCCTTGACCATCGACAACCAGAACCTGGCGATAGTCGGCATAGGCGCCGGTGCGCTTGAGGATGGCGACGGTCTCCGTCGCCGATGCGCCACGGGTCAGCAATTCCAGCCCGCGAACGCCCAGCGTCGGGTCGGTGACGTTCTGGCTGGCGACGGCGCCGGCGCCGGCCTGCGCATAGGCGCAGCGCGCCGCCACCGCCGGAGACGAGGAAGAGACGGCGACGCCGAACATGCCGGTCTTCGCGCAGCGCGCGACGATGGAGAAGGTCATGGCGGCTCAGTCCGGGATGACGGCGGTGCCGTCGATTTCCACCAGCCAGTCCGGCCGGGCGAGCGCCTGCACGACGAGGCCGGTGGAGACCGGATGCACGCCCTTGATATATTCGCCCATGGTGCGGTAGACGGCCTCACGATGGCGGACGTCGGTGATGTAGACGACCACCTTGACGAGATGTTCCATCGTGCCGCCGCATTCCTCGATGAGCTGCCTGATGTTCTGCATCACCTTGTGCGTCTGCTCGACGGGATCGTGGCTGTCGATATTCTCAGCGGTGTCGAGATCCTGCGGGCACTGGCCGCGCAGGAAGATCGTCGTGCCGCGCGCCACGACGGCCTGGCACAGATCGTTGTCGAGCTTCTGCTCGGGATAGGTGTCCTTGGTGTTGAAGGGGCGGTGCCGGCGGTGTTGCATGGTCTTGTCCTATTCGAAGCTATGGCTGGTCAGAAAATCGCGGCAAGCCGCTTGG
>Ga0209930_1004657_pt1 | contig 11974 bp, 10 predicted proteins | sample ThiBiot_500_biof_2_FD_183948 | JGI IMG/M metagenome (GOLD analysis project Ga0209930, IMG submission 183948) | Wastewater bioreactor microbial communities from Cape Town, South Africa - Thiocy_cont_500_biof (SPAdes) | ecosystem: Engineered > Bioreactor > Thiocyanate-remediating >... | reverse complement strand
AATACAATATAGATGCGCCATTAATACCTTTGGGGTATCAGATGATTGAGCTGCGCCATTTCCAGTACTTTGTGGTGCTCGCCGAGACCCTTCACTTCGGCCGAGCCGCCCAGCAATTGCATATCTCCCAGCCGCCGCTGTCGCGCCAGATTGCGCTGATGGAAGCAGAGCTGGGTGTGCAGCTTTTCGAGCGAACGCGCCGCAGCGTGCGCCTCACGCGCGCCGGTACTCGCCTTTATCAGGACGCGGTGGAAATTCTCAACTCGGTCGATCGGGCGCGCCGCAACGTCGTGGCGGCGAGCCGGGGAGAGGATGGCGCGATCACCGTCGGCTTCATGATGTCCTCGGCGTACAACATCCTGCCCGCGCTCACGCGCACGTATGCCGCCGCATATTCGCGCGTCGACATGAAATTGGCGGAAACGTTACCGAATCTGCTCGCCGAATCCGTGCGAGCTGGGCAGACCGACGTCGGCATCATGTATCGCCCCGAAGACCTGACCGGGCTCGATACGGCGACCGTGTTTCGCGAGGAGATGGTGGCGGTGCTCCCACGCACGCACCCGTTGGGGAACTGGCCGAAGAGTCGTTCGTGAGCATTCCGCGTGAAATCGCGCCGCTTGTCTATGACCTGGTCGTCGACCATTGCCGTCGCGCGGGATTCTCGCCGCATATCCGGCTCGAAACCAACCTGCAGCAGACCATCATCAACCTGGTGGGCGAAGGGCTGGGCGTGGCGATGGTGCCGATGTCGATGAGCAGCACGAGCGCGTTCGGCAATGCGGTTTTCAGACCGTTGCGCAACGCCCCGGTGGCGGAAGTGGCGCTACTGTGGAGCCGCGACAATCACAATCCGTGCGTCGAGACGTTTGTGGAGAACGCGCGAGCGGTGTGGCGCGACATGCAGCGCGCGCCGGGCGCTCGGCTGGTGCCCGATGGGCCGGACACCAGCGCGCGCTGAAGGCGGCGCGAGAGACAAGCGGGACGTCAGATTTCCAGAATGCCGGCGGCCACGAAGCCGCCGTCGACCGGCAGGATATGGCCGGTCACATACGAGGCATCGTCCGACGCGAGAAAGCTCACGGCGCCAGCGATCTCACGCGGCTGCCCATAGCGGCCGAGCGGTGTCGTCTCCGTGTAGTGGCGACGCGAAATGTCGGAATGCAGTGCCTGCGTGAGCGGCGTGTCGACGGGACCGGGAGCGATCGCGTTGGCGGTGATGCCGAACGGTGCCAGTTCGATGGCCATCTGACGCGTGAGCCCGATGACGGCGGCCTTCGACGTGCCGTAGGCGGTGCGTCCGGCGCTGGCCAGAATGCCCGCCACCGACGCCAGATTGACGACGCGCCCCCAGCGTTGCTCACGCATAAGTCGTGCGGCGTGCTGCCCGCACAACAGCGTGCCCGTGAGGTTCACGGCCATGACCTGATGCCAGTGATCGAGTGGGTAGTCGAGAAACGGAAACGTCTTGGCGATACCGGCATTGTTCACGAGCACGTCGCAGCGGCCATGGCGCTGCGCAATCTTTGCGAAGCCGTCGGCAATCGACGCCGCGTCGCCCACATTCATGCCCAGCGCCCACGCCGTGCCGCCCGCCGCGCTCAGTTTCTCCGCTGTTTCGGCGGCGGCGCCTTCGTTCAGGTCGGCGACCACCACGGTCATGCCGTCATTCATCAATCGTTCGCAGATGGCGGCACCAATGCCCATTCCGCCGCCCGTCACCACCGCCACTTTCCCCATCATAATACGGACTCCTAAATGTAATGATTTTTACAGTCCGGGCTCCGCCGCCCGCAGTGCGGCGGAGCCCGTCGGTGAGATTGCGAAACCGTTAGCGGATTTGCGTTACTTCAGAAAGCCGATCGAGATCCAGGGGACGAGTACCACGAGCAGCAATGCGATGAACAGCGCGCCCATGTAGGTCCACATCCGGTTGAAAACCTTGTCGGGCGATGTCTTGCCGATGGCGCACGCAGCGTAGAAGCCAACGCCCAGCGGCGGGGCGAACAGTCCCATGCCCATCGAAAGAATTACGACCATCGCGTAATGCACGTCATGAATGCCCAGGGAGCGTGCCACCGGGAACAGCAGCGGTCCGAACAGCACGATGGCCGGAATGCCTTCGAGCACGCTGCCCAGGATGATGAACACGACCATCGAGATGAGCAGGAAGCCGACCTGACCGCCGGGCATGCCATGCATCAGACTGACCAGCGCGGCGGAGAACCCGGATTGCGTGAGCGCCCAGGCCATGGCCGTGGCCATGCCGATAATCAGCAGGATCGCGCCGGAGAGCGCGGCCGTTTCCGTCAACAGCGGATACAGACGTTTGAAGTTCAGGTGCTTCTTGAACGCATGCACGATCAGGCCGATCACGACCGTGTAGGCGATACCGACGGTCGAGACTTCGGTGGCCGTGGCGGCCCCCTCGATCACGGCCGTGCGGATGAGAATCGGCAGGGCGAGCGCCGGCAAGGCCACGATGAACGTCTTGCCGATCACGCGCCACGGCGCGCGGCGGGCCGCACTCGGCGCTTCCTTGCGCGAACGTGCGAAACACACCACGACGATGGCCAGCGTTGCGATGACCGCGGGCAGCAGGCCGCCGACGAAGAGCGAGGTGATCGACACACCGCACACGGCGCCGATCGTGATGAGCACCAGGCTCGGGGGGATCGTCTCCGTCATGGCGCCGGTCGACGAGAGCAGCGCCACGAGATCTTCCGGCTTCGAGCCGCGTCGCTGCATCTCGGGGAAGAGCGCGGGCGCGACGGCCGCCATGTCGGCCGCTTTCGATCCGGAAATGCCCGAGACCAGGAACATGGCGCCGAGCAGCACATATTGCAGGCCACCGCGCACGTGCCCGAGTAGCGCGGCCATGAATTCGATCAGGCTGCGTGCCAGCCCGCTCATTTCGATGAGCGCGCCGAGCAGTACGAACAGCGGCACCGACAGCAGGATGAGGCCTGACATTCCTTCGTCCATGCGGCTGACGACGATCTGCAGCGGGGCGTCGGTCACGAGCGCCAGATACGCCAGTGTTGCCGTCCCGAACGCAAACGCAATCGGAATGCCGCCGGCCACGCAGACGCCGACGATCAGCACGAAGAACACCAGCAGGTTGTAATTGCCCATGGCGATGAGCGCGGGGCGCCCAAGCCAGAGCGCGGCACCCAGCGTGGCCACGACCAGCACACCGAGTCCGAGCTGGCGCAGGCTCGAACAGCGCGCCAGGCGCGAGACGGCGGCAATGAGCATCAGCACCGCGCCCACGGGCAGGGCCGCGGCGCGCAGCCCGTCGGGAATTTCCAGTGCGGGCGTGGTGATGTCCATCTGCTCGATGGCATGCGAATACGCGGGCACGATAATGAGTGCGACGAATACGCAGACCGTGAGCGCGGCCATGGTCTGAAACCAGTCACGCCATGCCGCCGGGAGTTTGTTGACGATGGCGGACAGCCGCATGTGCTCGCCCCGGTCGAGCGCGAGCACGGCACCGAGCATCGATAACCAGATGAACAGGATCTGTGCCAGTTCGTCCGACCAGGTGAGCGGATTGTCGAACCCATAACGCGAGATCACCCCCGCGAGCAGGATGAGCGTCTCGGCCACCACCAGCAGCACGGCAACCGCTTCGGTGACTTTCATCACCGCGCGGTTGACGTGGCAGAAGAGGCGGGCAAGCGCGTGCGTCGGCTCGGCCGTCATCGTCAACGTTTCCATTTACGCAAGCTTCCCGGTGTACTTTTCGAGCATCGACCACGCCTCATCGCCGAACTTCTTGTGCCATTCGGCATAGAATCCGGCGGCGCGAAGCTTGTCGCGGAACTGCTCGTTGTTCGGTGCATTGAACACGAGGCCCTTCTGCTTGAGTTCGGTCGTCACGCTGTCGTTGAGCTTGCGCACATCGTCGCGTTGCGCGAGCGCGGCGGCGTTCACGTTGGCGGTGACGATCGCCTGCAGGTCCTTCGGCAGTTTGTCCCACTTCTGCTTGTTGCCAAGGAACCAGAAGCCGTCCCACATGTGGTTCGTCATCGACACGTACTTCTGCACTTCGTACAGCTTGGCCGTGGTCAGAATGGCCAGCGGATTTTCCTGGGCTTCGACGATGTGCGTCTGCAGGGCCGAATACACTTCGGAGAAGTTGATCGACGTGGGCGCGGCGTCGAAGGCGCGGAACATCGACGTCCACAGCGGGCTCGTCGGCACGCGGATCTTCAGGCCCTTGAGGTCGGCCGGCGAATTGATCGGGCGGCTGCTGGTGGTGATCTGGCGATACCCGTTTTCCCAGATCTTGTCGAAGGCGAACACCGAGGTCTTTGCGATCTGGCTGCGTACGTGGGCGCCCAGGTCGCCATCCATCGCGGCCCATACCTGACCGTAGTCCTTGAACGCGAAGCCCACGCCGGAGATCTGCGCCGAGGGCACGAGCGTGCCGAGAATCAGCGGCGAGAGCGTGAAGTAGTCGATGGCGCCCGAGCGAACCTGGCTCAGCATGTCGCTGTCGCTGCCCAATTGATTGTTCGGGTAAATCTGGAAGTCGATGCGACCTTTCGACTGCTCCGCAATCTTTTGCGCCATCTCTTTGGCGCGAACGTTCATCGGGTGGCTGACGGGAAGATTGTTGGCGAACTTCAGCGTGAATTCGGCAGCGTGCGCTTGCGTCTGATACAAGCCCGTGGCGGCGGCGGCCGACGTGGCGGCCACGACTTTGATGAAGTGGCGGCGATCCATGTTGCTCATACTGCATGTCTCCTGTTTTTAGGTTTGGTGACTGCGTCTGAAGCGCGAGGTGGGCGGACGTGTTGCCCTGCAACGCCTCGGCCATCTCGTAAGGCGAGCGTGAAGTGGCTCGCAAGTGGCTTGGCTATCTTACGCAAATCGAGTGCCAGATCGTCGTTCGAACGGGAAAACCCTTACGTTATTAAGGATTGTTGACCTCCCGCGCCGCGGACATTGTTTGGTTGGCCGACAGGTCGTGCGACACCTGTCGCATCGGCCGCCCGTGCTGCGACACCTGTCGCATGCGGCAGGCGACAACGATGCGACAGGTGTCGCTGGGTTTCAGGTACGAGATATCGCGTTGCGGTGCAGCAAACAGCGCTGACCCGGCGCGCCGACAAATTCGCTTGATGGGCCATCGACGGCGGCTTTACGCTTACGTCAACGGCGAGTGCGCCACGCACGCGAACGCGGCGAGGAGGACGCAACGAGACGGCGATGGAGCGCGGGCGCTCGTGCGCCACGCACGGCGGGGCTGTGCCGCACAGGTCTGGCATTGAAATTGCTCACCGGAGCGGGATGACCTCATTTTTCCGGAGACACTTCATGGTTGCTGCATGCCTCACCGGCTGGGCCCACTCCCAGTTCGGAAAACTCGATAACGTCGATGCCGAAGTCCTGTTGGCCGATGTCGCCCAAGCCGCGCTCGACGACGCGGGTCTCGCGCCCGAGCAGATCGATTCCATTCACGTCGGCACGTTCAACGGTGGCTTCCTGTACCAGGACTTTCCGTCGTCGCTCGTTTTCAATCGCATTCCTGGACTACGTTTCAAGCCGGCCACGCGCTACGAAAATGCGTGCGCAACGGGGTCGGCGGCCGTGCACGGCGGTTTGCAGTCCATCGAGGCGGGCAAGGCCACCCACGTGCTCGTGATCGGGTTCGAGAAGATGACCGAATTGGCGACGCCGCAGGTTGGCGAAGTCCTGCTCAAGTGTTCGTATGCACGCGAAGAGGCCGACATTCCGGGCGGCTTCGCAGGCGTGTTCGGCACGATCGCGCAGGCCTATTTCGATCGCTATGGCGATCAGTCCGATGCCCTGGCAGGCATCGCGGCGAAGAACCATCGCAATGGGTCGGTGAATCCTTACGCGCATATGCGTCGCGACTTCGGTTACGACTTCTGCCGCAACGTCTCCGAGAAGAATCCGTTCGTGGCCGGGCCGCTCAAGCGCACCGATTGCTCCATGGTGTCCGACGGCGCGGCGGCGCTCGTGATCTCGAAGGCCGACGTGGCGCGCACGATGCCCAAGGCGGTCGGTTTTCGCGCGGCGGTGCAGGTCAACGACTACCTGCCGCTCTCGCGGCGCGATCCGCTGGCGTTCGAAGGCGGCCAGCATGCGTGGCGTCAGGCATTGGGGGTGGCCGGTGTGTCGTTGAAGGATCTGTCGCTGGTCGAGACGCATGATTGCTTCACGATCGCTGAGCTGATCGAATACGAGGCGATGGGCCTGGCCAAACCGGGGCAGGGTGCGAGCCTGGTCGCCGAGGGCGTGACGGAGAAGAACGGTCTGCTGCCGGTCAACCCGTCGGGGGGCCTGAAGGCGAAGGGCCATCCGGTCGGCGCCACGGGCGTGTCGATGCACGTGATGGCCGCGATGCAACTGACGGGGACCGCGGGCGAGATGCAGATTCCCAACGCGCGGCTCGCGGGCGTGTTCAACATGGGCGGTGCGGCAGTGGCCAATTACGTGAGCATTCTCGAAGCGCGCTGATGCTTCGCTTGAACGGCGGTGAGGCAGGCTGCCCGGCATTTGCCGGGCGGGACTGAGCGAAAAGAACGAGGAGACGAGCGACATGCTCAAGAAGGTCATGAATCTCGGCCGCCTGCTGGCCGACGTTGCCCGACGTCATCCGGACGAGCCCGGCCTGATCGTCGGCGACAAGGTCAGCACATGGGGCGAGATCGATGCGCGCGTGAACGCCGCCGTCGATGCGCTGCGCAAACTGGGCGTGGGCAAGGGCGACAAGCTGCTGGTTCACTCGCGCAACAACCTGCCCATCTTCGAGAGTGCATGGGTCGCCTTTCGACTGGGCGCGGTGTGGGTGCCGACGAACTTCCGTATTACCGCACCGGAGGCGGCGTACCTGGGCCAATCGAGCGGTGCGTGCGTGATGATCTACGACGCTGGCTTCGAGGGGCACGTCGACGCCGTGCGCGCCGCATCGCCCGCGTTGCGCCATGTGATCGCGCTGGGCGAGCCACGCGCAGGGGAATTGCATTACGAGACGCTGGTCACGGAACATCAAGGCGCGCCCGGCTACGAGGCGGAAGTCGAGTACGAAGATCCACTGTGGTTCTTCTATACGTCGGGCACGACCGGGCATCCGAAGGCGGGCGTGCTCTCGCATGGGCAGATGGCGTTCGTCGTGACGAATCACCTGGCCGACCTGATGCCCGGCATCACCTATCGCAGCCGCTCGATGGTGGTGGCGCCGCTCTCGCACGGTGCGGGCATTCACGCCATCGTCAATACGGCGCGTGGGGCGGCCAGCGTGCTGCTGCCGGGCGAGAAGATGGATGCCGAACAAGTTTGGCAGGCGATCGAGCGTCATGGCGTCGACAACATGTTCACGGTGCCGACCATCGTCAAGATGCTGGTCGAAGACCCGGCCGTCGATCGCTACGACCATCGCTCGCTGCGGTTCGTGATTTACGCCGGGGCGCCGATGTATCGCGCCGATCAGAAATATGCGCTGCGCAAGCTGGGGCGGGTGCTGGTGCAGTACTACGGGCTGGGCGAGGTGACGGGCAACATCACCGTGTTGCCGCCGTGGCTGCACACCGATGACGACGACGCACCCGACGCGCGCGTGGGCACCTGCGGCGTGCCGCGTACCGGTATGGAGGTGGCGATTCTCGACGAGCGTGGCGAGCGTCAGCCGTCGTTCGCGTCGGGCAAGATCTGCGTGCGCGGTCCGGCGGTCTTCATGGGATATCACAATAATCCGGAGGCGAATGCCAAGGCGTTCAAGGACGACTGGTTTCACACAGGCGATCTCGGACACGTCGATGCGCAGGGGTTCTTGTACATCACGGGCCGCGCGTCGGACATGTACATCTCGGGCGGCTCGAACGTCTATCCGCGCGAGATCGAGGAAGCGTTGCTCACGCACCCGGCCGTGTCGGAGTGCGCGGTGCTTGGCGTGCCCGACCCCAAATGGGGCGAGAGCGGGCTTGCCGTGGTGGTCGCCCGGGAAGGCATGGCCGCTCAGGCCGATGAACTGCTCGGACATCTCGAAGCGCGTATCGCCCGCTACAAGTGGCCGCGGCGCTTCGTATTCTGGAATGCCATGCCCAAATCGGGCTACGGCAAGATCGTGAAGAAGCAAATCAAGACGATGCTCGAAGAGCAAGGAGACTATCGACTATGAAACCTGCGCTTTCACGGATCTATCGACATGCAGGCGCCCCCACGTTACCCCGTGTGGAAGACTGCGTGTTGAGCGGGCAGCACGAACTGCGCGTCACGATCCGGTCGGGTGCGAATCTCGGCGAGTCCTTACGCGAAGCGTTATCCCGCTATGCGTATGGTGGCGGCGTCGGCCGTTTCTGCGCGGGCACCGCGCGAGGTCTGCGGTATCACATGATCGAGACCACCGCCGACGCGGAGCGTCCCTTTGGCTATGGGGCACCGGTCGACGAAATCCGGGAGGTGGATCTGATCGGTGGCGCGATCACTGTGGGCCGCACGGCCGACGGCGCCACGCTGCTGCATTGCCATGCGGGATTTTCCGACCCGAGCGGCGAGTTGCATGGCGGCCATCTGATTCTCGATCACACGTGGGCCGGCGACGAGCCGGTCGTGATTCGCCTGTGTTTGTTCGAGCGCGGCGGCTACGTGAGCGCGGATGACGAGGAGACGCGTTTCCGTCTGCTGCATCCCATCGCGGGAGATCTCTCATGAGCGCCGAACTGGATATCCCGGTCGACATCGAGAACGGCACGCTGGGCAGGTTGGTCGTGGCGCGTCTCAAACCCAATCAGGACTTGACGGAAAGCATCGAAGCGCTGTGTGTGGAGCATGCCATCTCGCGCGCCATCGTGCGCGGTGCCGTGGGAAGCCTGATCGACGCGCGGCTGGCGTTTCGCGCGGGCGACGGCTGGCGCGAACAGCGGGTGAGCGGCCCCGGGGTGGAAATCCTCAATGTGTTCGGTGAGGTCGACGTACGGCCCGAAGCCGTGAGCGAGCTTCCCACGCTGCACGGGATGGTCGCCGATACCGACGGGCGCATGTTCGCCGGGCGCTTCGTGCGCGGCGGCAACCTCTCGTTCATCACCATTGAAGTGACGCTGCAGGAGTGGTTGCCCGCATAGGGGGCGTAGGCATCGATCAGGGCAAGGCAAACGGGGAGTCTTCGGACTCCCCGTTGCTTTAGGGCGTACGCCGTAGCGGCTCAGGCGACCGTCGGGTGCACCAGCCCGTCTTCACGGAACATGTGCTTGACGCCGCGCACGGCCTGACGAATGCGCGACTCGTTCTCGATCAGGGCGAAGCGCACATACTCGTCGCCGTACTCGCCGAAACCGATGCCTGGTGAGACCGAGACCTTGGCCTGCGCGAGCAGCTTCTTCGCGAATTCGAGTGAGCCGAGCGCGCGATACGGTTCGGGAATGCGCGCCCAGATGTACATCGACGCGCGCGGCAGATCGACGTCCCAACCCGCTTCCGTCAGGCCTTTGTAGAGCACGTCGCGGCGGCGCTGATACTGTGCGCGAATCTCTTCGACGCAGTGTTGATCGCCTTCGAGCGCGGCGATGGCGGCGACCTGCAGCGGCGTGAACGTGCCGTAGTCGTGATAGCTCTTGATGCGCGCGAGCGCGGCGACGAGTTCGGCATTGCCGACCATGAAGCCGATGCGCCAGCCGGCCATGTTGTAGCTCTTTGAGAGCGTGAAGAATTCGACGGCCACGTCCTGCGCGCCGGGCACTTGCATGATCGAGGGCGCCTTGTAGCCGTCGTAGACGATATCGGCGTAGGCCAGATCGTGCACGACGAGAATGTCGTGCTTGCGCGCGAGGTCGACCACCCGCTCGAAGAATTCGAGTTCGACGCACTGGGCGGTAGGGTTCGACGGGAAGCCGAGGATCACCATCTTGGGTTTCGGATGGCTTTCTCGAATGCCGCGCTCAAGTTCGGTGAAGAAGTCGATGCCGGGCGTCATCGGCACGGAGCGGATGTTCGCGCCCGCGATGACCGCGCCGTAGATGTGAATCGGGTACGACGGATTCGGCACGAGCACCGTATCGCCTTGATCGAGCGTGGCGAGCATCAGGTGAGCGAGGCCTTCCTTCGAGCCGATCGTGACGATGGCTTCGCGCTCGGGATCGAGGTCGACGTCGTAACGATCCTTGTACCAGCGTGTGATCGCGCGGCGCAGACGCGGAATGCCGCGCGACGTCGAATAACCGTGGGTGTCGGGGCGTTGCGCGACTTCGACGAGCTTGTTGACGATGTGCGGCGGGGTCGCGCCGTCGGGGTTGCCCATCGAGAGATCGATGATGTCCTCGCCACGGCGGCGCGCGGCCATCTTCAGCTCGGCGGTGATATTGAAAACGTAAGGGGGAAGACGATTGATGCGCGTAAAGCTGCGCGAGCCCTGAGAGCTGGACATGAGAATCCTGGAACGTAAGCGCCCGGAACCGTCCGAGCGACGCCGGTGTGCTGGCCACACCGTGACGGTGACTGTAGCGCGACGCGGGGCGCTTGGGCAAGTGAATTTTGCGGGGCCAGGCGGAGAACCCGTCGGTTATGATGATCGGCCGCGAATTCGAGGAAAAGGAGTGTCGATGGCGTATCTGTACCTGCTGGTGGCAATCGTGGCGGAGGTGATTGCCACGTCGGCGCTGAAGGCCTCGGAGGGATTCACGCGCGTCGGGCCGGTGGCGCTGGTGGTCGTGGGCTACGGCGTGGCGTTCTACATGCTGTCGCTCACACTGCGCACAATTCCCGTGGGCGTGGCTTATGCGATGTGGTCGGGGCTCGGCATCGTGCTCATCTCGATCACCGCACGCGTGTTGTTCGGTCAGAAGCTCGATGCCCCTGCGCTGATCGGCATGGCGCTCATCATCGCGGGCGTGTTGGTGATGAATCTCTGGTCGAAGTCGTCGACGCATTGACGGGCGCGGTGCTTGAATGCACGAGCGCTCCGGCGCGCATGCGCCTGACCTGGCCTCGCGTCAGGCTTCGTGTCGGGCCTCGTTTTCCGCTTCGGCCAGCACGGCCTTGAGGGCGGAGATGCAGGTGTCGATCTCCGAGCGTTCGATGACGAGCGGCGGTGCGAGGCGCAGCACGGTCGCGCGCGTTTCCTTGGCGAGCACACGACGGCGCAGCATGCGCAGGGACAGGTCGTGTGCGTCGGCGCGTGCGGGATCGATTTCGATGCCGGCCCAGAGGCCGCGGCCCCGGACTTCGCGAATGAGCGGCGAGTGAATCGCGTGTAATCGCGAGAGCAGGTATTCCCCCATCTCGGCACTGTGTCCCGGCAGGTCTTCGTCGGCCATGACGTCGAGCGCTTCGAGCGCGACGGTGGCGGCGAGGGCGTTGCCGCCGAAGGTCGAGCCGTGGCTGCCGGGCTCGAACAGGTCGATGATGTCGCGTCGTGCCACGAAGGCCGACACAGGGAGCAGGCCGCCGCCGAGTGCTTTACCGAGCATCACGCCGTCGGGCACGATGTCTTCGTGCTGATAGGCAAACCAGCGGCCGGTGCGTCCGAGGCCCGACTGGATTTCGTCGAGCAGCATGAGCACGTTGTGTTCTGTGCAGAGCTGTCTCAGGGCGCGCAGGAAGCCGTCGGGCGGGACCACGATGCCGCCTTCGCCCTGAATCGTTTCGAACAGGACGGCGCAGGTGTTGGGGGTGATGGCGGCGCGCACGGCGTCGATATCGCCGAAGGGCACGCGCACGAATCCGGGCGCAAACGGGCCGAAGTCGGCGCGATAGGCGGGCTCGGACGAGAAGCCGACGATGGTGGTGGTGCGACCGTGGAAGTTGCCGTCGGCGACGATGATTTCGGCTTTGTCGGCGGGAATGCGTTTGGCGCTGTAGCCCCAGCGGCGGGCGGCCTTGATGGCGGTTTCGACGGCTTCCGCGCCGGTGTTCATCGGCAGTGCGCCGCCGAGTGTGGTGAGGTCGCACAACCGTTCGAGGAAGGCGCCGAGCCGGTCGGTGTAGAAGGCGCGGGAGACGACGG